>OOAO01001159.1_pt1 | contig 24031 bp, 16 predicted proteins | sample 1671821 | NCBI WGS metagenome assembly OOAO01 (sample SAMN06348196, study PRJEB24527) | human gut metagenome | biome: human gut; feature: ankylosing spondylitis patient; material: feces | host: Homo sapiens | place: China | collected 2015-10 | reverse complement strand
TACTGTTTTTACTCTTCCAGCGAAGAGTCAGGTCTGGTATCATGATATGTATTGTCATTATGAAGGAATTCATCAAAAGAAAAACATTTCTGAAATAGTGAAAGGAGAATGGGCGGCTCCGCCTATAACCGTACAATTACCGGATAACGGGGGGTATTTGTGCCTAACAGAGTCCGCTTTGATGAATTATGCCGGGATGTCATTACAGGCCAATGGTAAGAATGGTTTTGAGACTAAGTTGGGACATGCCCAGCCAGCAGGATATCCTTTTGCCCATGATTACAGCTTGGAAGAGGCCCGGCGTTTGTCAAATCCTGCTTCCATTACTGGTACAATTACGACTCCGTGGCGTACAGTGGTGATCGCTGATGATTTGAATGAGTTGGTGAATACTGATTTGATAACGAACCTTGCTCCAACGCCTGATAAGAATCTTTTTCCCAAAGGTATAAATACGGATTGGGTTAGGCCTGGACGTTCGGTATGGTGTTGGTTGGATGGTGGTGCACGTACACTGGAGAATATGAAAGAATTTTCCAGACTGGCAGGTGAATTGGGATATGAGTATAATACGGTTGATGCTTTTTGGTACCGTTGGACGGATGAGCAACTGAAAGATCTGGTAGACTATTCTGCGAAGTATGGTGTAAAAGTTTGGTTGTGGCGTCATGGACGAGATGTACGCGATCCGGAAAAACGTAAAGCTCTATTTGAAAGATGCCATCGTTTAGGCATAGTCGGATTAAAATTAGATGCATTTTCGCATGAATCAAAAGAATTTATAGACTTATATCAAGCATGTCTCAAAGAGGCTGCTGAGTATAAATTAATGCTTAATATTCATGGTAGTAATAAACCCGCAGGAGAGGTACGTAGTTGGCCTAATGAGATGAGTCGTGAAGGTATACGTGGACTTGAATACGGGAAGAAACAATATGAATGGTCTACACATAATACAACGTTACCGTTTACGCGGTTGGTAGTAGGAGCAGGTGATTATACTCCGGTCGTTTTTGGTGAACGTCGTTTAGAGACTTCCTGGACACATCAGATTGCGACTTCTTTAATTTTTAATTCTTCTGTTATCTTCTTTGGCTCTCATCCTCAAAAGATGTTGGAAAATCCGGCTGTAAAGGTAATAAAGGAGATACCGGCTACGTGGGATGAAACGATTGTTTTGCCATCCAGTAAGATAGGAGAAGTGGCGGCTTTTGCCCGTAGAAGTGGGAAGACTTGGTTCTTAGCTGTGTTGAATGGACAAAAAGAATGTACTATACAATTTCCGTTGACCTTTTTGGATGATGGTTGGTATGAAGGAACAGTACTGAACGACAATCCATCAGATGCGGCAGCAATAGCTATGCAACGTGTCTTTTGCCGGAATTCAGATTCTCTGACAGGATATATGCGTACCGGTGGCGGGTATATCGTTATGTTTACACCTAAATGATAACACTTAAAATAAATATTATGAATAAATTTTGGAATGTAGCATTGCTGCTGTGTGCGGTATTGGTAACCGCTTGTACGACTCCTGAGTCTTGGGAGTTGAAATCGAAAGATAATAATGTTCGTTTTGTCTTAGAAAATAAAATTACAGATGGAGTGACGGACTTGACTTATTCTGTATATTATAAAGATACAATAGCTATTGAGAGGTCTCTTTTAGGCTTAATAATGGATTCGTTGGAATATGGTAAAAATGCAAAATTTGTGTCTGCAGCCTCTGTGAAAGATATTGTAGAAGCTTATCAATTAAAATCGGGAAAGCAGATTAAGACCATTGATGATTGTCGTGAGCAGGTTTTTACGTTTAGTTCTTCAGAAGGGAATCATTTTGATTTGATAGTACGTGTTTATAATAACGGTATAGCTTTTCGTTATGGTTTATCTGGTTCGGACAAGGAATTCCATACAATTCAGGCGGAACATACGGAATTTGCGGTACCTGTCAATGGTAAGGCTTGGATACATCCTTATGATTGGAATGAACGTAAAAAGCCTAGTTACGAGCAATATTGCAGCAATGCTATTGAGATTCGTTCAGAATGCGAACATGGCAGAGGTTGGGCTTTCCCAATGTTATTTCAGACTAATGGTTTATGGATGATGATTACTGAAGCGCATTTGGACGGAACTTATCCTGCTACACATATTGACAATTCCGGTATAAACGGAGCATATAAAATTCGCTTTCCAGAATTGGATGAACCTATCGTTCCAGATGCGGTAGAACCGGTTTCAAAGTTATCTTGGTATACTCCGTGGCGTGCTGTTATAGTTGGTAACGATTTAAATACTATTTTCCAAAATCAGATGGTGTCTCATCTGAATCCACCGTCTGTCATTGAGGATGAGTCATGGATAAAAGCGGGACGTTCATGTTGGAGCTGGTGGTATAAAGGTGCCACTGTGCTTGATTATAAAGAACAATTGAAATATGTAGACCTTAGTGTTGAAATGGGATGGGAATATATTTTGATTGATGCCGGTTGGCAACGTATGGCAAATGGTGGAACAATGGAAGATGTTGTGAAATATGCTCAGCCGAAAGGTATAGGAGTATGGTTGTGGTATCATTCCGGTGCGGGACGTGAAAACGATACGATTGCAGCCCGTCGTATTATGTCTGATCCTGAACTGCGTCGTGCGGAGATGAAACGTATTAGCGAAATCGGGGTGAAGGGTATCAAAGTTGACTTCTTTGATTCTGATAAACAACGAATCATTCAGCTTTATCCGGCTATTTTAAAGGATGCGGCAGATAACCATTTATTGGTAGATTTACATGGCGCTACTTTACCACGTGGCTTTGAACGTACATATCCTAATATGATGACAACAGAAGCTATTCGGGGAGCGGAAACTTTGGGAAGACAGCAACGTTGTGATAAGGCTGCCGAACATAACGCAACTGTTCCGTTTACCCGTAATGTGGTAGGTTCAATGGATTATACTCCGGTAACATTTTCCAATAAAATACGCCAAGGGGTAGAGGCTATACGTCAAACTACCGTAGCCCATCAATTGGCTTTGGCAGTGGTGTTTGAATCTGGTTTTCAATGTTTTGCCGATAGAGCAGAGGCCTATCTTTCCTTACCGGAACAGCCGAAACAATTCCTGAAAGAAGTATCGGCAGCTTGGGATGAAAGTTGTCTGTTAGCGGGTTATCCCTCTGATTATGCCGTGATTGCACGTCGTTCGGGAGATGTATGGTTTATAGGGGGAATTAGTGGTAAGGCTGAAAAACGTGAAATAGAATTCACACTACCTACAGCATGTAAAGGAAAGTCGTTTACTATGATAACGGATGGTAAAGATAAAGATTGCTTTGATTATATGCCTATAAAAGATATAGACGGGAAGATTAAAATAAAACTTTTACCGAATGGTGGATTTGCCGGTATCATTCGATAACAATAAATTTAGTATGCATATATAGTTTATACCTTTGGGTTGTTTGAGAATACTAATATATTTGAGACAGTATCGAAAAAAAATAAAACGATTTTGCAAGCGGTATAAAAACGCTATTGGTTTCTTTGCGAAATAATAGTTTGCCTGTGTATAAACATATAAAATGACTACTATAAATTGAATGGAAAACATGAAGAAAAAAATGATTTTAGGGGCACTTGCTATTTTGATGTTACTTCCGGTACATGCACAAATAGCTTGGAAACAGGTGGAACCCGGTGTTTGGAAAGGTGTGGTAGGTACTCCCGAAGATTATTCGTTACTGGATGTAGCTGCGGTCACTCCTTTAAAGGAAAGTTTTGCGCGCTTGCCGGAAGTTGCTTTGCCCGCATTGGCAAATGAAATAGTCGGGAGTATACAAGATGGGAAGACCTCTCTCCGTATTCCTTTGCAGAAAAAAGAACAACTCTACGGCTTTGGATTGAACTTTCAGACTGTACATCAGCGTGGTAAAATTTTGAATTTGCATGTAGACCATTATGGTGGAAAGGATAATGGCAGAACGCATGCTCCCGTACCTTTCTATATCTCCAGTCTGGGATATGGGGTTTTTATTAATTCTGCCCGTTATCTTACTGTCTATGCCGGTAGTGGTGCACGCAAGGATAGTCCGAATGCTCCGGTAGCTAAAGATCGTAATACGGATAAAACGTGGACAGCCAGTCCGTATTCGGATGCTGTGTCTATTCTTGTTCCTGCTCCAGGTGCTGAAATTTACATATTTGCAGGACCTACTCCAATGGATGTCATTCGGCGTTATAATTTATTCTGTGGTGGGGGTACATTGCCGCCGCGTTGGGGGTTGGGCTTTACACAACGTACCCAGAAACTGTATACAGCTGAAGATGTGGAGAAAGAAGCTGATGAATTTGAACGTCAAGGCTATCCACTGGATTTTATAGGATTGGAACCGGGGTGGCAAAGTAAAGCCTATCCTTGTACGCTTGAGTGGGATGAGAAACGTTATACAGACCCTGCTGGTTTTGTCAAAACAATGTTGGATAAAGGTATACGTATCAATCTTTGGACTAATCCATATATTTCACCTGAGTCCGAGGCATATAAAGAAATGTATCCGGTTAGCGGTTCACATACAGTATGGTGTGGTATTGTTCCTGATTTAGCAGGTGAAAAAGGACGCCAACTTTGGAAAGATAAGTTGGAAAAAGAACATATAAATATAGGTGTAAGCGGTTATAAAATAGATGAAGTCGATGGGTATGACCGTTATGTCTGGCCGGATGTTGCTACTTTCCCTAGTGGTATTTCCGCCGAGCAGATGCGTCAGACTTATGGATTGTGGGTACAACGTACAACTGCTGATCTTTATAAAAAGCGCAATCAACGTACTTTTGGTTTAGTACGTGCATCTAATGGCGGAAGCAGTTCTTTCCCTTATGTTATTTATAACGATTATTACAGTCATCAGGATTTTATTACGGCATTAATCAATTCCGGTTTTAGCGGTGTATTATGGACGCCAGAGGTACGTGGTTCTAAGTCTGCCGAAGAATGGTTACGTCGTTTTCAGTCTGTGGTTTTTTCGCCAATGGCAATGATTAATGCATGGGCAAGCGGAACAAAACCTTGGTCATTCCCGGAAGTAGCAAAACAGGTAAAAGAATATGCTCTTTTGCGTATGCAGATGATGCCTTATTGGTATACAGAATTTGCCCGTTATCATTTTGACGGTATTCCGCCTTTCCGAGCTATAAATTTGGAACCGGGTTTTAATCCGGAGCAGATAATTACATCGGAGCTGAAAACTTCTAATTTAGAAGATAATCCTTATTTAGAGGCTATTGCTAAAGAGATAAAAGATCAGTATATGGCAGGTGAATATTTGCTGGTAGCTCCTATGTTTGCAGGACAAACAGAACGTACTGTAATGCTGCCGAAGGGTAACTGGTATGATTTCTATACTGGTAAATATGTAGGTAATGGAGAAAGAATCACTGTCTCTCCTGGCTTAGACCGTATTCCGGTATTTGTGAAAGATGGGGCTATAATTCCTTTTATGGAAGCTGCGCTTCACGCTCCTAAGGCCGGACAAAAGATAAATCTTGAAATTCGCCATTATGGTAAGGCGGATGGTGCTTATCGTTTGTATGATGATGATGGTGAAACTTTTGATTATGAAAAAGGTGTATATTCTTGGCGTGATATCAAAGTAACGCGTGATAAGAAAGGACGTTTGCATGGTACAATTTCTAAGGCAGAGAAAGGAAAGCCCAATAGTATTGCTACCGTTACCTGGAAATTTATGACTCAAGAATAATCTAAAATATTAGTAAATGAAGAAACTGATTACTTTATTTATATTTGTTTGTTGCATGGGGGGGATGCGTGCGGCGGACAATCCGAATGTGAAGAAACTTTTTTCAGTAACCTCAGGAGAGTTGAAGTTAACTTTCATGGTAGGTACGGATGATCGGCTGTATCAATTAGGTTTTGGAGATGCTGCGGCAGAGGTCGTTCCATCTGCTAAAATGCCTTCTCGCGAGAGAGAATTTCTTCCACCATATGGTAACGGTGTGCTTACCGAACCTGCTTTGCAAGTAACACATGTAGATGGTAATACTTCTACTGAGTTGCATTATATAGGACATCGTACAGAGAATTTAAATGGTGGTATTTCTCAAACGGTTATTTCTTTAAAAGATCCGGCTTATCCGTTTACCGTGGAAATCTATATCAAAAGCTATGCTGATAACAGTATGATGGAAATATGGAATACGGTAAGTCATAATGAAAAGGGGAAAATTGTTCTTCATCGTTTTGCTTCTGCTTCTCCTGTTTTGAAGGCTAAGGAATATTGGCTTACTCAGTTTGCCGGTAATTATAAACGAGAAGCGACGATTTCCGAAGAACAATTATCGGAAGGGATTAAAATTTTGGATTCCAAGCTTGGAGTACGCGCTCATCAAATGCGTATCCCATCTTTTATACTTTCATTGAATGGTCCGGCACAGGAAAATGCAGGTGAGGTTTTAGCTGCTTCTTTGCGTTGGAGCGGTAGTTTTCAGTTCGCTTTTGATGTCGATTGGAATAAAAATCTTCGCCTCATAACCGGAATGAATCCGTTAGGTTCCCAATATTATTTGGAACGTGGCGGTACCTTTACAACGCCTGCCATTTTGTATGCATACAGTAAGCAGGGTAAAGGTGAGGTAAGTCGTCGTTATCATCGTTGGGCTATGAAACATGCGATTCGCGATGCACAGAAAGATCGTCCGGTATTACTGAATAATTGGGAAGCTACACATTGTGACTTTGATGAAGAGCGTTTGAAAGAATTGTTTAATGGCGCTCGCCAGGTGGGGGCGGAATTATTCTTACTGGATGATGGCTGGTTTGGTAACGGACTATATTCACGTGATGATGATAAACATGGCTTGGGTGATTGGGAGCCTTCTACCAAGAAACTGCCCCGGGGTCTGTCTTACATAGCAAAAGAAGCCTTGAAACGTAAAGTAGATTTTGGTATCTGGTTAGAGCCGGAAATGGTAAATCCTCAAAGTGAGCTTTATCAAAAACATCCCGATTGGATTATTACCCAGCCTAAACGTACTCCTATATTAGGGCGACATCAGGAAATTCTTGACCTTACCCGCCCCGAAGTACAGGCTTTTGAGTGGCAAGTTATTGATAAAACATTACGTCCCAATCCAGATATATCGTATGTGAAATGGGACTGTAATCGCTATATTACCCAACCAGGTTCCGGCTATTTGCAACCGGCAGAGCAGAGTCATCTTTGGATTGATTATAATTGGGCTCTCTACCGTTTGATGGAACGCTTCTCCAAAGAGTTCCCCAATGTTATGGCAATGCTTTGTGCGGGTGGTTCCGGACGTGTAGACTATGGTGCGTTACCTTATTTCCATAGTTTTTGGCCCAGTGATAATACAGACCCGTTGGGACGTATTAAGATACAGTGGGGATTCTCTCATTTCTTTCCTGCAAGTACAATTTCTGCTCATGTGACACGTATGGGTAAACGTCATCTGAAACTGGCGATTGATGTTGCTTTAAGTGGAGCTTTCGGCATAGACCTTGCATTGGATAAGGCTACCGCTGAAGAACGTGTACAGATAGCTGATGCTGTTAAATTATATAAGGCGAGTATCCGTCCTTTGGTAATGCAAGGTGAACTTTATCGTTTGGTATCTCCTTATGAACATCCAATGGCCTCTCTGAGCTATGTTTCTACCGATAAAAATGATGCTGTGGTTTATCTTTATCAGATTCAAGATGGTAGTGTACCTCAAGTAATACTTGGTGGACTTGATGCTCGTAAAAATTATAGGGTGGAAGAGGTCGGCCTTCCTAAAGGAAGTACTTCTCGTTTTCCGGGGCATGGAAAAATATTCAGTGGAGCGGAATTGATGAGTACAGGAATAGCTAATCCGCTGAATGCACAGTTTGAGAGTGCCATACTATTATTAAAAACACAATAACTTAACAGACAATGAAACGAATCTTTTTATTTATATCTTTGATACTCGTTGCTTCAGTAACAGTTTGTGCTCAGTCACAAGACCGTTGGACGATTCTGCAAGATGGTTCCATTCAATGGAAGCCTACACGAAATTTGCCGCATGAAGATCATGTTGAAATGAGTGGGCAGATGCTTTCTGTCGTTTTACGTTATGGTGTGGATGTACAACAGCGTTTTCATTTAAATCGCAGCTTGGTTTTTCCCATGTTGCGTATGAAGCCTAATAAAACACAGAATAATTTGAAGCAACGTTTCGATGTAAATATACCGGCTATGGTAACAGTGGACGACCAGACGTTGTTGAATGAGGTAGTTCAGGATATTACATTTAATGGTATTATGCGTGTAGAAAGTGATTATGGATATATCTACCGTCGTAAGGAACTGAAGAATGCGATTCATGTGACTCGCATTCTTTACCCTTCGATAAATGCTCCCCGTTATCTTGAAGAATATACTTTTAAGAATAACAGCCAAAATCCTATAACTTTGCGTGTACCTGAATGGCGCGTTACTTATACAACTCCGGAAGAGGCAGGTGTTTATGGTGCTTATCGTATTGAAGCTTCTCTATCCAAAAAAGGTACTTTTATTCTGAAACCGGGTGAGACATTGGACTTTTATGCTATTTATTCCGGGAAGAAAGTTTCAGATGATGTTACGGAGAAAGATAACACGGCTTTCTCACGTATAACAATTCAAAGTGAGCGTGCCGGACGCCAAGCGCTTATTAACCAATGGTGGGAAAATCTTGTGTTGGATACTCCTGATCCTGTGTTGAACCGAATGTTTGCTTTTGCCAAATTGCGTGGAGCTGAGAGTATCTATCGTACTAAAGGTGGGTTAATGCATGGTCCAGGTGGTGAAGCTTATTATGCCGCTGTTTGGGCCAATGATCAAGCGGAATATATAAATCCTTTTTTTCCGTTTTTAGGGTATGATATTGGTAATGAATCTGCTTTGAATGCTTATCGCCATTTTGCTCGTTATATGAATCCGGAATATAATCCAATTCCAAGTTCTATTATTTCCGAGGGAGTTAGCTTTTGGCATGGGGCAAAAGACCGTGGCGATGGCGCAATGATTGCTTATGGAGCTGCCCGTTATGCTTTGGCTCGTGGTGATAAAGAAGAGGCTCGTGAACTTTGGCCACTTATTGAGTGGTGTTTGGAGTATTGTAAACGCAAATTAACTCCTGATGGTGTAGTTGCTTCTAATTCTGATGAATTAGAAAACCGTTTTCCTGCCGGTGACGCCAATCTTTGTACATCTACTTTATACTATGATGCACTGCGTTCTGCTGCATTATTGGGGCGTGAGATAGGTGTTTCCGGTAAGCAACTTGCTACTTATACTGCTCAAGCGAAAGCTTTGGAGAGTGCCATTGAGAATCACTTCGGATATGAGATAGAAGGCTTCCATAGTTATCGTTACTATGAAGGAAATGATATTTTGCGTTCGTGGATTTGTATGCCGCTTGTTATGGGGATTTATACTCGTGCTCAAGGGACTATTGATGCTCTGTTTTCGCCACGTCTTTGGACAAATGACGGGTTATTGACGCAGGCCGGTACGGAAACTTTTTGGGATCGTTCCACTCTTTATGCTTTACGTGGTACAATTGCTGCTGGTGAAGTAGAAAAGGGGATGGATTTTCTGAAAAAATATTCTCGGCGCCGTTTACTTGGTGACCATGTTCCTTATGCCATTGAAGCATGGCCGGAAGGTAATCAGCGTCACCTGTCGGCAGAAAGTGGCCTTTACTGCCGTATATATACTGAAGGGCTTTTTGGTATCCGCCCTATTGGTTTACGTAACTTCGAAATGACACCTCGTTTGCCACAAGAATGGAATTATATGAATCTGAATAAAATACGTGCTTTCAATTCCAACTTTGATATTCATGTATCACGCGTGGGTGAAAAACTTCATGTAGAGGTATTACAGGAGGGTAAAAGCATTATAAAAAAGAATATAGAAGAAGGAAAAACAATTAAAGTACGTTTATAAAATGTACTTGTATAAAGGATTCCATTACCTTATAATTGCAGGCTATCCGGTTACCGACTGTGGATTATCTATTCCACAGTCGGTAACCGGATAGCCTGCAATTATAAAATGAGAATTTAAACCTTATGTTTCATTTGCCATCTATATAATTTCATTTTTCTCATTTTTTTAAGATACTATATGGAGTAGTACATTTTGAATTTGTTCAAATCAATATTAAGTCAGGAAACTAAGATGGCTGTCTTAAAGTATTTCTATCTATGCCTTCAAACAGATTATACCTAATATTTGATACACAATTGCAATTCAATGAGACGTTATTGATACTCATAAAAAGGTGTTTGCGCTATTTTTGTGAATGGAAAATAACGACTAAATTTAATGTCTATGATATGTAAAAATTACAATTTTATGAAAGCGGTTTTGTTGGTGACTGTATCGGTTGCCTCTTTATTTGCTTTTACTACACATACGGTCGAACAACCGGAAGGCACCCCTTGTTTATTACAAGTATTGCTCCCTATAAGTCGGGAATGATTGTTGCACAGAAAGGTGTTCGTAAAGTAACACTTTATTCGTCCAATTATAAAGAACGTTTACATGAATGGGAACTAAATGAGATACCGACAGGAGTGACTGTGGATGGTGAGCAGATTATTACGACGGTTGCCGGTGAAAATGAAAACGGTGTTTATCTTTTGTCGGCTTCCGTACCCTCAGAAAAATGTTTTATAAAGACTGCTTCAGGTGCCTGTGCCCCATTAGTAGATACCCGTTCGGGAAAATTATATGTTTGTAATCAGTTTGCAGGAACAATTTCAGAAATAGACCGGAAAGGAAAGAAGGAATTGCGTACAGTGCGTGTATTGCGTGAACCGAAATCTATCGTATTGGATCCGGAAGGGAGATATTTGTTTGTAGCTAATTTTCTTCCGTCACAACGTGCGGATGTAGATACGGTGGCAGCTTGTGTTTCTGTTATTGATATTGCAAGTTTTGAAAAAATAAAAGATATACAGTTGGCTAATGGCAGTAATGCACTGCGAGGTATGACACTTTCTCCTGATAACCGTTATCTGTTGGTGACGCATAATTTGGGTCGTTTTCAGGTTCCGACTTCACAGCTGCAACAAGGATGGATGAATACAAGTGCTGTGAGCCTTGTCAATGTGCAAACATTGAATTTTGAAGGTGCAGTATTGTTGGATGAACCGGAACGCGGTGCTGCCGGTATTTGGGACGTAAAGTGTACGAATGATAAAATTGTAATCAGCCATTCGGGTACTCATGAAATTAGTGTGATTGATTATCAGGAATTTATACAAAAGTTTGAACAATATCCTCAAAAGGATGCTTTGGCGTATGATTTGAGGTTCCTTTATGGTATCCGTCAACGGATTCCTTTAGTTGGTAATGGCCCCAGATGCTTTATTATTAAAGAGGAGCATGCAATCGTACCTACTTATTTTTCAGATACATTAAATATTGTTGATTTGAATACAATTGATATTCAGTCTATTGCTATGGTGAAGAATAGGGTGGAGAGTAGTATTAATAAAGGTGAGAAATATTTTAATGATGCTGCGTATTGTTTTCAAAACTGGCAGTCTTGCAATGGTTGTCATCCCGGGGATGCCCGCATGGATGCAATGAATTGGGATTTGATGAATGATGGAATTGGCAATTCTAAGAATTGTAAAAGTTTATTATTGTCTCATGTTACTCCGCCGGCTATGATTTCGGGAATACGCGCTTCTTCTTATGTCGCTGTCCGTACAGGATACAAATATATTCAGTTTATTGACCTTCCGGAGGAATTCGCTACTTGTGTTGATGAGTATTTATTATCATTAAAGCCTCTTCCAAGTCCTTTTTTGATAAACGGCGAACTTTCTGAGAAAGCAAAGCGGGGACGTAAAGTTTTTGAAAAGTTTAAATGTGACGAATGTCATTCCGGTCCGTATTATACTGATATGCAGCTGCATCGAATTGGAGAGGACGTAGAGTTTGAGAAAGGTTGGGATACCCCTACTTTGCGTGAAGTATGGCGTACCGCTCCTTACTTGTTTGATGGAAGAGCAGCTACTATGAAAGAGGTTTTTGAGGTGTATAAACATGGTATTGATAAAAAGATATCATCGAAAGAAGCTGATGAATTGGCCGAGTATGTAAATTCACTTTGATGATTATGTGATGAATGACGGGAATATGGTAACGACGGAACAACATATAGAAATTATACATCGTTTTTATCAAGTGGAGAAAGCTTCCTTTGAAGAAATGACAGCATATTTGCTTACCGAATATTTGGCAACTTATATGCCGGTACGCATGGTTTTCTTTGGAGCACCGGCGGATAATAGCGAATATATAGCTCAGTTTAATTATTTAAGAAAGACGGTTAAAAAGTTTTTTGGGGATAAGCAACCGATAGTAAGTTATGTAGCTCAACCTGTCGATACCGGTGGTATGGCTATGGAGATACATGAACTGGTGCTGACAGGGCAGGATATGGTCACTTATCAGAAATGTGCAGATATCCCCTATATAGTAGTGGAACGTAAAGGATATAAACGCTTATTTTTGGGAGGAGTTACCGGAGATGTGTTACATCAGAATATTCGTGAGCAATCGGATGATGTTTTTAGTCGCATCCGACAGGTACTTGATACTGAGCAGATACCTGTTTCTTCGGTTGTACGTCAATGGAATTATATTGAAAAAATTACTGACTATGATAATGTGGGACATCAGCATTATCAGGATTTTAATGATGCCCGTTCTCTGTTTTATACAAATGTGGAATGGGAAACAGGCTATCCTGCCGCTACAGGTATCGGAACTCGGTGCGGGGGAATTATGGTAGATATGGATGTGCTGCTTTGCAAGGATGCAACGATTTTGTTAACAGGAGTGGATAACCCTCTTCAAGTGGCTGCGCATGCCTATTCCCAGCAGGTATTATTAGGTGAGACAATTTTACAAGCAAAGACAACCCCTAAATTTGAACGTGCTAAAGCCATATGGAAAGAAGATCATGGTTTTATTTACATTTCAGGGACTGCCGCAATTCGTGGGGAACAGAGTTTGGAAGGGGTTGGTATTGAAGAACAAACTTTAATAACTCTTGAAAATATAGATTATTTGGTTTCCAATGAGAATCTGCAACGAGCAGGGATTCCAGTTACTAAAAAGGGAGAGCTTACCAATTTTCGTGTATATGTGAAGTATTGGAAGGACTTAGATAAGGTGAGAAGAATATTGGAAGCAAAGTATCCGAAATTACCTGTTATTTATACACTGACAGATGTATGTCGTTCAGAATTACTGATAGAAATAGAAGGGGTGGGACTATTACAATAAATAAAATTTTAATAAATAAAACTGAGAAAATGAAAGTAAAGAAAGTATTAACATTGGCAATAATTGCCGTTTGCAGTATGGGAATGATTTCTTGTACAGCAGAAACTAAAAAAACAGAACAAGTTATGGCACAGGAAAAGACTACGTATCAGAAGAAGTACACGAATGCTGATTTTTACAAAGATGGCAAGTTTGATCAAGAAGCTGCAAAAAAAGCTTTTCTTGATATGTTTGATTTCTATGGTGTTCCTTTTACTCCACTAATGGAGAAGGATATCTGGTTTACGGATTTCGGGCTAGGTGATTTCGAACATGTAGGTATGGGTGGTATTTTCTGGATTAATGATCCTGAATATGGCTATTTTGCTCATAATATTTATTTATTGCCGGGACAGATGATTCCGGAACATGCACATGTTAAGACAAAGTTCCCTGCAAAACACGAATCATGGATGGTTAATCATGGTTGGGTTTATAACTTTTCCGAACTTGGAGATGAAACCCCAAATGCCCCTGAGGTTCCTGCAAGCCATGGCCTTATTAAGAGCAAAAATTTTGTTGTACAGAAAGTGGGGGATGTTTTGCGTCTGAAACAATTGGAATCATATCATTTTATGATGGCCGGTCCTGAAGGTGCTATTGTTGAGGAATGGGCATGTTATCATGACAATGATGGTTTACGTTTCACAAATACAAAAGCTGCTTTATAATAAATGTAATACCATGAGAAAGATAAATCATATTGGAATCCCGGTTCAGAAGCCGGTTTCCGGGGAGGTGTATAATGCGGGGATGCAAGTGTACCTGACAGATTTTACAAAGAGTCCCAATAAAATAGAGTTTCTTCGTTTTGATAAAGACAGTTGGATGCCGGAGAAGATTCAGACATTGGCTCATATCGCTTATGAAGTTGACAATTTGGATGGTGAGCTGGAGAATGCAAAGGTTTTGCTTCCCAAAACTATTGTGAATGAGCATCTGACGATTGCTTTTATCGAAGAAGAGGGCATTGCGTTGGAGTTAATGCAGTTTAATTAATATAAATAACAGGAAACTATGATTCATAAATTTATAAATGATCCGGATAATCTTACTTCTGAACTATTGGAAGGTTATGTAATGGCATATAGCGATCAGGTGGCTATTGGCGGAGAAAATATAATTGTACGTGCGCATGCCAAGTCGGAGGACAAAGTAGCCATAATTACTCTGGGAGGTTCAGGCCATGAACCGGCTTTGAGCGGATTTGTCGGTGACGGTATGTTGGACTGCTCGGTTGTAGGGGATATTTTTGCAGCGCCGGGTGCTCAGCGTGTTTTTCAGGCACTGCAATTATTCAAGCGTGAAGCCGGTATATTGTTGGTTGTTTTAAATCATTCCGGTGACGTGATGAGTGCCAACATGGCATGTCAGTTGGCGGAACGTGTAGGAATTAAAGTAAAGACTATTTTGACGCATGATGATATTAGTGCAGGTTTGGATACGCCTGACGAAGATCGACGTGGTTTGGCCGGTTGTATTCCATTGATTAAAATAGTAGGTGCAGCTGCTGAGGAAGGTAAGTCTTTAGATGAAATTATTGAAATAGGTGAACGTTTTAACAAAAAGGTTGCAACGCTGGCTGTTGCCATGAAGTCTTGTACTCATCCTCAGAACGGAATGATGATTTCTGAGTTGCCCGACGGGGAAATAGAAATTGGAATGGGACAACATGGCGAAGGTGGCGGTGGACGCAAACAATTAGTATCTGCTGATGAAACAGCAGAGGAAATGATTGGTTTGCTTATGAAGAAATTACAACCGAAAGCTGGTGATAAAGCATTACTGATTATTAATGGTGTCGGTGCTACTACTCACATGGAAATGAACATCGTTTATCGTAAAGCACATCAAGTTCTTGAGAATGCAGGTATTGAAGTAGTATCAAGCCGTATCGGTGAGTTGTTGACCGTTCAGGAACAGGCAGGCTTTCAAATGATTTGCGGTTTATTGGATGCGGATCATGTTGATTATTTGAATAACAAGATGTCGAATGCTCCATATTGGACAACTATTGGTAAGTAGGCATGGATAAATTAACAGTAGAAGATTTTAAAAAGATGCTCCGTAATGCGTTGACATGCATTACGGAACGTGCTGATGAGTTTTCGCAACTGGATGCGGTATTAGGAGACGGTGATCATGGAACGGCTATCGTTCAGGCAATGTCCGCTATTGTTGAGTCCGCCGAAAAAGGTACGGAGTTTAAAAACATGTTGAATGATATGGGATTTAATGTCATGTTGCAAATCAGCGGTTCTACCAGTACTCTGTTAGGCGGATTTTTCCTGGGTATGAGCGATTGTGCAGAGGGAAAGGAATTGGATGTGGAAGCTGTGAAAAGAATGTTTGCGGGAGGTTTGTCCGGTGTAAAGAAACAGACTAAAGCCCAGCGTGGTGACAAAACAATGATGGATGCATTAATTCCTGCAGTAGAGGCAATGCAGGCTGTTGAAACTGAAGATGTAAAAGTTGTTTTGACAATGGGTGCCCAAGCTGCTTTGAAAGGTGCGGAAGCAACCAAAGATATGAAAGCGAATTTCGGGCGTGCCCGTAATTATGGCGAACGTTCTATTGGTTATGCTGATTCGGGAGCTTCATCCTGGTCTTGTATGTTTGATGCTTTTGCAAAGGCGCTATAAATAGAATAAAAGATAGAAAGATAAAAAGATAAGAAAATGGCTGATTTAGATGATTTGAGAGAAGGCTGTAATTTTGGTTTAGGAATTCAGACAGCCGATAGGAGTTTTCATGTAAAAGGTGCAGAAAATCTTCCTTGGGGGATGAAGGACCGCCTATCCCGTATTTTTAATCCAAAGACAGGTAAGACTGTGATGCTTGCTTGTGATCATGGTTTTATTATGGGACCTACTTCCGGTTTGGAGCGTATAGATTTAAATATTGTTCCATTGATTGAATATGCGGATTGTTTGATGTGTACGCGTGGTATCCTTCGTTCTGTGATACCACCTACTGCTAATAAGCCAATTTGTTTACGTTCGGATGCGGGCACTTCTATCCTGACATCATTAAATGATAATGTATTGATTGATGTTGAAGACGCTATTCGTATGAACGTATCAGCAATGGCAGTTATGTTGGCTATTGGAGACACTGAGCATGAAGCTACTACTGTAGCCAACCTGTATAAGGCCGTAGATAAAGGTACCCGTTATGGTATTCCGGTAATGGGAGTAACTGCTGTAGGCAAGGATATGGCACGTGATGCACGTTATTTTGGATTGGCTTCTCGCATAGCTGCAGAGAACGGTGCCAATATTGTAAAAACCTATTATTGTGATGGTTTTGAAAAAGTAGCTGCTGCCTGTCCTGTACCGGTAGTGATTGCCGGTGGTAAGAAGTTGCCGGAACTGGAAGCGCTTGAACTTTGCTATAATGCTATTAATGAAGGTGCTGCAGGTGTAGATATGGGGCGGAATGTATTTCAGTCGGAGGCTCCGGCTGCAATGATACAGGCGGTTAGCGCCGTGGTACACGATAATATGAAGCCGATACAGGCTTTTGAATTGTTTAATGAACTGAAGAGTAAGTAACAACGATTACTTAAAAAAGAAGGTAATGAGGCTTTATTTATTAGTTATAGCCGTTTGGATATGTGGTTTTCGGGCGGCGGCACAGGATAAAATCCTGGTCGCTGGCTCAGGAAATCCGTTTGTACAACTTGTGGATAAACAAACCGGTAAAGTGGAATGGCAGCATGCTTTGGAAAAAGGGGAAGAATGTAATACAGTTGCTTTAACCAACGAAGGTAATGTGTTATATTCTTATAAACGAGGTGCTAAAGTGGTGACATGGGATCACCGGGTAATATGGGACTATCAGGTATCCGGTAAGGCTGAACTTCAATCTGCGACTTTGTTACGTAATGGTGGTATTTTGCTAGGTATCTGTGGTAACCCGGCTGAGTTTATCGAATTAGATAAGGATGGGAGAGAAATAAATAAAACTAAAATTGATTTGGGAATAGACAAGCCGCACAGCCAATTCCGACAGATATTCCAGCTTAAGAATAAGAATTATCTGATTCCGGTGATGGCAAAACAGAAGATAATGGAAATAAATCGGAAAGGAAGACTCGTAGCCGAATACGATATAACTGGAAAGGCATTTTCTTCACTGGAGTTAACAGACGGTAATTTACTGTTACCTTGTGGGGACAATCATTGTTATATAATAGTGGATCGATATACAGGGAAAGAATTAAAGCGAGTTACAAGTGATGATATAAAAGGTGCTTCACTTTGGTTTGTTGCACAAATACTGGAACTGAAAAATAAAAACTTACTGATATGTAATTGGGGGGGGCATACGAAAGGTATCATAGTCGATGTACCGCAATTGATTGAGATTGATAAAGACGGTAATGTGGTATGGACTTTGAATAATAAGCAAGATATAGATAAAGTTTCTACTGCATGTTATTTGGAAGGTTTCCACTTACCCGACTTGAAATAGAAAATTAACTTTAAACAAAGTATTATGAATAAGAAACTGATAGTAATGTCTGTGTGTATTGCTTTATCGCTCCCGATTATGGCTCAGCGGAAAGTAAAGACAAAGGTTAATGCACCTGCTACATGGGCGGAAAGTATTGCGGCAGCTAAAAAACAAGCAAATTCAGAAATGCAGAGGACCTGTTTACCGGTTGTTTCACAAGTGATAAAAGCGAAAACTGCAGCAGTTCCTTTTACTGCAGATGTGACAGGATTGGAGGAAATGGTACTATATACTTGGGGTACTGTAGATGGTACCAATGATGATCAGGCTGTATGGGCTAATGCTAAACTTATTGCGGCAGACGGCTCTTCTATTTGGTTGAATGATTTGAAAGATACATTCAAAAATACTGGCAGCGGTCGTCTTCGTTTTAATGAGAATGCGAAGGGACAGACGGTTATAATGCGAGGTAAACAGTATAGACGTACGATTATGGCTAATGCGAATTCACAAATAGTGGTTCCTCTGAATAAACGCTATGTACGGTTTGAGGCTGAAATCGGGTTAGAGAATCGTTCTTCGTCCGGTACGGCTGTTTTTCGTTTGCAAGGTATTACAGGTGCGGAAGCTGCAACTGATATTATAAAAAAATATCCTATGGAATCTACCCAGTTCCTGCCTTTTGCCGGTAGTGATATGAAGGCCTTGATTACTACTAATGATGCATCCATAGAAAAACATATAGCGACAGCTGTTGTAGATTTGTTGAATGATAAATCCTATTTTACTGCACAAATAGCTCAAGTTACCGCCAAGACTTCTTTGGATGAGCAGGTAATTGGATATTTGAATGTGGCTCAAGATGCAATGAAAGTCTACCAATTACAAAATGCATTAAGCTGGCTCAATATACGTGCGATTGAAGAAGCGTACAATGATATGGCTAAATCAAAAACTTTTGATAAAGTAGCCAATCAGGCTAAATTAGTACAACTGAAACAACTTATAGCAAGGGGATTCTCAGGTATTTATAAAAATGATGCGGCCTCTTTACAAGCTGCTAGTAAAGCTTTAAGTTTGAAAAGAGAGATATTGTTGGCAAATCCTGTTTTGGATATAGATAAGATTATAGTAGGCCGTTATAAAATTGGTACTACAGCCCGTCAGGTAAATCCTCGTGCATTGGGTACCCAGAATAACAATTGGTCTAACCAAACCTCTGCATCCCGTGGTGGGTTTAATGCGGAAATAGCAGAATTATCTAATTTGCGTGGTGATATTAAGACGCGTACAATTTTCAAACCTAATAACGGTTCCTCTGTTCCCGATTTGAAATTACATTGGGATGCTGAGCGTTTGATGTTCTCTATGGTAGATACAGACAAACGTTGGCAAGTTTTTGAAGTGAAGTTGGATGGTACAGGATTAAAGAAATTGATTGAAACTCCTGAAAAAGATTTAGAATTTTTTGATGCTACTTATCTGCCTTCCGGTAAGATTATTGCGGTTTCCAATATTGGTTATAATGGTGTCCCGTGCGTAAACGGTAATGACGAAGTCGGTAATATGTGTTTGTACGATCCGAAGGATGGTTCATTACGTCGTTTAACTTTTGATCAAGATGCCAACTGGGCTCCTACAGTGATGAATAACGGGCGTATCATGTATACTCGTTGGGAATATACAGATCTGACTCACTATTTTTCCCGCTTTGTCATGCATATGAATCCGGATGGAACCGAACAAAAGTCATTATATGGTAGCGGTTCTTATTTTCCGAATAGTACTTTTGATGCTAAACCTCTTCCCGGACACCCCTCTCAATTCATCGGTGTCATCTCAGGACATCATGGCGTAACGCGTTCAGGACGTTTGATGTTGTTTGATCCGTCTAAGAGTCGTAAATCTGAAAAAGGCATGTTGCAAGAGCTACCTTTCCGTGACCGTAAAATAGAGCCTATTGTCAAAGATCGTTTAGTTGATGGTGTATGGCCACAGTTTATCAAGCCTTATCCCTTGACTGATAAATATTTTTTAGTAACTGCCAAATTGGATGAAAATTCACTTTGGGGTATCTATTTGATTGATGTATATGATAATCTTACATTGATTGTGGAGTTTGAGGGTGAAGGACTGATTTGCCCGATTCCGGTAAAGAAAACTCCAATACCTCCGGTAATACCTGATAAGATTACTCCGGGTAGTAAAGAAGCTACTGTATTTATTCAGGATATATACGAAGGAGAAGGCTTGAAAGGAGTACCTCGAGGTACAGTAAAATCATTCCGGGTATTAGCGTATGAATATGCCTACAATAAAACTCCATCCGATCATTGGGCCCAAGGTGTTCAGAGTGGTTGGGATATTAAACGTCTGTTAGGTACAGTTCCGGTGGAAGAAGATGGTTCGGCGATTTTTAAAATTCCGGCGAATACTCCAATTTCATTACAACCGTTGGATTCGGAAGGGCGTGCTGTTCAGTGGATGCGTAGTTGGCTTACCGGCATGCCTGGTGAAACAGTTTCGTGCGTAGGTTGTCATGAAGACCAAAATCAATTACCAATTCCAAAGCGTGTGAAAGCTTCACAAATAGCTCCACATATTATTGCTAAGCCAGAAGGAGGGCAACGCTCTTTCACTTTTGATCTTGAAATACAGCCTATTTTAGACCGTGCTTGTGTTGCTTGCCATGATGGATCGAATAATTTGGCTGATTTTAGAGGTGGGCGTATTGATAAATTCTCCGGATTTGGTGAAAGTTATCTGAATCTACATCCTTATGTATATCGTCAGGGGCCGGAAGCTGAAATTGAAGTTCTTAATCCCTATGAGTATCATGCTTCTGTCAGTCCGCTTGTGAAAATATTGAAGACGGGGCATCATGGTGTGGAGTTGACTGATAAAGAGTGGAAAATTTTGTATAATTGGATTGATTTCAATGCTCCTTATCATGGAAAGTTTAATGCTAATATTTTTAAAGGTGTAGAACAAATTTCCCGTCGTACGGAGTTAGCTGAAAAGTATGCTAATGCTGGTGTTGATTGGCAGTCCGAACTCCGTTCATATGCCCAATATTTGGAATCACAGGAGAAACCGCTTCCTGTAAAGCCAGAAAAGAGGGAGTTTAAGGATAAAGAAGTAAAAGTAAAAGGGTGGCCTTTTGATAAAAACGTTGCTCAAGCAATGACCATGAAGGGGGGTGATGCCAGGATGAGTATCGAGTTAGCACCGGGTATTAAAATGAATTTCGTTCGTATACCGGCCGGTTCATTTGTGATGGGCAGTAATCGTGGCCATTCAGATTATTCTCCGGCTCATAAACAAGTCGTGAAAAAATCTTTTTGGATGGGAGAGATAGAGGTGAGTAACGAACAGTTCCGTACAATTTTCCCTGAACATGATAGCCGTTTTGACAGACAATTATGGAAGGATCATGTACATCAAGGATATCCAGCTAATAAGCCTGAGCAACCGGCTATTCGTGTCAGTTGGGAAGAAGCAATGGATTTCTGTAAAAAACTGAGTGAAAAAACAGGTAGAAATATAACATTACCTACTGAGGCGCAATGGGAGTGGGCATGTCGTGCTGGTAGTGATGACACTTTTTGGTATGGTTCTTTGAATGCTGATTTCAGTAAATTTGAGAATATGGCAGATAAACAACTGAATAAAATGGCTGTTCGTGGAGTGGATCCTCAACCAATGTCAGAGAATGATTCTTGGTACAAGTATTATACTTATCAGCCTAAAGAAAATGGAGTAGATGACGGTAATATGTTACAAGTAAAAGGTGGCAGTTATCAGGCTAATTCATTTGGCCTATATGATATGCAGGGTAATGTTGCAGAGTGGACCCGCTCAGATTATCTGCCTTATCCTTATAATGAGAAAGCGCAAGGTAATGGTATAGAGAAAGTTGTGCGTGGCGGCTCTTGGAATGATCATCCTAAGACTAGTACTGCCTATTATCGCAGGGCTTATCTTCCTTGGCAGAAAGTGTATAACGTTGGTTTCAGGGTGATAATAGAAGAGTGATAAATGACTGATAAACCGACGCTATCCTTAATTTTGAAGGAAATGCGTCGGTTCATTTTTAGATTGCTATGAGGAAGGAACAGAATAAAATAGGTTTGGTTGCTGGTCCGTGTAGTGCGGAGACTCGTGCACAAATGTTGGAAACGGCAAGAGCCTTGAAGCATATAGGTATTAAAACAATACGTGCCGGATTATGGAAGCCTCGTTCCCGTTTCGGTTCATTTGAAGGAGTAGGCAATTGTGGATTGGTATGGCTGAATGAGATACAGCAGGAACTGGGACTAAAAGTTATGACTGAGGTGGCTTTGCCTTCTCATGTAGAAGAAACGATGAAGGCCGGGATAGATATGGTATGGATTGGAGCACGTACTACGGTCAATCCATTTATGATGAATGAATTAGCAGAGTCATTGCGTGGTTGTAATATTCCTGTATGGGTGAAAAATCCGGTGTGTCCTGATATTGAGTTGTGGGTTGGTGCTGTGGAACGTCTTCTACATGCCGGTTTGAAAGACATTCGGATAATTCATCGTGGATTTTGTGCGATAGACCATCTTCCTTATCGTAATGTGCCGCTTTGGGAACAGGTAGAACATTTTCGTACTCGTTTACCAGATATGCCTTTTTATTGTGACCCGAGCCATATAGCGGGAAAACGCGAATTATTATTATCTGTTTGCGAGAAAGCTTTATCTTTGCATGTAGATGGATTGTTTATAGAGTCGCATTGTTGTCCGCAAAAGGCTTTATCAGATGCATCTCAGCAATTGACACCGGATGCTTTGGCTGAACTACTGAATTTGTTAAATGTGCCGATAGAGAAATAATAAGCTATGAGAAAATGCCTCTTTTCCGTTAGATGCTTGTTCGTATCATGGAGAGCTACCCTGATACTGTTAGCAATATATGCAGTTTTATTGGCTATGGCCACATTCATAGAGAAAGTACAAGGGACATCGGTTGCCAGAGAGCTTATTTATAATCAACCGCTTTTTTACTTTCTGCAATTATTAATGGTTTTGCAATTTATTGCAGTAGGTATTCATAAGCGTCTTTGGAGGCAGCGTAAGTATGGTATTGTGTTGCTTCATGTAGCATTTATCGTGATTTTGGCAGGTGCATTGGTCACAAATATGTTTGGTTTTGAGGGAATTATCCATATTCGTGAAGGAGAAACGACTTCAGTATTACATCAACAGGAGGGGATACGGAAACTTCCTTTTTCTCTTCGTTTAGATGACTTTAATTTAGTACGCTATCCGGGGTCTCATAGTCCGTCTTCTTTTGAAAGCTTTCTGACTGTTTTTTCAGATGACGGAGCCCGTATTGAACACATCTATATGAATAAAGTGATTTATGAACAGGGATACCGACTTTATCAATCCTCTTATGATACTGATGAATTGGGGACCATATTGTCTGTGAATCATGATAACTGGGGAACAGGGATTACATATTTGGGTTATCTGTTGTTGCTTGTGGGGATACTGTTGAGCTTACTTGATTCCAATTCTCATGTTCGTTGGTTGGTTAGGCAGTTAAAAAAAACGGTTCCGATATTGTTATTTTGTTATTTTCCTATGTTTCTTTTTGCACAAGAGAATATAACCGGTCACTTGTATGAAAGCACTATTCCAGTTACACAGGCGGAGATGTGGGGACGTATGCAGATTCAATGTTCTACCGGACGTGTTGAGCCAATAAATACATATACCTCTAAATTGCTGCGTAAAATTTATCGTAATGATAATTTCAAGGGACTACGTCCGGAACAGGTTATTTTAGGATTTTTGATAAATCCCGAATATTGGGGGAATGTACCTTTAATCCGTCAAACTAATGTAGAGTTGGCCGAGAAATTAGCATTACCGTCGGATAAATATCTTAAGTTTTTTGATCTCTTTTGTGATCAATGCGATCGTGGCCAGCAGCGGGGCAATGGGAGTGGAAGGAAATATTTCCTATATTCCGATCTGGCTGGCAGCGGCATCCATGATTTTTGCAGTATTTGTGGGGATGGCGGCAGGATATTTCCCGGCACTTCGGGCAATGAAGCTGAGTCCGCTTGCGGCGATCAGGAATGAATAAAACATAAGAAAGAAGTCAGGTAAGCCCTCAGTAAACGGTGGCCGCCTGACTTCTTTTTTG
>OOAO01001155.1_pt1 | contig 24097 bp, 11 predicted proteins | sample 1671821 | NCBI WGS metagenome assembly OOAO01 (sample SAMN06348196, study PRJEB24527) | human gut metagenome | biome: human gut; feature: ankylosing spondylitis patient; material: feces | host: Homo sapiens | place: China | collected 2015-10 | reverse complement strand
GTGTATGTGTTGTCTCTGATGTTCCAGATGGTGTATATACCATATAGAAAAGATTCATGGTATCTCCCTTTGTTATCTCTACACTTCCAGCTGCAACATCAACTGTTACTATGCAATTAGAATCTGATGCGTTCTTTTTTCCGTTAATCTTTACATTCTTACCACTTTCTGCAAATACAAGTGTAAGTGTTCCCTTTGATGATGCTGTAAACTTAATGCTTGTTGATGACTCCATCTTAAGGCACTGTGTAAGTGTAAGTCCATTATACGTTACTGTTCCCTTGTTTGATGCAAGATTACCAGAAATCACAAAGAATGAACTATTTGCACCTGATGTTGTAAAATTATGTACCTTTGCATCTCCTGTTGGTACTTCTGGTGTCTCTGTTCCACCTGTTGAACCCTTCTTTGGAATAGATGCTGTTTCTTCAGCCCCGCATACTGTACAAGAATGACTCTTAAGCCCTTCTTCTGTCTCTGTTGCTTCTTTAACTACTTTCCATTCGCCATATGTATGAGCTGTCTTTGGAATCACCTCTGTGTATGTCTTCTTATCACAAGTTCCATTAGTTGCTGTACACGTATATGTAATAACGCCTTCTTCTGTACATGTAGCCTGCTTAGTTACCTCTGATACATAATGATGATAATGTGCATTAGGATCAGCCGCATTAATTGTAATTGAATTAATAGTCATATCCTTAAATGTACCTGCTGCCGGATTAACTCCATTACCACCTGACTGAACATTATATGGCATAACCATATACGTTCCAGCCGGAAGACCTGTAACAGTACCACTTCCTACCTGGAAGCACTCACCAGTCTCATTAACAAGACAACCTGTTGTAGTTAAAGCTTCCGATGCAAATGATATAGTAACATCTACTGTTCCACCTACTGTGAATGCATATACCGTCTTGCTAATCTTTCCTGGTGCTGCTGTATATGGATAATCAGATATATTAATTGGTGTTACACCAGGTGCACAATATGACAACAATGAACACTCTGAAGTTGTAACATTCTCTGGTCTCTTAACTGTCTCTGGCATACATCCATTGTATGCCTTAAGAACCTTGGCTGCATCTGTAACACTTGTCTGTAACTGATAGTCACCACTTGGAATATATGAAAGCGATGCATTAGTATCAAAATTCTCGTACTTATTACCTGATGTAACCTTAGTTGACTTATCTGTAACAACCGTTCCTGTCATTGATCCAATACAAGATGAAAATGAATCATTATAACTTTTAATTGCTCCTGATCTTACATCCATAGGATTCTTTGTCATAAAGAACAGATTGTACTCTGAATATATGTAAGCATTAGCTCTTGTATTCATGGCATAATCTGTTGTACCTATAAACTGGTTATTGTAGAAATGCATATTAGCCTGACGTCCAAGAGGCTGTCTTGCTTTACATCCCTTCCAGATATTATGATGATATGTAAGATTAAACTGTAATGATGTATCTGATGAACCAACAAGGTTAGTCTTGTGACATCCTTCAAAATAATTATATGAAACTGTCAGGTATTCACCACGCTTAAAATCACATGATCCATCACCTTCAGCCTTATCTGATTCTGCAGGTCCTGTTATAGAAGGACTGTAAAACTCATTGTTGTGGATCCAGCATCTTTCAACTGGAGCTGTTATAACAGAGCCCTCCTGAACGCCTTCCATACCAATAGCATCTTCTGGCTGATTCATAAATGTAATATTACGAACCTCAAAGCTCTTTCCTAATCCAGCTGCTGTTGTTGATGTCTCAGACATAAAATGAATTCCCCATCCATCCATAGCTGCATCTGTACCAACACCTTCAATTGTTACATCCTTTGCTGACTTCATACGTGCCATATGACCGTTATCGCCAACACTTCCGCCATAATCATTAGAATCATAATCTGTAAGACCATCAATAAACCCTGCATTAGCTGCTGCCCATGTTCCTGTTTTATAAAGACCAGACTCTGATACTGCTCCGACCATACGAATTACTAATGGTATATTATTCTCAGCAAGTAACTGAAGAATACCCTGATTAGTATTACCCTTGCCGTAATATACCTTTCCACTTGATGTCTTCTTACACTCTGTCTCATGACCTGCTTCCCCGCAAGCCTTACCAACTGAGTTAAGAATATTACCAATACCAGAAACTGTTACCCCACCATAAGAAAGTGTAACTGTATTCTTGTTTTCATCTGTTACATAAAGAACAATTGCGTTATCCTTTAATGTACCATCATCATTATAAGCACCTACACCATCAGTATAATTGTAATGCGCATATCCCGATCTATCCTGTGCATTAACCTCAATTCCTGACTGGGTGTATGTACCTGTCTTAGTAGTAACATTAAGAGTATATGTACCTGGCTTTAACCCCATTACATCAACTCTTGCTCCGTCTGCTGTATCTCTGACAAGATACTCAAAGTCCTCTCCTGTAAGAGAACCACTAACTGGACCCGAATATGATACTGCAGTAATATCGGCATCCTTAACACCTTTGATAGTTGCATACATCATCTCATTCCATCCACCATAAGTAGTAAAACTTGATGCAGCTGCTGCATAAGTCATACCTGGTGCTGCTATTGCAAGATTACTTACAACTAATAATCCAGCAACAACTTTTGCAAAAACTTTTCTGATTCTTTGCATGATATTTTCCTCTCCTTTTCCAAATATGCATACAATTGTGAATTCTATATAATCAGAACTCAAAATTTAATAATATTTTAACATTTTTGCACAAACTATTCAAGCTTTATTCACATTTTATTCATTTTTGTTCGTAATTTATTACATATATTCTTATTATATTATTCATTAAAAAGACCAGTTAAAATCAATTCATTTCAAAACGATCTTAACTGGTCTTGTTCAGATTCTTTTACTTAACAGTTCCATTAACAACTGTATACTTAGTTCCATTATATAAAACTTCTCCATTGAAAGTCTCATCTATATATCCGTTTGATACATAATATAACTTTCCATCTATGTTTTCTCTTAATCCTGCATATGACTTATCTACACAACCTTCTTCTGCATAATACCACTTGTCATTATAATTGAAGAATCCTGTTCTTTCTCCGTCAAATACTCCCTTTGTTACATAGAATACCCTTCCATCTTCATGTGTCATTAATCCTGTATAATCTGAATTTATATATCCATTCTTTACATAATACCATGTTCCTAATGAATTAACCTTTAATCCTTCATATGTAAGATCTATTACACATCCATATTCCATGCAATACCATTTTCCGTCATACTGTGCAAATTCTGTATATGTATTATCATACATTCCATCCTTTACATATAACAATGAGCCATCCGTATGCTTTGCTACTCCTGTATATCCTGTCTGAATATATCCATTCTCAACATAATACCAGTTTCCATCATTATTCTGCACAAATCCTGCATATGACTTATCTACGCAGCCTTTTTCTGCATAATACCATTTATCATTATAATTGAAGAATCCTGTCCTTTCTCCGTCAAATACTCCGCTTGTTACATAGAATACTCTTCCATCTTCATGTGTCATTAGTCCTGTATAATCCGAATTAATATATCCATTCTTTACATAATACCATGTTCCTAGTGAATTTACTCGTAATCCTACATATGATATATCTACAGTTCCTTCTGTTACATAGTACCATTTTCCTTCATACTCCGCAAAATCTCTATAGCCATAATTTATAGCTCCATTTGTATAGTATGCATATGCGCCATTCTCATAGTATAATCCATTCTTCTTCTCAACAACTCCTGTTGCAGGAATTACTGTTACATCTGTCTTCGCATCACATACTGTACAATGGTGGCTCTTGCTTCCTGGTGTTGTCTCTGTTGCTTCAACATCTACTGTCCACTCTGTACTGAACTTATGTCCAGTTGCTGGGATTGTTTCTGTATATGTCTTCTTGTCACATGTTCCTGTTGTAGATGTACATGTATATGTAAGCACTCCTGCCTCTGTACATGTTGCCTGCTTTGTTATCTTTGACTCATACTTATGTGTATGTGTTGTCTCTGATGTTCCAGATGGTGTATATACCATATAGAAAAGATTGATTGCATCTCCCTTTGTTACAGTTACAGCACCCTTAGCAACATCTACTGTTAATGTACCATCAGAACCAACTTTTTTGCTTGTTCCATTAACTTTTACGCCCTTGCCAGAAGCTGCTGTTGTTCCGCCAAATACAAGTGTAAGCTTTCCAGCGGATGGTGCTGTGAACTTAATGCTTGTTGATGACTCCATCTTAAGGCATTTTGTAAGTGTAAGACCGTTGTATGTTGCTGTACCTTTATTTGTTGCTATGCTTCCTGTAATACTATAGAAGTCACTTGTTGTTCCTGATTCTGTAAAGTTATGTACCTTTGCATCTCCTGATTCTGGTGTGTCAGGTGTGACAGGTGTATCTTTTCCAATAGCTGGAATAACTGCTGTTTCATTATAACCACATACTGTACATGTGCGGCTCTTAAGACCTGTTTCTGTCTCTGTTGCAGCCTTAACAACTGTCCACTCACCATATGTATGTGTATGTGAAGTACCAGATACGCTTCCACCACCTACTGATACAAGAGATGTCTTGTATGCATTAAGTTTATCCTTTAAAGGTCTGTTGAGTGAATAGCTTGTATCATCAACACTGTTATCAAATGTCCACTTGAAGTCGCCACCCATAACACGTCCTGCATACTTAGTTACAATTGAAGGAACATCTGCAGGTGCATCAATATCAGCAGTATCAACACCTAAATCAACCTTAGTATCAAAGTTAGAATATGTCTTTCCGCCCTGCTTTGCCTTATAAGTTGAAGGTACTGTCTCACTTCTTGATGCTGCAAGATATGCATCGAAATCAGTTGCACTTGCACTTGTTGTGCCTGTATCTGAATTAGCATATATAACAGACTTCTGACCTTCCATATAGTTGTTGTATGCTTTGATGACACCACCATTCTCTCCTGAGAATATTCCGCCTGCAAGAACGTCGCTGCCCTGCATTGAACTGAGCATTGGATAATTACAGTTTCTGAAATAGTTAGCCTCTACGAATGCCTCACTATCCTTTGCAGCACCTACACCATATTTAGCATTGCCATCATAGTAGTTATTATATACATGAACTGACATTGTTCTGATACGAGGATGTCTTGAATCAGAATGGTCAAACCAGTTATGGTGATATGTAATCCAGTTCTCACCTGATTCTGACTTCATACCACAAAGTGACATCTTTCCTGAATCCCAGAAATGATTGTAAGATACTGTTACATACTGAGAATTATCCTTTAAGTCCATAGAGCCATCGCCCTTAGCCTGGTCACCATCTGAACCAGCATTACCGTAGAACACATCGTTGTTATGTACCCATACACCAACTGACTGCTTAAGAGATATACCATCTCCATCGCCTCCGCCGCCCCAGTTCATAAGGCCAAGGTTTCTTACTTCTATGCCTGTTGACTGGAATACAGCCACACCTGCTTCATATAAAGTAGCATCATCACCAATACCCTCAAATGTTACGTTAGATGCGCCCTTAACACCAATTGCATATGCTGATGATACATCTTTGCAGGCAAGTCCGCTTAATGTAACCTGTCCGATAATGCGGATAGCAACCGGCTGGCAGTTATTCTTACTCTTAATTGCCTGTGTGATTGCTGCCACACCTGTATATTCTGTCCCACCAATAGTTAACTTAACTGTATTCTTATTAGCTTCTGTTACATAAAGAACAGATGCTCCTGACTTTAATGTACCATCATTGTTATATGCACCAACACCGTTCTTTGCTGGTGAATTACTTGAAAATGTGAATCCGCTTCTGTCATGTGCTTTTACAGTAAGCTTATCTGAAACGATAGCAGCTGCTGTATTCTCCTTGCCATTGTTCAGCGGAACAATCTTCATAACATAATCGCCTGCTTTTAATCCTACAGCATCCGCTCTCATGTAAGACGGATACTTTCTGATAAGCTCATCATCCAACTGGACATAAGCTGAATCTGAGGCACTTGCAGACTTAACATATACATTGTAACCTGTAGCTCCTGTTACAGGTGTCCACTTAACATATGCTGTCTCAAGCCAGCCTGATGCTTCTGTTATTGCGCCAGAAGCTGCATGTACTGGGTTCATGTCAAATGCTATAACTGACACTGCCACCATTACACATGCAAGTAATGCACTCATAAATTTTTTTACTTGCTTTTTCATTTTTCCTCTCCTTTTCCTATATACACATTTTTGTGCAGATTTGATATGTTTTATTCACAAATCAAATTCATATTAACATTATTGCACAATGTTTTCAACCATATTTTACATATTAAAGAATAATTATGTCATTTTAACACACTATTTCTTTTCCTAATGCAAATGAATATATAATTTTTTCTTTTATATTTTTTCCGGTAAGCTGTTCCAGCGCTTTTGCATAGTAATCAAGCTGGATTGCGTATCTTTTGACAAGCTCTTTTTCCCCCGCTTTGCCCTTCATAACCCTGTCAGTCTTATAATCAACAATCACAAGTTCTCCGTCCTCTTCAAAATACAAGTCAATTATACCCTGTATAAGCTGTCCTTCGTACTCAAATACAAAAGGCTGTTCCCTTCTGACACTGCCACAGTTCACCGCATTTGCAACTCTCCTGCCTGTATCTGATTGTACAAATGTATTGATATCCCATGGATTGACACTTTTCACCTGTAATTCATTCATCTTTCCGGTTTCTAACATGCTCTCAATATCGGCTTTAACTCCTTCGAGGTTCACGCTCACTGAATAATCAAGACATTCCATAACCCTGTGATATGCGCTGCCTCGTTCATTAGCTGCAAGCTTTTCTTCCTTGCCGCTTATAAATTTAGGAATTATTGAATTTGACAGTTCAACCATTGCTTCAATGTCTGTCTGCTCATCGTCTGCTTCCTTTTTAAGTGCTGCCTTCACAGATTCATCCATGTAAGCATTTTCCTCTGAATCATCATCCGCCTGCATAGCCTTAAGCTGCGAAACCGTCAGCTTCATCCTGCCGGCTGCGTTATCAGCAGGAACATATTCCGGAAGCTCATCTAATAAAGGATAAGACACAACTTCCTTAATTTCATCAGCCAGTTCCCCGATTCCAACAACATTCGCTACACCAGCCAGCTCTCCGGATTCATCCGCATCAGCCAAGGAATCCTCTCCGGCATCAACCATAACTTTAAAGCTGCCTTTCAATTTATCTGAATCCATAAGGCACACCGGCATTATCATATCAAGATAGTTCTTTATATTCTCACTGTCTGCGAAAGACAACATTCCATCTGCTTCAAGCTGCTTTGCACTTCCCCTGTATTTCTCAAGTGTCTTGTCTGCATCTTTTACAACTCCAGTGATTATCAGCTTTTCTCTTGCTCTTGTCATTGCAACATAGAGAAGTCTCTCTTCTTCTGATATCGACTCCCTTACAATTCTTCTTGCCATGGCACCTTTTATTATGGTAGGTGTCTTCGTTCTTCTTTCAAGATCAACATAATCAACTGCAATTCCTAAGTTCTGGTCTACAAGCACCGGCGCTGTTGCATCCATAAAGTTAATGCTCTTATGCGCTCCAGCAAGTATTACAATCGGAAATTCCAGACCTTTGCTCTTATGAATACTCATAATTCTTACAAGATTCTCATTATCAAGGCTGGCAGCCCCCTCTGCAAAATCTTCGTCAAACTTCTTAAGTCTTTCAATATATCTTAAGAAATTAAACAGACCTGAATAACTTGACTTTCCATATCCCGCTGCTCTTTCCAGCAGGACATTTAAGTTAGCCTGTCTCTGCGCTCCGGCAGGCATTGTTCCCACATAATCGTAGTAGCCTGAATCATATATCATCTCCCAACACAGATCATATAGTGACTCAACACTGCTCTTGTCTCGGTATTCTGTGAGCTTTGCAAGGAATAATGCACATTTGCCGGACAGCTGCTTAACATCCGTCTCCTGTATCTTATCTGCTCCGCCAAGCACTGCAACCGCTTTCAAATGTTCATACAGATTATTATGCACATTCTTATCTACATGCTCTCTGCCAAGCTTTCTCACCATTCCAAGCTCCGCTGCCGTAAATCCTCCAAAATAAGACATCATCGCCGCCGCAAGGCTTATCTCCTGAACCGGATTATCTACTATCGTAAGCATGCTTAAGATTACCTGTATCTCACGCACGCTGAAATATCCTGTTGACGAATCTGTATACGCCGGTATCCCCCTATCCATCAGGGCATCTGCAAATGTATCCGCCCAGCCTGTAACTGACCTTGTAAGAATTACAATATCCCTGTATTCTGCCGGTCTGTATATATTTTCATCTGCATCATACACATTTACGCTAGAAGAAACTATTCCCTCAATCAGCTTTGCAAGCCTGTCTGCCTCAAGCTCTCTTGTTGTCGCCTCTTCTTCATTCTCTGAAGATATAAGAATTACATCTGTACTCTTGTTGGCTTCATCACCATAATTACTGTCACTGTATTCAGGATATGGAAACCCCGCATTAAGCCTTACAGATTCGTCATACCCGATTCCTGAAAAATTCTTATTCATGATATGACTGAACACATCATTGGCACACTCAAGTACATTTTCCCGGCTTCGGAAATTCTTCTGTAATTCAATTCTAACATTATCGCCAGTCTCGCCGTATGTATCGTACTTCTCTATGAAAAGCTCCGGGCAGGCAAGACGGAACTTGTATATACTCTGCTTTACATCACCAACCATGTATATATTGTTATTCTCACCTGACAGTCTCGTCTTTGACACCGCATTAAGAATAACCTCCTGCAGCTGATTGGAATCCTGATACTCGTCTATCAGTATCTCTTCAAATCTGTTCGCAAGCTTGTCGGCAGTCTCTGTATATACAAGCTTTCCGTCTTCTTTCTTTACAAGTATTGAAAGTGCAAGATGTTCCATGTCATTAAAATCAATTATGCCCTTCTCTCGCTTCACCTCTGAAACACGCTTGGCATACACCTTTGCCACTTTAAGTAAAGTCCGTATCTGGATGCCTGCCCCCTGCATGTCTGCAAATATTCCCTCATCATCTTTCAAGAATATCTTATCATTAAGCCGTCCTATGTAATCTTTAAACAACTTTCGCTGCCCCTTAACATATTCCTTAATATCCGGGTCTGCTCCTGCATCCTTCTTTCTTGACAGAGCTTCAAATGAAAATATTCTTATCCTTCTGCCAAGCTCTCCAAAATCCTGTGAATTAATCATCTCATTAATTCCAAGCAGGTCAGACTGCAAAGCACCTGTATATGCTGCAGGTCCTGCCGGCTCAGAACAGATATCTACTAATCTGTTGTATTTATCACGGTAATCAAGAAGTGCATTTTTAATTGAATCATACAGCTCCTTAATTGCAGGATTATCGTAAGTCTCATCATCATAAACTAACATGCACTCGTCAAACCACTCATCAATCCACGGATTACTTCTTGAAAAACGGTATATTTTATCTATAATGCTCACAAGCCCTGAATCGTCCCGTCCCATGCCAAATGCATCAACAAGATTAAAGAATTCTTCATCTGCTTCGGCATAGAATTCCTCAAGCACATCTTCCAACACATCATTTTCAATAAGCTTCTTCTCACCCTCGTCCATTATCCTGAACCCCGGGTCCAGATTAACCTCTGGAAAATGATTTCTGATTATCCATAGACAGAAACTGTCTATAGTTGTTATCTGTGCGTTGTTAAGCAGTGTTATCTGTCTTAAAAGGTTCACATCCCCCGGATTCTCGTCAAGCATTGAATCAAGTGCTTTTCTTATCTTGTCTTTCATCTGGGCTGCTGCCGCCTTTGTAAATGTAACAACAACCAGCCTGTCTATATCTATATTCTTGTCAGGGTCTGTAATCATGGAAATGATTCGCTCTACCAGAACAGCAGTCTTTCCTGAACCGGCAGCCGCCGAAACAAGCACATTACAGTCTCTTGTATCAATCGCGCTCTTCTGCGCCGGTGTCCATTTTCTTTCCATTCTCATCAACCCCTTCCTTTATATTATTCCATAACACTTCATCATCGAATTTCTTTAATTTTCTGTAATTGCAGCCTGGCAAATCCACTGAAAATCCACACACTGCCCCATAAGGACATCTGTCACAGCTTGAAAACTGTCCGTCTTTATAAGGACTTCTCCTGATATCACCACCTGCAATTCTATCCGCGGTATCAACCGCCCTTACATCAACGAATCTTCCAAGCATATTAAACTGCTCTGTATTCATCACCTTACTTCTTCGTGAGTCAAATCCGCCGTCAGCCTTTCTGCTAACCGGAATATTAAGTGATGTACCCTCGGTATTGTCCATCTTCTCGGCAATATCCTTATCCGAATTAACCATTCCTTTAAGACGCAGTTCACCCTTAATCTTATCCTCTATCTCATCTGCACTCTCTGTTGTCGCAGATACAATCGGGTCACTTATGTTGTAGTAGAACACTCCGGCAGGAATCACATTTTTACCCGGACGCATCTTCGCCACAAGCTTCATTGCCGCTTCCATGTAGACCATAAGCTGGATATCAATTCCGTAGTAGGTCTTTACTATGTTGAAATCCTTCTTTCCTGTCTTGTAATCGATAATTCTTACATATACATCTGTGCCGTTTTCGCATATGTCAACACGGTCAATTGTTCCACTCATAAGCTGCTTTCTGTCTCCGTCCCCGACTTCCATATTGAACTTATGCTCGAATACAAATGGCACGAAATCACCACATTTTAACTGTTCACCCATCGCCCATACAGTGCGGTCTGCAAGGTCTTCCATCCGCTTAATCATGAATGAATTACGGCTTGAATCCTTAAGGATACTGTTCTGGTATATGTCAGTAATTGCAGCGACACTTCTTTTTACCATCTCGCGGCGCTTCTCCTCTGATATCAGATAGTACGACTCACCGTTTTTCTTGATTTCGTCGCACACCTCACGGATAACCGCATGCAGTACGACGCCAAAGTTTACTGGTGAAAATGTAAATTCTTCCCTTTCCTTTAAATCAACTCCATACCTTAAGTAATATCTCAATGGACACTCTGCAAAGTTCTCAAAAGATGTGACGCTTCCGACAAGCCTGCCGCCAGTAAGTGAATCAATAATATCCTCATCTACATTTGCAGCAATTTCAGTATTATCAAAGCTGTTAGCCGCCCGCGGTATTGTCACATATGAATTCTGCTGTGCCGTGTCTTTGTAAGATAACTTAAGGCAATGTGAAAACATTTTTCTCATGCTTCTTATAATATATGAAGGCATCAGCGCCGCACCCTCGCTGTTTTTTACCGCATATGACATGTAAAGCTTCTCCGCACTCTTTGTCATAATAAGATACAGATAGAATCTCTGTGTAAATGCTTTCTCCCTCACGGAAGCTGACATAACTATTCCCTTATCCTCAAGATACTCCCTGTCGCTTTCTGACAGAACGCTTCTTGAATCAGCCCTCTTAGGTACATTGCCGTCATTGATTCCGACAAAGAACATGACCTTGATATTGTCTAGACGGGTTCTTTCTATATCTCCGATAACAACACAGTCATTGGTCTGCGGAATAAGTCCTATCTTAATCTCCTGAAATCCTGACGCAAGTATCTTGTTAAATTCTTTAATACCAACCTTCTCGCTTCCAAGAAGGGCATACATTTTATCTAATACTTCTATAACTTTCTTATATAACTGCGCATATTCATCACCAGTGTACTCGCTGTCATTAAGCACACTTACCTTCTGCTCCATATCTTCACGCACAAGGAATTCGTAAAGAGCCTTTACCATATCTGCAACATCAGATTCCTTTGACTTAAGCACTTCTTCCAATGGATCCAACATATCCGTTATCATTGTTCTTAGTGAATTAAGCTTCTCAAGGTCAGTATTATTGACTGTTCCCCTGAACTTTCTTATCCATGGTTCATGCCATTTTCCCCTGCCTCTGATTCCAACTGCAACACAGTAATTGTCTAACAGATCAATATCTTCGCGCTCCATTCCGCTCATTCCGGTTCTTAGGAATCCTAATATGCTGTCATAGCTGTAATTATTCTCTATTATTCCAAGTGCACCGTTAATTGCCGCAATAAATGGATTGTCCGTCACATGGCGCTTGTAATCTAAGAAATATGGTATATCGTTCTGCTTTAATATATTAGCCGCCAGTTTGCCGTAGCCATCCATGTCCGCAGTAACTATCGCAATCTCGTTATATCTGTATCCACACAGTCTTGTAAGTCTTATTATTTCTCCTGCTGCAAATGTTAATTCTTCCTTGGCAACAGCTCCCTCATATATAACGATATTGTCAGTCTTCTTATTAAATCTTCCCGAATTGTTTCTGAAAAGATTCTGTTCCAGGAAATCCAGTTCTTCTGAATTCTTAAATCTTGAATTAACATTTACAATTACATTCTTTCCCGGTACTGCTTTTCCTGCAATATACACAGATTCAAGGACTTTCACATGTTCTTCATCACATATCTTATAAAGCTTTGATACGCAGTCCTTACTCATGAAAAAAAGTTCTTCCCTGCCTCTTACTGAATTTTCACGCTCAGATGCATCAATTGTCAGAGAAACATATATCTTCGGACACATTGATAAAAGAATTGTCATTAAATTGTACTGAACCGGAGTAAAGCCTGTGAATCCGTCAAATACTATCTCGCAATTCTTTATTCTCACTGACTCTGTAACCTTGCTGCATAATTTATCCAGTATTTCTTCTTTAGTTATATAATTCTTGTCTATGTACTCTGCAAATGCGTTATATACAAGTACTATATCATCAAGCTTATACTGAAGTGCTGCACTTCCCTCTGAATCACTGTATGCTGCACCTGCCGCATCCTGCATAACATCCGGCTTGATATCATACTGAAGCATCTCCGATATAACAGACTTCATCTCTGACACAAATCCTGTATTAGACAGATTACTTCCAAAATATTTTAATCTGTCCTTGTTCTGCTCTAAAACTCTTTTAATAATCAGATTCTTTCCTGTATCGTCAAGGACTTCAAGATTATCCTCACCCACTTCCTCAAATACTTTATACGCAAGCCTTTCAAAGCTCACAACATCTATATTAAGTATTCCTTTTCTTGGATGCATGGACACCAGTCTTTTCTGAATTGCCATAGTGTACTGCTCCGGCACAACAACTATATAATTCCTGTTAGGATTCTTCATTGACTCTTCAATTATATGCGTATACAGATAGTGCGATTTACCCGCACCTGAGCTTCCCAGAATTAATTGTAATGACATGTGTTACTCCCCTAATCTTTCTATAATAGACTTTACCATCATTTGCTTTACCATAATGCACTTTTTCATATCATGTCTCATCATGGTTCGAAATCAACCGCTTCATATTCCACCGTATCTGAATAGTCCCACCATTCTCCCTGATAGCCTGTAAATCCGTTATTTTCCATAGCATTCTGTAGAATCATCACATTTTTCACAGCCTCTTCATCTTCTATATCAGAATAATCTCTATCTGCTTTTAGAGAGAAATCATCAAATTCTGTCGGCATTGATATAACAGTTCCATCAGCAGCAACCATTGTAATATCCACTGTTCCTCCAAGATTATGCTTTTTCATTCCGTTAGCCGGATTTGCCACATAGTTAGGGTCCGGATATACTTCCCATAATTTCTGCTGTGCCTCAAACGGTCTGTATGCATCCCAAATCTTTAAGCTGTATCCATGCTGCTTCAATTCCTTTTGTACCTGTGCCAGTTTCTTAACAGTTCCATATCGGAGGTATGCTTCCGTGAAATCGTATATCTTTACCCCTGTAAAGTTATTCTCTGTTGCATATCTTAATTCCACATATATGTCCGGTATATATTTCTTAACAATTACATATTCGTCATCCTCTGGTTCTTTTTCAGTTGTAATCTCCTGTGTTATAATTTTCTGTGCTGTCACTTCCTGCGCTGCAGTCTCCTGTATGTTCGCCGTCTCTTTTTCTGATACATCATCTGTTGTGACATTTTTCTTTTGTCCACACGCTGTCATTCCTACCATTATCATGATTGCTGTTATAAATGTTTTAGTAAATCTACGTTTCATAGTCATTGCCCCTCTTCATTACCTACTATTTCATCATATTTAACAATTTAGTAGTTTTTTTCAAGCTATTAGTTGCTTTATAATGCTTCTTCCTAACTTGAAGACCTACTAAACAAACACCATTCACACTTTTAGTAGGTCTTTTCCATATTGTCAGTTGCTTTGTAATTCTTCTTTCCAACTCAAACGCCCACTAAATAAACACGGTTCACACTTTTAGTAGGTCTTTTTCTTATATATCTATAATATTAGACAATTCTAATCATCAAAAAAACCTACTATTTTGGCATAAATTATCAATTTAATAGGCAATTTTCTTTATCCGCATTAATTATCCTCTGATTTTTCTCTCAATATACCTACTAATTCATCATATTTAGCAGCTTTAGTAGGTTTTTGCCCCATTCATGCATTAATTTAATGTGCCATTTTACACTATCCAATACATTTGTATTTAATATACCACATTTTAATCATAATCTCCCACTCCATACCATATATTTTGTAATAATGAATATGAAGGGCAGGTTTCTTTGTGATGAGTCAGACTAAAATTGTTGTTATTCCATTTAAAAAGCTCCTTATTGGAGTGGTTATCGCTGCTATTATAATAGCTTTTATTATATTCGCTGTTATCCGTCTTGGCAGCAATAGTTCTGATAATTCTAGGAATACTACTAAACCTAAGAGCAGCACTGTAAATGCTTCTGCTTCTTCTAATATTGAGACACCCCTTGATAATGCCGACGCTCCTAAATTCTGCCCCGGAGTATATACCGCCTCTATTCTGTTAGACGGCAACCCCGTTGATATCCAGGTCACAGTTGATTCCTCTAACATTAACAGCATTGAGCTTGTTAATCTTTCTGAATCAATCACAACTATGTACCCTAAGCTCACAACTTCATTTGATGAAGTTGCTGCTAAAGTCATGGAAGCCGGCACAACCAACATAACCTATGATTCAGCCAACAGATATACATATTCCGTCTTTATAGAAGCAATAAGCGCAGCCCTTAAAAAGGCTGCGCCATGATTAATATCTTAATATTTTCTGTCTTGTACCCCACATGCCTGCTAAATCCGTCTGCCACTACTTAGAATAAGTCACAGCCTCACTATTCTCATCATAATCAAACATGCCATCATTCTTTTCTTCAAGTGCCTTGATGATGTGATATGTATATTCATTATAAGGTGTAGCAATTCCAAGCTCTTTTCCCATACGCATCATTGCGCCAGAGAACATATCTATCTCTGTGTGTCTGCCTGCATCAATATCCTGAAGTGTAGAATATCTTGCTGTTGGCGGAACAATGCTTCCGCGCCCTGATGATGAATCACATCTGCTCATATCAATGCCTTTGGCTGTAGCTACAGCTTCAACCTCCTTACGCAGTCCTGCGCTGATTGCTTTCATATGCTCACTGTCTGTATAACAGCCAACACCTGCTCCAATAATAGCTTGTGGAAGATTGTTACAGATATTAAGTCTATACTTGCTCCATATCTCTTCTTTAATACAATCAGTCACCCTGTAATTAATTCCTGTTCCGTCAAATAAATCTCTTATTGCCACAACTCTCTCACTCTCAAATGGTGCAGCTTCCTCACCATATATAATGCCTATTGTAGTCTCAGGATTGAACACATATTCCTTTCCTTCGCGGTGTGACGCCACCTTTATAAGTGAATAAATGATATGTGATTTATCTATCTTGGTAGATATTATCTCTTCACTGTCAACACCATTCATAAGACTCATGACAATTGTATTCTCACCGACGGCTTCCCTAATATCATCTAATGCACCTGCAAGTGCGCCGTATTTTAATGATACAACAAGAAGGTCAACACCTTTTGCTTCCTCTGGTGTCAATACCTCCGGGTGGTATGTCTTTCCATTAATCAGACAGCCTTCTGCCTTAAGTCTTTCCGCTCTTTCGCCCTTTGCAATAACGCTTAAACTTATATCCTTCTTTTCTGAAAGTCCCCATATAACATAAGAGCCGACTGCTCCTGCTCCAAGTACTGCCACTGAATGTATCTTCATATACATTTTCCTCTCAATCTTTGTAATTTCTTCAAATATATATACACTTCAATTCTTTCCGCGTCAAATGCTTTCATCTTCCCACAATATCGCCCTCTTCAAAATCGTATGTCAGCTTTTTTCCATATGCCATGACATATGCAGCACATTTCTGCTCATAGTCTGTGTGCTGCATCCTTATACTTGCTGTTCTTTCATCAAGCTGTCTGTCCGGATATATTACTGGCAGGACATGTACCCTGAATGTGTGCAAATGTGTACTTTTAACCTGCTGTTCAACAAACAGCGAAATCACCGGCACATTAAACTTTACCGCATACAGATATGCACCTCTTTTGCATGGACGGGGCTTCCGATAATTAAACCACATTTCCTGCTCAGGATATATAAGCACAAGTTTGTTTTCATCAAGTGCATTCTCAATCTGATTAGGAAACTCAGTCTCCATAAACCATTTCAGGCTGCTTACGGGCATTGTGTCGGCATATTTTTGCATATACCCGACAAAACCTTTCATTGCAAGGTTAGAATCTTGATTAACAATACTTATTCTTCTGAATCCAGCTTTTCTCATTGCAAACCTGACAATTGCAGAGTCTAACGGGCTGAAATGATTGCATGTTACAATCGCAGGACCTCTGATTCCAGAAAGATTCTCAAGTCCGTCAACTTGTGTTATAAGCCCCACCGCAGAAGTCCCGGCATGAAATATAGCTTCTGCAATATATTTCTTCACACAAAAACCATATGCTGTGCGGTAATCAATATAATGTCTTAGTAATGCTTCTTTATCTTCGCGTAACAGCTTAGGGTCTCCCGGCTCAACCTTTGAATTCAACTGATTAAGGCTTACAGCCGTCCTAATATTTTCATAGACCTGCTCCCTATCACCAATCATATCTCCTCCGACATAATTTATTTTGCAGCATCACTGCTATCCTTCACGAAACCACTATCCACAACAAATCTGCTTCCCACAACATCAGAAAACTTAACCCCATCACCGTCCGCAATATTCTCAGCCCTTGCAAGAAGCTTCTTTAAATTCTCACGGTCAGCTTTCCTTTCATTATCCCCATACTGCTTGCGCTGTTTAATCAGCAACGGATAAAATCCCGACTCCGCCGCATACTGCCAGAAATACTCCTCATACGGAATCTCGCTGTAATGCCATGGCTTGTCAAACAGGTTATAATGTATCAGCTTCGGTCTTGCTATATACTCCCCGCCCTTGTTAGGCATAACATTCCATTCCTTATCAAGAAAATATATTTCTTTTGCACACATAGCATTAATATAATCCTGGTCAGGTGCAACACTGTCAAAGTGATATTCAGCCATAAGCTTTAAGAATCTGTCTGCCAGATGAGCCTGTCTTATTTTATCAAGATTCATAAGAAGCACTCCTGAATTGACATATTCATTCCGCTCTATTCCCACTACATTTTCAATGTAATGAGCCAGTATTGTATTATTTCCTGCAAATGTATCTCTTACTGCACCAAACATTGCATCTCCCATATCAACTGAATAAAGCTTTGCAATGTCATCATTTATTACGGTATCAGAGTCAATATACACAGCTTTATTAAGCTCTGGAAAAAGCTCTGCAATAAATAACCTGAAATATATCGTCAGTGTAAACTCGCCTGAATAAAGCCTGTTTTCCTGCCTGTCAGTAACTGTCTGTCCAAAGCTTTCAGAATATTCGTACATTTTCTTTCTTATATCAACGAATTCAATATCTATGTTTTCATAATCCTTTATCACATTACGAAGCTGAATCATCGTAATATTCTTCACATTATCGCACATAACAATAATGCGGTAACGCTCATCACAAGCCACATGTACAGCCAACGATTTAAGGCACACTGCCAGATATGGTGCGTACTGTTCATTAATAGAGAAAAACACAGGAATACGTGAAACTGCCATGTACTCTTCATGCTCCCTGTTATAAGAATCCAGAAGCTCATCATATTCATGAAGCCCAAGTATATTATGCATTTTATCAATCTCCCACGGCTTGACTGAAACAGTCCTTATCACCGGAAACACCCGGAATGTAGTTGTAAAATGCTGAAAAACAGTGTTGTCATGCAGCCTCCTCTGGTCATTAAACTTTCGTCCACACAGATTAACTCTTGTTACAAATGTATTAACAGCCGTCTGGTCTGGCATGAACATTTCCTTTCTTATGCACTGTTCACGACATTTTTCCAAAAGCCCGTTCTGCCTTATCATCCTCATATTCATAAGCATTACTCCAGAATTAATGTAGCCATCACCGAAAAGCCATCTGCCATAATAATCAGAAACTCCCGCAATCTCTATACCATCCATATTCTGATAATAAAAATCCCTGAAATCTCTTCTGCACAGCACATCAGTATCCAGATAAAGAACTCTTTCCTTAATATCTGTCTTATCAGCAAATAGGCGCAGCATACAGCACGCGGTAAATCTGCTCTGCATATTTGCCTCTGGCAGCTCCTCAACAAAATATCTTGTAACATCAATAAGAAAGACATTTACTTTAATGTCCGATTTATTCAATTTTTCTTTCAGATATTTTGCAAATACTTTATCAACCGGCTTGTAATTGATACCTTTTTCACTGTAATCAACCGTAAGAATATATATATTTAACGGTTCATCCACATTTTTAATAAGAGACATTGAAGACAAAAGAATCCCCTTCTGCATTGGTTTATCACCACAATACAATATGTTCATAAATACATACCCTTTCTTAATTTATTAAATATGTCTGATTTATCCTCTCTGTATTGATTTTCCCCAGTTTCTTAAGTAAAATACATATGAGTTTTAAACGATAATTAAAGAATTGAGGAATGTTATGATATTTAAGATTTTCAAAAAAGATTTGAAAGGTCTTAGCAGGAATATTCTGGCTTTAGCCATTGCGCTTGGTCTGTGCCTTATTCCATCGCTTTACGCATGGTTTAACATATATTCCAACTGGGATCCTTACGCAAACACTGCGTCTGTCCAGATTGCTATTGTTTCTGAAGATGAAGGCTACTCTGAATCTGATGATTCCACTATCAATATGGGAGAACAGATTGTTGAACAGCTTCATTCGAATGATAAATTAGGCTGGCGTTTTCCGGAAACTAAAGATGAAGCCATGAATAAACTGAATGCCGGGAAGTACTATGCCGTTATCGTTGTTGGTGAGGACTTTTCACGAAGCCTGTATGACTTCCTTGACAATGGTCTTAATCCACCAACAGTTACATATTATGAGAATTCCAAGAAAAATGCTGTTGCTTCCAAGATTACAGATACAGGAAAAAGCACTCTTCAGAACACTATCAATTCCGAATTCATTGATGTGTGTGTTAAGACTATTATGCAGGGACTCAACGAAATAGCTGAAAATGATCCTTCGATTATTGAAAAGACAGTTAAGGATTTACAGAGTGTATCTGCCAATATTAATTCTTACGATACCATGATTGACATGTTTATTAAGAGTAATTCAGACCTGGCAGATAATCTTGCAAAACTTCAGGAGGTTCTTCCACAGATTAAAGATGTTCTTACCGGAACAACTGATGTTGCTGATATTGCCAATAAATCTCTTGATAATGTCACAGATGATATTGCAAACCAGATTGATGCGCAGCTTAAAGCTATGAATGAATTAACTGACAGTGCACTTGATTCTCTTGATAAAGCTGTGCAGCTTTCAATCACTGATGTCGGACAGGCTGGTGTAGAGCTTAGTAAAGCCAACAAACAGTTAAAGGAACTTATAGACCAGAATAAGGCACTTGAAGATGCCATTGATTCTCTTAGTAAAGTAGATGGAATTGACCCGGCAGTTATCACAGCCTTAAAGTCAGCTCTTGCTTCTGTTAATGCTATGGAGAATATCGCATACAACCTTGTTCAGCAGTGTGCCGATATTCTTACTGATTCACCTGAAACACTTCAGGCAAAATACCAGTTAATCAAGTCTGTTGTTGAGCAGTGCCGTGCAGAGATTCAGAAGAGTCAGACAATTATGCAGACTATAATAAGAACTAATGTTAACCTTCTTAAGGCTTCCATTAAGAATGCCGTAAGCAGTCTGGCTGCTAATATAAGCAGTGCAGGAGACAGTATTAATGGAATCTCACAGATGCTTCTTGGAGTGAGTGATATATCAGTAAATATTAATACAACTCTGGAAAGCACACAAACATTACTTGATTCTCTCAATAAAAGACTTGATACCATATCCGGTTCAGTAGGAGATATCAGTTCATCTTCTACATATAAGTTAATAATGGATTTCATCAACTCAGACGCACAGTCAATAGCGTCATTCCTGTCAGAACCGGTACAGGTAGAAGAAATCTACGTCTATATGCAGACTAACTATGGAACAAGTGTTACACCTTTCTATACAACACTTGCACTCTGGGTTGGTGGAATTGTTTTAGTTGCCCTTATGAAAGTAAAGGTGGACTACGAAGATGACGAATTCAAAGATGCCACAGAACACCAGAAATATATAGGCCGTGCTCTTCTCTTCCTTGCGATGGGACAGTTACAGGCTCTTGTAGTAGTTCTTGGTGATTTATACATTTTAAAAATCGACTGCACCCACCCGTTCATGCTGTGGCTTGCAGCCGCAATAGCAAGCTTTGTATTTACTTTATTCATATATACACTTGTTCTTACATTTGGCGATTTGGGGAAAGCTATTGCTGTAGTAATGATTGTGTTACAGATTGCCGGTTCAGGCGGAACTTATCCAATAGAACTTCTTCCTGAATTCTTCCAGAATGTATACCTTTACTTCCCATTCCCTTACGCAATTAATGCGATGAGGGAGGCAATAAGCGGATTATACCAGTGCGATTACGCTGTATACCTTGTGAAATTGTGCGTTTACGCTGTTATCTCCCTTATTCTGGGACTAGGAATCAGAAAGTCACTTCTTGAAATACGCGAGTTCTTCGAGCGTCGTATGAAAGAAACACATTTTATGTAAAGGAGGATTAGATTTATGCAGAATGATGATTTTAATATAGATGTTGTAATTGCGGAAATCACAGCATTTGCAGAAAATATGCATGCAAAGAACCAGCACAAGAAAAAGGTCTGCTTAAGATGTATGATGATAATTCCTCTCGTATTCATGGTGCTTATGTTCACTATGGATACCGCCAAGGTTGTTTATCTTCTTCTATGGGTAATCTCACTTTTTATATTCTGTGCTTATCTTATAGTTATTGATTATATTGACGACAAGCTCGCAAGAAAGCTCAATGAACTTAATATTGAGATTCAGGAAAAACAGGCTGATACTTCTCTAACAGACAGTATCAAAGCATTTTTAAGTGAGGTACAGTTATGAAAAATATATTTAAGATTATACGGGCTGACCTTCGCCACATAAAAACAAATGTAATTGCACTATGTGTAATTATCGGTCTTACTGTCATTCCTGCTTTGTATTCATGGTTTAATATCCTGTCAAACTGGGACCCATATGGACAGGCTTCCACAAGCAGGATTAAAGTTGCTGTTGTATCTGTTGACAAAGGTACTTCTCTTGAAGGAACGGAGCTTAATGTCGGTGACACCATAATTGATGCACTTAAAACTAATAACACCATCGGCTGGCAGTTTGTTGCTTCATCAGATGAAGCAATCGAAGGCGTATACAGCGGTGAGTATTATGCAGCCCTCGTTGTTCCAGAGAATTTTTCCAAGAATCTTATAAGCTTCTTAAGTGATTCCATGGAGCATCCTCAGTTAAAATATTACTGTAACCAGAAGGCAAACGCTATTGCACCTAAGATAACCGACAAGGCTAAAACAGCAGTTCAGCAGCAGGTAAACCAGACATTTATAGATACAATCGTATCTACGATTGCCGGCACTGGCGACTCGGTTATCAAAGATGCAGATAAAGAAACCGGTTCTCTTATGGATGCAGTTATTAACAGACTTACATCCGCAAGAACTACACTTTCAACATATGATGTAATTCTTAACTCAATGCTTGCAATTACTGACCTTACATCATCAATAAGCAACAGTTCAAACAGTGCTGCACCGCAAGTTTATACACAATTACAGTTACAGCAGAAGCAGTTAATAACCTTACAGGCTCTTGTAAATGGTAATTCCTCTGAATCTTTAAATGAATTATCATCTGCTCTTTCAAACCAGATGTCCCAGATTCAGAGCATTATGGGTTCATTAACAGAGCTTTATTCAGACATGAATATGGATGTTGCAGACCTTTCTGCTGCAATTAAGCTTACATCAGGCTCACTCACGCAGACTAAAGAGCTTCTCAGTGACCTTGAGACAAAGCTTGATAACGCAATTGATACATTAAACACCATCACTGAACAGGATACATATGGTTTATTATCAGAGATGTTAAATGCAGATGCCAATACTTTGGGAGATTTTCTTTCTGCACCTGTAAATATAACAACAGAGCAGGTATATGCTGTTAAAAGCTATGGAACAAGCGCTTCACCATTCTACACAATACTTGCACTGTGGTTTGGTGGACTTATACTTGTTGCTATTATGCACACACCTGTGCATCCTGCTCCGGACATTCCAGCAGATGCAAAGAGATATGAAAAATTCTTCGGAAGGTATTTTATCTTCTTTGCAGTAGGACAGCTTCAGGCACTGCTTATAACACTTGGAAATCTTCTCTACATAGGAATCCAGTGTTACCACCCATTCCTTTACTGGGTTGCATGTGCATTCTCAAGCTTCGTATTCACCTTCTTTATGTACAGCCTTACTGTTGCATTTGGAAATATCGGTGAAGCACTTGGAATTGTCCTGCTCGTTATACAGGTTGCCGGCTCAGGCGGTACATTCCCTATAGAAGTACTTCCTAACGCATACCAGATAATATACCGGTTCCTGCTCTTCCCATATTCAATGGATGCATTAAGAGAATGTATAGCAGGAATGTACAGATATGATTACATTAAGAATCTCGCATTTCTTTCAATATATATAGTTGTTTCGCTGATTATCGGATTGTTCTTACAGAAACCATTTGAGAAACTGAATCATATGATTGAGAGAAGTAAAGAGAAGTCGGGGGTAATGTTGTAGGAAGTTGCTCCCCTAAAGCACGCCCAGCCGTGTATATTAGTAAAATCAAAACACGCTTCCGCTCGGATTCCGACGCAGCGGTACTAGGTTCGCTGGGATTTGCTACCACTTTGTGGCAGCTTTCCCAGCTTACCAAGTGCCGGCGTCTTCATACGGTTTTGATTTTACTAATATACACGGCTGGGCTTTTCTTTACCGGACAACTGCTCCGCCCCGCCTTTGGCAAGGTTGGGCTGGGAGAGATATTCTCATCTCCTATCAAACAATTTTTTTGGGGGGAATCAAATTGTTATAATTCAATTACGATATCTGCAAAATCTATGGTTGCTTGTTTATGTGCAATCGTAATAATAGTTTTTGTTTTTTTCAATTTTGTAATTGTATCTCGTATAAGAAATTCTGATTCGTTGTCCAGTGCAGAAGTTGCTTCATCTAAAATAAGAATTTTAGGATCTTTTAGAAACGCTCTCGCAATTGTCAATAATTGTTTTTGTCCTTGTGAAATATTTGATGTTTCTTCATCAAGAACCGTATCATAACCATCTTCTAAGGTATTGACAAAATGATCTACATACGCCATTTCACAGGCATTTTTTACTTCTTCATCACTGGCATCTAATTTACCATACATCAAGTTTTCCTTAATTGTTCCATGAAAAAGCCATGTATCTTGTAAAACCATTCCAAATAATTTTCTTATATCAGATTTTTTATATTCATCAATATTGATTC
>OOAO01001154.1_pt1 | contig 24109 bp, 18 predicted proteins | sample 1671821 | NCBI WGS metagenome assembly OOAO01 (sample SAMN06348196, study PRJEB24527) | human gut metagenome | biome: human gut; feature: ankylosing spondylitis patient; material: feces | host: Homo sapiens | place: China | collected 2015-10 | reverse complement strand
GCGAGGCCCAGGCATTGATCCTGGCGGAGCCTTCAGGATCCGGAGCGCTCCTCCAGGTCTCCAGCGCCAGCCTGAAAAAGAAGGCCAGCGGCGGCAGGACCAGGGCTCCTGCGGCGCGGCGCAGTCCGGTGATTTCCGGAGCCGAAGCGGCTTCTCCGGAACGGGCGTCCAGGCTGTCCCGCTGGAGCCGGACAGCGTGCAGGGACAGCAGCAGGGCAAAGAGCAGCAGCACCAGGCTGACCGCCACGGTGCTCAGTGTGTCCCAGGCCGCAGTCCCCTCAGCGTCCAGCCCCGGGTCAGGTCCAGTGCGGCGCTCCATCGCGTCACCTCCTGACACATCCTATGCCGGAACAGGAAAATGGACACAAAATCCCCAGAAAAGCCGGATAAAATTTAGGAAAATGTGAATTCTTCTCCGGACGACTGGACAGAAGGGCCTCAGTTGAGTATGATATACACGGATCGAAATTTGACTAAAGCGGAAGGCCGGCCGGGCGTAAGGCGTCCTGCAGAACGGCCTGGGAGGTAGCCATGCGGCGAAGCTATTTGGGCGGGGTACACCCCGCTTCCTATAAAGAGAGCACTAGGCGCAAGCCCATTGTCCCCCTGGAGGAGGAGCCCAAGCAGGTGATCATTCCCCTGACCATGTGCAGCGGCGGCGGCGCGGTCCCGGTGGTCCGGCCCGGGGACCCGGTGACGGTTGGACAGGTCATCGCCGAGCCGGAGGGCAGCGGCGTCTATGTCCACGCCAGCGTCTCCGGCCGGGTGCGCGCCATCGAGCCCAGGCCCCATCCCTGGGGCGGCAGCTGGGACGCCATCGTCATCGACAACGACGGGAAGGACACCCCCTGCCCCGAGCTGCCGGAGCCCATGGACTGGTCCCGGATGGACCGGGACGAGGCCCTGGACCGGATCTGCCGGGCTGGGATCACCAGCATGGGGGGCGGCGCCAGTCCCACCCACCTGCGCCTGCGCCAGGCGGTGGGCCGGGTGGACACCCTGATCGTCAACGCCGCCGAGTGCGAGCCCTATCTGACCGCCGACCACCGGCTGCTGCTGGAGAAGGGGGACCAGGTCCTCCAGGGAGTGCAGATGATGGCCCGGCTGCTCCGGGTGGAGCGGGCCGTGCTGGTGGTAGCCGGGGACAAACTCAACGCGGTGGAGTTTTTGGAGCGCCGCCTGCGCCGGAAGAAGCGGGCGGTGGAGCTGCTCACCATCCAGACCCGCTATCCCCTGGGCATGGAAAAGCAGCTGATCCGCACCGTGACCGGGCGTGAGGTGCCGCCAGGTCAGTCGGCGCTGGATGTGAAATGTTCTGTGTTCAACGTGGCCACGGTGTATATGGTGCGCTCCGCCCTGATGAAGGGGAGTCCCCTGACCCACCGGGCAGTGACGGTGAGCGGCGGCGCGGTGGCCCGGCCCCGGAACCTCTGGGTTCCCATCGGGACCCCTCTGCGCTGCCTGCTGGAGTCTGCCGGAGGCCTGCGGGAGGAGCCCGCAGTCATCCTCACCGGCGGCCCCATGACTGGGACGGTCCAGGGGGACCTGGAGGCCCCGGTGGTGAAGAACACCAACGCCCTGCTGTGCCTCACGGACCAGGAGCACAACTCCGCCAGCCAGACGGAGACGGTGTGCGTCCGCTGCGGCCACTGTGTCTCCAGCTGTCCCATGAACCTGAACCCGGTGTCGGTCTATCGGGCCATGCGGATGGGCGAGCGGGAGCGGCTCCCGGAGCTCCATCTGGAGGACTGCATGGAGTGCGGCTGCTGCTCCTATATCTGTCCCTCACATATCCCCCTGGCGGATCTGGTCCGTCAGGCCAGACAGTTTCCAAGGGAAGGAGGCGAGCAGGAATGAGTCAGAACGGACCTGTGATCCGCCGGTCATCCCCGCAGATCGCCCAGGTGTCCAGCATCTCCTCCACGATGCTGGATGTGATCGTGGCCCTGCTGCCCGCCCTGGGCATGGCGGTCTATCTGTTCGGCCCCCGGGTGCTGGCCCTGACCCTGGTGTCCGTGGCAGCCTGTATGGGGGCGGAGTACGGCTACCGCCGGCTGATGGGGCTGAGCAATACAGTGGGCGACCTGTCCGCCTGCGTCACCGGCCTGCTGCTGGCCATGAGCCTTCCGGTGACCGCGCCCTACTGGGCCCCGGTGCTGGGCGGCGTCTTTGCCATTGTGGTGGTCAAGCAGTTTTATGGTGGGCTGGGGCGGAACTTTATGAACCCCGCCCTGGCGGGGCGCGCGCTGCTGTGTACCTTTCCCGGCCTGATGACCACCTGGGTGGACGCGTTCCAGAAAACTCCGCTGTTTGGAGCGGTGGACGCGGTCTCCTCCCCCACCCCCATGGCCCTGCTCCATGCCGGAGAGCTGCCCGGCCTGACCCTGAGCCAGCTGATGCTGGGGCAGCACGGAGGCGCAATGGGCGGAGCGCCGGTGTTCATGCTTCTGCTGGGCGGGGTGTACCTGGTGGGGCGGCGTGTGATCTCCCCCCGCATCCCCCTGTCCTATCTGGGGACCGTCGCCCTGCTGACCCTGCTCTTCCCCCGGGGAGATGGGGGTGCGCTGGCCTGGATGACCGCCCAGCTTTGCAGCGGTGGGCTGGTGCTGGGGGCAGTGTTTATGGCCTCCGATTACACCACCACACCGGTCACTCCGGTGGGACAGACCCTGTTTGGGGTGGGCTGCGGCGTGCTGACTGTGCTGCTGCGCTACTTCGGCTCCTATCCTGACGGGGTGGGCTGGGCCATTCTCACCATGAACTGCTGCGTGTGGCTGCTGGACCGGGCCGCCCTGCCCCGGCGCTTCGGCGTGGGCCGCTTTGAGGCGGTACGGGGCTGGGTGGCGCATCTGCGCACCAGCGCGACGGCCATCCATTTCGTGCCTCCCAAGGTGAAGTTCCTGGCCCGTGCCGGTGACGGGACCATGCCCGGTGAGGGCTATCTGGACGAGCTGCGGGGCTCTGTGCGGCAGCTGGCAGCCCTGGCTGTTGTGTTTGCCGTAACCTGCGGCGTGGTGTTCGGGGTCCACCAAGCAACGGATTATGCCGCCGTCCGGGCAGAGACCGCGGTCCAGCAGACCCTGCTGGCCCAGGTCATGCCCCAGGCCACTGTACGCTCTGAGACCCCGTACCGCGCGCCTGGCGCACTGAGCATCACGGCCGGCTACAACGATAGCGGGCTGGTGGGCTACTGTGTGGAGGTCCAGGCCAACGGCTTCGGAGGCGTACTCACCGCTGTGGTGGGCGTCAACACCAACGGTGAGGTCACCGGCGTGGCAGTCACCGACCACCGGGAGACGGTAGGTGTGGGGACACAGGCTCTGGAGAGCGGCTACCTCAGTCAGTATACCGGGCGCTCCGGCACCATCCGCACCTCCGGCAGCAACGCAGTGGAGGCGGTGTCCGGGGCAACCGCCACATCAGAGGCGGTCACATCCTGTGTGAACCAGGCCCTGGCCATTGTGGCCAGCCTGGATACGGAGGGAAAAGTGGACTATGTGGATGGCGAGGTCTGACCTGGATCAACAGAAAGGAGGCAGCCGGATATGACGGCAGTTCAGCTGGCAGGGATCGCTTTGGCGGCCCTGCTGTCAGAAAACTTTATTTTAGTCAGCTGTCTGGGAATTGGGTCCCGGACCCAGGCGTTCCGGGATCCCTTGGACGCCTGGCGCACCGGATACAGCCTGACGGCGGTGATGGTAGTGACCGCACTGGCAGCCTGGGTGGTGAACCAGCTGTTGAGGCACTTTGCCCTGAGCTATTTCCAAACGCTGGCCTTCGCCCTGACAGGTCCCCTGGTGGTGGCCGGCCTGCGGTATTTTCTGCGGACCTGCATCCCGGAGCTGTCCCGGCGGATGGATGAAAACCTGTCCTCTGTCACCTCCAACTGCGCGGCTATGGGCACGGCGCTGCTCATTGCCCAGCGGGGCTACGGCCCGGGCGGAGCGTTCCTATACGCCCTTTTTGGCGGAGCTGGAGCCACAGTGGCGATGATGTGCTTCGCCGGTCTGCGGCGGGAGGTCAGCTTGACCAGCTGCCCCCGGTGCTTCCAGGGGCTGCCCATCAACCTGATCACCGCCGGGCTGATGGCCCTGTCTTTGGTTGGCTTCTATGGCCTTCATCTGAGCTGATCGGATCAACGAACGTACAAGCCCCTGGAAGCAAAGGCTTCCAGGGGCTGTTTTTGTGCTCCTCCGTCCCTCAGGTCCCCCCGTTACAAGGCGGCCGGCTCCAGCGCTTCCCTGGTGGCCAGGTTCATCACCGACACCTCAAAGGCTACCCGCTCCTCCGTCCGGTCCCCCAGGTTCTTGGTATAAGTACGGCTCTGGAGACGGCCTTCGAAGTACAGGGTGCTCCCCACCTCCATCCCGCCGCACTGATGGGCCAGACTGCCCCAGGTGATGCAGGGGAGATAATCCGCCCGGCCATAGCGCCGGTTCACCGCCAGGATCATGTCACAGATCGTCCGGCCCAGGGGGGTGGACCGGAGGCTGGGCGGCTTGCACAGTGTCCCGGACAGGAGCAGGCGGTTCTCGTCCTCCCCCTGCTCCAGGAGCAGCTCCTTGGCAAACACGCTGATGATCAGCCTGCTGCCCACGCCGGAACGGTTGTTGAAGGTGCGGACCTCTCCATGGACCGTGACCTCCTCTCCCCGCTCCAGCCAGCCGCAGCCCTCCAGCAGCGCCCGTGAGGCCACCACGTTCACCTGATCGGCCACCCCGGACAGGCGGCTGACCGCCAGGGGGAAGGTAAAAAACTCCACCTCATGGTTGCAGTGGGAGAGGGCGGGGGGCTGGGCGACCCGGCCATGGAGGACCATCCGATTGACATCCGTCCCGGTCTGCTTCATGCTGTATCACACTCCTGACTCGTTTGTTCCCCCCATCTATATGACACTGCCCCCGCCGGTATGTCCTTTTTCTCCGGCGGGGGCAGTATACTTTGTTATATCATTTCATAATATTACAAAATAGGCCATTCATTTCGCAAAATACCAGCCCAGAAGGGCAGCCAGCGCCAGCTGACCGATCAGCAGGGCGGGCAGCCCGTATCGGAAATACCAGTGCTTCGTCTTATGACGGAAGTGCTGCATTCCCAGAATACATCCCAGGCTGCCACCCAAAAGCGCCGTAAAAAAAAGAGAAGCCTCCGAGATGCGCCAGGCACCCCGGATGGCTCTTTTTTTATCGACACCCATGATCACATATCCCACAACATTGATGATCACCAGATACAGGATCACTACAGTAATTATAGTCTGTGCAGTTATCATAGACACCTCATTATTTTAATTCTTAGTTACCAAGTTTTTCTCGTTCTCCTGTAACTTCATGGCACGAACCTTCAGAGACAGACCGAACAGATTGATGAAGCCTTCTGCATCGTGATGGTCGTACAGATCACCGGTGGTGAAGGAAGCCAGGTTCTCATTGTACAGAGAGTAAGGAGAAGTGGTTCCGGCCTTGATGATGTTGCCCTTGTAGAGCTTGAACTTTACTTCACCGGTCACATATTCCTGGGTTTTCTCGATGAATGCCTGCTCTGCCTCACGAAGAGGAGTGAACCATTTGCCTTCGTATACCAGACTGGCGAATTTCGCACCCATTTCCTTCTCGAATGCATAGGTATCGCGATCCAGGATCAGCTCTTCCAGCTGCTGGTGAGCCTCCATCAGGATGGTACCGCCGGGAGTCTCATAGACACCACGGGACTTCATGCCAACGACACGGTTCTCTACGATATCTACGATACCGATACCGTGCTTGCCGCCCAGCTTGTTCAGGGTACGGATGATATCGGAGACCTTCATCTTCTCACCGTTAACGGAAGTGGGAACACCCTTTTCAAAGGTCATGGTCACATATTCACCCTCATCGGGAGCCTTCTCGGGAGTCACACCAAGTACCAGCAGATGCTCATAGTTAGGCTCGTTGCCAGGATCTTCCAGTTCCAGACCTTCGTGGCTGATGTGCCAGATGTTACGGTCACGGCTGTAGGAAGAATCGGTGGAGAAAGGAAGATGAATGCCATGAGCCTTGCAGTATTCGATCTCGGATTCACGGGAGTCCATGTTCCATTTGTCGCTTCTCCAGGGAGCGATGATCTTGATATCGGGAGCCAGAGCCTTGATGCCCAGCTCGAAACGGATCTGGTCGTTACCTTTACCGGTTGCACCGTGGCAGATGGCTACAGCGCCTTCTTTTCTGGCAATCTCTACCAGTTTCTTGGCGATCAGGGGTCTTGCCATGGAAGTACCTAACAGATACTTGTTCTCGTATACGGCATGAGCCTGTACACAGGGAACAATATAATCATCACAGAATTCATCGATAACGTCTTCAATATACAGCTTGGAAGCGCCGCAAGCCTTTGCTCTCTCTTCCAGACCGTCCAGCTCCTCTGCCTGTCCGCAGTTTACGCAGACGCAGATAACTTCATAGTCAAAATTCTCCTTCAGCCAGGGAATGATAGCGGTAGTATCCAGACCGCCGGAATAAGCCAAAACTACTTTTTCCTTCATGATAAAATCCTCCGTTTTATAGTGTGTATGATGCCAGGGGCAAAAGCCCTGAAAATGCGATGTGCAAAGCACGAAGCAATCTGTAAGTATCAGATGCCACGATTGTGTGTTACGCTCTGACAATTACTATACAACATTATAATCGCAAAAGCAAGCAGAAAAGTTGCATAAACAAATCATAAAAATGAATAAAATAAATTAAAATATGCACATAAATGCATAGAATGAAAAATATACAGTATATTTATGCATAAAATATGCTGCCTGATGAATAGTACGGTAACGACCATATAAGATGCGCCGGAATCGTCAAAAGTCAGTCGCTGATCTTTTCAATTCCGGAGATATCACTGTCGATCATCAGAGAGTAGTTCGTATAATAGACCACGAATCCCGGCTTGGCACCGGCAGGCTTTTTAACCTGTTTTTTCTGGACGTAGTCGATCTCCACTTTTTCCTGTTCCCTGCCCTTGGAATAGTAGGCAGCCAGTCTGCCCGCCTCTTCAAAAGTACGATCCGGCAGTTCCTTCCCTTCGGTCTTTACCACTACATGGGAGCCGGGAATACCTTTGGCATGGAACCACCAGTCATTTCCGTTGGCGAATTTGAAGGTCAGTTCATCGTTCTGGAAATTATTTTTTCCCACATAAATATGAAATCCGTCGCTGCTCAGATAATGGAAGGGCTTGCTGGTGATCTTTGCTTTTTTCGTGCCGCCCTTTCTGCGGATGTAGCCGCTCTGGGTCAGTTCCTCCTTGATCTCCACCAGATCTTCCTCTTTCAGGGCGATATCCAGGGCCGTGCTGATGGTCTCCAAGTGGTCGATCTCTTCTTTTACCTGAGTAGTCAATTCGGACAATGCTTCATAAGTACGCTTTAGCTTTCCGTATTTGTCAAAATATTTCTTCGCATTTTCCGTAGCGGAAAGAGTAGGATCCAGGGGGATCGTCACCGGTTCGCTGGTATAGTAATTTACCGCCGTGAGAGATTTGTCACCGGGCTTTGCACTGTAACCGTAAGTATTCAACAGTTCTCCGTAGATCCGGTATTTTTCCCGCTTCTCCGTATCCTTCATCTGGGCCAGCTGCAGATCGTATTTTTTAATATCCCGTTCCAGAGCGGTCTGCACGATACGGCGCAGGTCAGAAGATTTCTGACGGATCCTGGTCAGGGTATTTTTCTCCGCATAAAAATGCTCCAACAGGGCGGAAATGGAGGTGTAGGATTCCAGATGATCCGCTCCGGTGCTGTACATGGTCAGGGGAACCGCCGCGTATTCCACGGGGCGGGTGCCGGTGTAAGCAATGCAGGGGGAGAAGGTCTCTTCCTTGATAGAAGTGACCATTTTGGAAAAAACTTCGTACAAGGCATGATAATCCTCTGCCGTCAATGCCGCTGTAGGGCGTTCCCCGTCGATGCCTGCCTCGTGACACAGTTCCTGTGCCAGTACCGGAGAGATACCGGTGAAGCTTCCGTAGATCGCCTTGAAGACCGGCTGAGGCTTGGCGGCAAGGGTCTCCCGGAAAGTAGTCTCGTCGCAGGTCAGGGCATCCAGTTTATCCTGGGTATGGGCAATGAAATAGGGCTTGCCGGGCAGGACTTCCCGGACACTGCTGACTGCGGCGGATACCCGCTTGATACTGTCGATGATGGTATTGTCATCGTTGCAGAAGATCAGGTTACTGTGTTTGCCCATCAGCTCCATGACCAGCGTCTTGTGGCGCAGATCCCCCATTTCATCCAGATGCTCAATATCGATATGCACGATACGCTCCAGCCCCGGCTGGGAAATGTTCACGATACGGCCGTTCTGTAAGTGCTTGCGCAGCAGCATACAGAAGTTTGGGGCCGTCATGGGACTGGGTTTGTTGCTCTCCGTCAGATAGATCAGGGGCAGGGAAGCGCTGGCGGACAGAAGCAGTCTCTTTTGTCCGGTGGGCTGCTTGATGGTCAACAGCAGTTCGTCGTTTTCCGGCTGGGCGATCTTATATAATCGTCCGCCGATGAGTTCTTTTTTTAATTCTGATATTACACAGGCAATGGTAACGCCGTCAAAAGCCATAATTTCCTCATTTCTGCTCTTTGGATCCGGGAAAAACAGACCATAAAGAGCCACAAAATAGATATGCTGCAAACGAAAGTACAGCATAGTTATTGTAACAGATTTTTATAGGAAAGAAAAGTACGCGGAAAACAGAATGAATATTATTCCGCCATAATGCATAAAACCATAAAAATAGTATGAATATATGCATAAATATACACAACAATCCGAGAAACGTGCATAAAAATAAAAAAAGTAGTAGACATTTAGGCAAAAAGTGGTATCATGGTGTCAGGGTCAAAAGATCGAAAAGCCGTTCATGCTTGCATGATAAGGCTTTTGAACTTGTGACCCGCTAAACATGAGGAAGTAGCGATTTGCGTAGCAAATCAGCGGATTCCGAATGTTTACAGAATTGCGTGAGCAGCTTGCTGCGAAGCAATTCGTTGACACAAGTATGGCGGCGACAGAAGCAATTCGTTGACACAAGTATGGCGGCGACAGAAATAAAAAACGATGACATAAACAAGAGAGGTAGAAAAATGATCAGGGTAGGAATCATCGGAGCAACCGGTTATGCCGGAGGAGAACTGGTAAGGATCCTGTTAAACCACAAGGATGCCAAAATCGTATGGTACGGTTCCCGAAGCTATATAGATAAGAAGTATTATCAGGTATACCAGAACATGTTCCAGCTGGTGGAGGATATCTGCAAGGATGACAATCTGGAAGAACTGGCGAAGCAGGTAGATGTGATCTTTACCGCAACCCCTCAGGGATTTCTGGCGGGCCTTTTGACAGAGGAGATTCTCTCTCAGGTGAAGATCGTGGATCTGTCTGCTGATTACCGGATCAAGGATGTGGCCACCTATGAAAAATGGTACGGCATCGAGCACAAATCTCCTCAGTTCATTGAGGAAGCAGTATACGGACTCTGCGAGATCAATCGTGACAAGATCACGGAGAAGACCAGATTGGTAGCCAACCCCGGCTGCTACACAACCTGTTCGATCCTGACGGCCTATCCCATGGTCAAGGAAGGCATGATTGATGTGAACACCCTGATCGTGGATGCCAAGTCCGGTACCTCCGGTGCAGGAAGAGGCGCCAAGGTGCCCAACCTGTTCTGCGAAGTGAACGAGAACATGAAAGCCTACGGCGTGGCAAGCCACAGACATACCCCCGAGATCGAGGAGCAGTTAGGCTATGCGGGCAACTGCCAGGTGACCATTAATTTTACCCCGCACCTCGTACCCATGAACAGAGGAATTCTGGCAACCGAGTATGCAACACTGAAGAGAAAACCGGACGGTACACTTCCTACCTATGAGGAAGTAAAAGCTGTCTATGATAAATATTATGCAAACGAGAAATTCGTCCGTGTGCTGGATAAGGGCAGCTGCCCCGAGACCAAGTGGGTGGAAGGCAGCAACTACGTGGACATCAATTTTGTCATTGATGAGCGTACCGGCCGTATCATTATGATGGGTGCACTGGATAACCTCGTAAAGGGTGCCGCAGGACAGGCGGTACAGAACATGAACCTGCTGTTCGGGCTTCCTGAGAGCGAAGGCCTGGAGCTGGTTCCCTGCTTCCCTTAAAGCAGCTACGGAAAGGATTAGAAAGGATAAAATACATACATGAACAAACAGTTTACGATCAAACCCATGACCATAGAAGATTATGACGGTCTGCATGCCCTCTGGATGACCATTCACGGTTTCGGTATCCGGAGCATCGATGATTCCAGAGAAGGTGTGGAACGTTTTATCAACCGGAATCCCGGCACCAGTGTGGTAGCCATCGGGGAGGATGGAGCCGTAGTGGGCGGCATCCTCTGCGGCCATGACGGACGACGAGGCTGTCTGTACCATGTATGTGTCAGAGAAGATTACCGAAGACTTGGCATCGGCAAAGCCATGGTCGTCCACTGCATGAATGCTCTGAAAGCGGAACATATCAACAAGGTCAGCCTGATCGCTTTTACCCAGAATGACATCGGAAACGCTTTCTGGAAATGCATTGGATGGACAAAGCGGGAAGACTTGAACTACTACGACTTTACTTTGAATGAAGAGAACATTACGGCGTTTAATAAATAGAGGGTAGGATTGTGGAAGTGCGTAGCACGAAGCAATCCGTAGGCATCAAAGTCGGGGGCTTTTGACCCCGACATCATAAATAAAACGGAAGCGAAAGGAGATTATTCCAACATGAAACAGATCCAGGGCGGTGTGACCGCAGCAAAAGGCTTTGAGGCAGCAGGTGTGGAGGCTGCCATTAAATATCAGAATCGTAAAGATATGGCACTGATCGTAAGTAAGGCACCTTGTACCGTAGCCGGTACTTTTACCTCCAATGTGGTAAAGGCGGCTCCTGTACTGTGGGATAAGCAGATCGTGGAACATTCTGCATTTGCACAGGCAGTGGTAGTCAATTCGGGAATCGCCAATGCCTGCACCGGCAAACAGGGACTGGACTGCTGTGAAGCAGAAGCAAAATGTGCCGGAGAACTGTTGGGCGTGCCCACCGATGCCGTACTGGTTGCATCCACCGGTGTCATCGGTATGCAGATTCCCGTAGACAAGATCACCGCTGGCATCGAGAAACTGGTGGCAGCCAAGGCAGATACTCTGGAGGCTGGCTCCGATGCAGCCCATGCCATTATGACCACCGATACCATTTCCAAAGAGATCGCCATCGAGACACAGATCGGTGGCAAGACTGTGACTCTGGGCGGTATGTGCAAGGGTTCCGGTATGATCCATCCGAATATGTGCACGATGTTAGGTTTTGTAACCACAGATGTGAAAATTTCCAAGGAGATGCTGCAGAAGTGCGTCAGCGCAGACGTAGTGGATTCCTTCAACATGATCTCCGTGGATGGAGATACTTCCACCAATGATACACTGCTGGTGCTGGCCAACGGCATGGCTGGCAACGAGGAGATTACCACAGAGGGCGAGGATTACGACAACTTCTGCAAGGCACTGCATGAGATCACCACATTCCTGGCAAAGAAAATGGCAGGAGATGGCGAAGGCGCCACAGCACTGTTTGAGACCAAAGTAATAAACGCAGTCAGCAAGGAAGATGCCAGAACTCTGGCAAAATCCGTGATCTGTTCTTCTCTGAACAAGGCAGCTATCTTCGGACATGATGCCAACTGGGGACGTATCCTCTGTGCACTGGGTTATTCCGGAGCCAAATTCGACCCGGAAAATGTGGATCTGTATTTTGAGAGCAAGAGCGGCAAGATTCATATCTTCGGTAATGGTGTGGCATGTGATTACAGCGAGGAAGAGGCCACGAAGATCCTCTCCGATCCGGAAGTTACCGCACTGGTGGATATGCATATGGGTGAGGCAGAAGCTACCGCATGGGGCTGTGATTTAAGCTATGATTATGTGAAGATCAATGCGGACTATCGTTCCTAAAAAAGAACGACCGGAAAGATAAATGACAGGCGGATCACGGTATCTGCGGAAATGAGGATAAAAATGGAAAAAGATATGGAACAGGTAATGAAAAAAGCAGAGGTGCTGATCGAGGCGCTTCCTTACATACAGAAATTCAACCGTAAGATCATCGTGGTAAAATACGGCGGCAGCGCCATGAGCAATGAGGAACTGCAGAAAAACGTCATCAAGGACGTAACGCTGTTGAAACTGGTAGGTTTCAAGCCCATCATCGTTCACGGCGGCGGTAAGGAGATCAGCCGCTGGGTCGGCAAGGTCGGAAAAGAGGCAAAGTTCGTCAACGGTCTGCGTGTCACCGATGAGGAGACCATGGAGATCGCGGAAATGGTACTGAACAAGGTAAATAAGAGCCTTGTGACCATGGTGGAAGAGCTGGGCGTGAAAGCAGTAGGTGTCAGCGGTAAAGACGGCGGCCTGCTTCAGGTAGAGAAAAAATATTCCGACGGTCAGGACATCGGGTATGTGGGTGAGATCACCGGCGTGAATCCGGATATTCTCTTTGACATGCTGGAGAAGGATTACCTGCCCATCATCGCTCCCATTGGACTGGACAAGGATTATCACACCTACAATATCAATGCGGATGATGCGGCCTGCGCTATCGCCAAAGCAGTACATGCGGAGAAACTGGCATTTCTGACGGATATCGAGGGATTGTACAAGGACATCAATGACAAGTCCACATTTATTTCCAGATTGACAGCTTCCGAGGCAGAGGGACTGATCCACGACGGTTACATCGGCGGTGGTATGCTGCCGAAGCTGAACAACTGTACTTCTGCGATCCGCAACGGTGTAAACCGTGTGCATATTCTGGATGGACGTCTGGCACACTGCCTGTTGTTGGAGATCTTCACCAATCAGGGTATCGGAACTGCGATCGTATCCGATGAGGAGTGAAAAAAGTGTGCAGAATAAGCCTGGCAGCTTATTCCGCACCCGGCTATTTGTGCCGCAGGCGTCACAAAGTAGCCATTATCGCAAAACCAAATTAGAAATTTGGTTTGCGTTTCCTTGACGAAAAGAACGTCTGCGGAATGGAGAGGAAAAATGAGCGACACCATGAAAGAATATATTGCAGAGGCGGAAAAAGACCTGTTGCATACTTATAACCGGTATCAGATTGTTCTGGACAAGGGCGAAGGTGTACATCTGTATGATACCGACGGTAAAAAATATCTGGATTTCGTAGCGGGAATCGCTGTATTTGCCCTGGGCTATCAGAACAAGGCATACAACGATGCGCTGAAAGCACAGATCGACAAGGTGATCCACACCTCCAATTATTATTACAACGTGCCTGCCATCGAGGCGGCTCGTAAGATCAAAAAAGTATCCGGCATGGATCGTGTCTTTTTCACCAATTCCGGTGCGGAAGCAGTGGAAGGTGCCATTAAGGCTGCCAGAAAATATGCGTATCTGAAGGATGGCTGTACCGACCATGAGATCATTGCCATGAATCACTCCTTCCACGGCAGAACCATGGGAGCTTTGTCAGTAACGGGCAACCCCAAGTATCGTGAGGCGTTCCAGCCCATGATCGGACATATCAAATTTGCAGAACTGAATGATTTCCAGAGTGTGCTGGATCAGGTGACAGACAAGACCTGTGCCATCATTATGGAGACTGTACAGGGTGAGGGCGGACTGCGTCCCGCTAATGAAGAATTCTTAAAACAGGTTCGTGATCTGTGCGATGAGCGGGATATCCTGCTGATTCTGGATGAGATCCAGTGCGGCATGGGACGTACCGGTTACATGTATGCATGGCAGCGTTTCGGCGTGAAGCCGGACATCATGACTTCTGCCAAGGCACTGGGCTGCGGTGTACCGGTAGGTGCATTTATGATGACGGAGAAAGTAGCACAGCATTCTCTGACAGCGGGAGATCACGGAACCACCTACGGCGGTAACCCCTTAGCCTGCGCAGCAGTGGAAAAAGTGCTTGATTTATTCGAAGAGGACCATATAATAGAACATGTGAGAGAGGTGGCTCCCTATCTGGAACAGCGTCTGAACGAACTGGCAGACAAGTATGACTGTATCAAAGAACGCCGTGGTGTGGGACTGATGCAGGGACTGGTATTTGACCATCCGGTAGGAGACATTATTAACAGAGCATTGGAGAAGGGATTAATTCTGATCAATGCCGGTGCGGACATTATCCGCTTCGTACCGCCTCTCGTGATTACCCGGGAAAATGTGGACGAAATGATTGCTATTTTGGACACCTGTATCGAATAAGAGGTTTAGGTGAATTTATGTTTTTGAAAAAAAGAATTATCGCTACAGCAGCTGTGATCGCCATGGCTGCTGCAGCTGTTTACGGAAGTACGCAGGAGATGAGTCAGACACAGGAGAGCGGAAGCGGACTGCAGCTGTTTCGAGGAAAGGAGACAATCTATTGCTGGTATTCCGATGAGGCATTGTCCGGTTATATCAATGCGGCAGCAGTATCCTTCGGAGAACAGAACAGTGGAGTTCGTGTGATTCCCGTACTTACTTCTGACAGTGAATATCTGGAAGCTATCAATCAGGAGACCCTGCATTCCGATCAGATACCGGATATCTACCTGTTGAGCAGCGACTCTCTGGAAAAGGCTTATCTGGCAGGACTGGCATCGAAAGTGCCTGACACTGTGGGAATCTGCAATACAGACCATTTTCCCCAGGCGGCTCTGTCTGCGGTAACCTATGATCAGAAGCTGATCGGTTACCCGGTTTATTTTGATACCAGTGCGTTGGTATATAATGAAGATTATCTTCGAACCTGGGCAACCCAGCAGGCGGAGAAGGAACTGGCGGGAAGCAGTGAGAATGATGAACCCATAGGGGAAGGAGAAGAGATCATCGAGGAAGATTCTCTTCCGGAAGACCAGACCACGGAACAGGTGACAGCGGATGAGGCAGCGGTAAATGCACTGGCAGAGCAGTATTTCGCGGAAGCACTTCCCTCCACAGTGGATGATCTGCTGAATATTGCAGATACCTTTGATGCACCGGAAGGTGTGGAAGGTGTCATGAAATGGGATGTGAACAATATTTTCTACAACTACTGGATCGTAGGCAACTACATGATCGTAGGCGGTGATCCCGGGGATGACAGAAATGATATTGATATCAATAATCCGGAGACCATTCAGTGTCTGGAAGTGTACAAGGCACTGAACCAGTTCTTCTTTATTGAATCCGATACGGTGACTTATGATTCTGTGATCCAGGACTTTATCGATGGCAAGACCATGTTCACCATCGGAACCACGGATGTGGTCAAACGGCTGGAAGAGGCAAAAGCGGACGGCAGCCTTGCATTTAATTACGGGATTGCCCGTATGCCGGATGTCAGCGCCGAACTGCAGAGCAGATCTTTGTCTGTTACGGGAGCGGCAGTCATCAACGGCTATTCGGAACACAAGGAACTGGCGGACTGCTTCGCAGCGTATCTGGCAGAAGGATATGCGGACGGCCTGTATGAACGCTCCGGCAAAATGCCGGCAAGTCTTCAGGCGGCAGAGAATGCAGACAACGGTGCGCTTATGATCTTTGCCGATGAGTATGCGGACAGTGTGTCATTGCCGAAGATGCTAGAGACGGGAAATTTCTGGATGCAGTTGGAAGTACTGTTTTCCAAGGTATGGAACGGTGACGACGTGACTACTCTGGTACAGCAGCTGGACGAGACCATAGCCGGACAGGTAGGTGGTACAGAGAACTAAAACCGTTACAATAAAATATGAATGAACGAACCGGTCACAGGATAGACTACTACTAAAAAGAAAAGGTGGTAGAATCCTATGATCGGTTTTTTGATTGCTTTAGTTTCCGGTGCGCTGATGAGCATCCAGGGAGTGTTCAACACCCAGGTGACGAAATCCACCGGCATCTGGACCGCCAGTGCATTTGTGCAGTTTACAGCATTGCTGGTATGTCTGGGGGCATGGCTGTGTACGGAGCGGACTTCATTCTTGAAGATAGCGCAGGTGGAGCCCAGATATATGCTTTTGGGAGGGGCTATCGGAGCCTTTATCACCTACACTGTGATCCGCAGTATGGATGCCCTGGGACCGGCCAAAGCGGTAATGCTTATTGTGGTCGCTCAGCTTGCTGTAGCATATATTATCGAACTGTTCGGATGGTTCGGTGTGGAGAAGCAGCCCTGGGAGTGGCGGAAAGCCATCGGCATGGCCGTGGCGATTGTGGGTATTGTGATTTTCAAGTGGAAATGATCCAGAGCTATCCGCGAAGCGGCAATTTTACGAAGGGGTTCTGAATCGTTACCACAAATGCGAAAACGGCTTGTAAATTCCGTGCGATTCCAGTACAATGAAAGTTAACAGCATAGAGAGGCAATCCCCTGAAATTTTGTGAAGAAATCAGGAAAATGGAAAGGGGACTATGATGTTTTCGATAAGGTTTTTTAAAACAAAATATGCAGGTTTGATCGGAATGTTTTTCAGTCTGGTGATGTTCATGACCGGCTGTCAGAGGAAGGATGAGGCCATTGTGCTGATTCCATCCGGAGAAGATGTGGCGGAATTTCCCTCACTGGAAGCGGTGGAACAGGCAGCGGAGCCTGCAGGCAGCAGCGTGACAGTGCAGGAACCGGCAAAGGCTGAACCGCAGATGATATATGTCTATGTCTGCGGCGCAGTGCGGGATCCCGGAGTCGTGGAAGTGCCGGAGGGCAGCAGAGCGGAGGAAGCCTTGCGACTGGTCGGAGGTATGACAGCGGAGGCGGATCCTTTTTATGTGAATCTGGCAGAAACGGTGACGGATGGTCAGAAGCTGTATTTTCCAACGTTGGAGGAAGCGGAGACTCTGGAAGCCGAGGTAAAAGCGACGGCGGAGGGACTTGTGAATATCAACACGGCATCTGCGGAGGAATTGTGTGCGCTGCCGGGGATCGGAGCTTCCCGGGCGGCAGATATTGTGCGCTACCGGGAGCAAAACGGAGCCTTTCAGACGAAGGAAGACATTATGAAGGTATCCGGGATCAAACAGAACGCGTATGACAAATTGTGTGATAAGATCACGGTACAATGAGGGCTTATGCCGGGACCGTGAAGAGAAAAGTAAGGGATAGAGAGGTTAAGGAAAGATGGCAGGCAAGAAAGTGCTGGTAGTGGATGATGAGAAGCTGATCGTGAAGGGAATCCGTTTCAGTCTGGAACAGGACAACATGGAAGTGGATTGTGCTTATGACGGTGAGGAAGCATTGCAGATGGCGCATAACAAGGAATATGACATCATATTACTGGACGTCATGCTGCCGAAGCTGACCGGCTTTGAGGTCTGCCAGCAGATCCGCGAATTTTCCAATGTACCGGTGATCATGTTGACCGCCAAGGGTGATGACATGGATAAGATCCTGGGACTGGAATACGGCGCGGACGATTACATAACCAAGCCTTTTAACATTCTGGAAGTGAAAGCCCGGATCAAAGCTATCTTCCGCAGAATGGAGCCGAAAAAAGGAACCACAGAGAACACCGGTATTCTGGAAAGCGGCGATATGAAGCTGGATCGTGACGGCAAAAGAGCCTACATCCAGGGCAGGGAGATCGGACTGACGGCCAAGGAGTTCGAAGTGCTGGAACTTCTGATGCTGAATCCCGACAAGGTATACAGCAGGGAGAATTTGTTGAAGCTGGTATGGGGTACGGATTATCCCGGTGATGTGCGTACAGTGGATGTACATATCCGGAGACTGCGTGAGAAGATCGAGTCCAATCCCAGCGAGCCCAGATACGTGCATACCAAATGGGGTGTCGGGTACTACTTTAATAATAAGTGAGACTATGAGAACCGGCAAAGATAAGAGGAAATGATTCGCCATGCTTGCATGTAAGAATCAATTTCTCTTATCTTTGAAGGTGGCTCGAATAGAGCCACCGCCACGCAAATGAACAAAAGTAGCTGCGAAGCAGCGGAGAGCACGATTTATCGTGCGGTTTTGTGAATGGCGTGGAGAGGTTCGGAACTGAGGTTTTTATACTGTGAAAAAATGGAATAAAGAACGTTTTGCAACTATATGGGAAAAGCTGGAGAGCATGATCGCGCTTCGAAGTCTGCGGGCGAGGATCTTCCTGCTGACGCTGGTGATCGGCCTGGTGCCTTGTATTGCCATGCGCCACGGTATCGTGAGCAATTACGAGGATCTGGCGGTGGAACAGCGGACCACAGTGGTACAGAACCAGTTGATGATCCTGGCCAATCATCTGATCAGCAACAATTATTTAAGCAGCCATGGTGTCAGAGAGGACACCGGCAATTCCAGAGAAGTCATCAATGCGGAACTGGAGATGCTGTCCAATCTGTATGAAGGCCGCGTTATGATCATCAACAAGAATTTCAAGGTGGAAAAAGATACCTACGGCATCAGTGAAGGAAAGACCATCATTTCCGAGGAGGTCATCAAATGTTTTCAGGGGGAAAACATTTCCCATTATGACCCGGAGCACGGTTACATAGAAATGACCACTCCCATCATGGATACCACGGCAAACACTACGGACGAAAACGGAAAAAGGAATCCGGATGCCATCCGGGGCGTTATGCTGACCAGCATTTCCAATGACAGTATCGTAAATGCCAAGGAAGTGCTGAATCGTAAGGCGTACATTCTGGAAGTGATCATGATGGTGGCAATCCTGGCACTGGCTATCATACTGTCCAGAGCTTTGACGAGACCTTTCAACAGAGTCACACAGGCCATCAATGCGGTAAAGGAAGGCTTCAGTGATGAGACGATCTCTGTGCCAGATTATGTGGAGACCGTACATATCGTAGATGCGTTCAACCAGCTGTTGAAGCGGATGAAGGCATTGGACGATTCCCGACAGGAATTTGTGGCAAATGTGTCCCACGAGTTGAAAACACCCATGACATCCATCAAGGTATTGTCGGATTCCCTGCTAGCACAGGAAAATGTACCGGCGGAGCTGTATCGAGAATTCATGGAAGACATTGCTTCCGAGATTGACAGAGAGAACCAGATCATTACGGATCTGTTGGCACTGGTAAAAATGGATAAAAAGGTACAGGATCTGAATATTGTATCGTTGAACATCAATGATCTGACGGAACTGATCTTAAAGAGACTGCGGCCCATCGCCCGGAAGAAGGATGTGGAAGTGGTATTTGAAAGCGTCCGTCCTGTGGTGGCAGAGGTGGATGAAGTTAAGATGACCCTGATCATGACGAATCTGGTGGAGAATGCCATCAAATACAATAAGGATCATGGCTGGGTGAAGGTGATACTGGATGCGGATCATCAGTATTTTACCTTTGAAGTCAGTGATTCCGGAATCGGTATCCCGGAGGAGGCTCTGGCACATATCTGCGAGAGATTCTATCGTGTGGACAAGTCTCATTCCAGAGAGATCGGCGGAACGGGACTGGGACTGGCGATCACCAAGAGCGCCGTCCTGATGCACAAGGGATCCCTTACGGTGACGAGTACCGAGGGGCAGGGCTCCTGTTTCCTGGCGAAGATCCCGCTGACATATATCGCCTCTTAGACGGAGCTGTTGTAAGAAAGATTGTGTAGTTATGAAGAGAGTTAAAAAATATGTTTTGACCGGTATGCTTCTGATGTTGCTGGCAGTCCTGACCGGCTGTGGCACGAGAGAGCCGGAGACCGGCAAAAAGATATCGGTGTATTATGTAAATACCGCAGAGACGAAGGTTGAGGTTCATGACCAGTATCTGAACACCAAGACACCGGAGGAACAGTTGGAAGAGACCATGACATTTCTCTCCACCACCCCGGAAAAGCTGGAATATAAGGCGCCTTTTGACATGGGATTTCAGGTTCTGGATTATGAAGTGGAAGACGGAAAACTTGTGATCAATGTGGATAAGGCATATTCCGAACTTTCGGTCACCACAGAAGTACTGGTGCGGGCGGCCGTTGTAAGGACACTGACGCAGCTGTCCAATGTGAAATATGTGACGATTACCTTGGAAGGCAGTCAGTTATATGACAATGCAGGGGAATTGGTAGGCTGGATGAATGCCGAGCAGTTCATCAATAATGACGGTAACGAGATCAACACCTATGAACTGGTGAAGGTAAAGCTGTATTTTGCCAATGCAGACGGTGATAAGCTGATCGCGGCCTACAGAGAAAAGCATTATTCCACCAATACTCCGTTGGAGCGATTCGTGGTGGAGGAACTGATCGCGGGACCCAGCGGACAGATTGAGGGTCTGTACCCGGTGATCAATCCGGAGACCAAGATCATCAATATCCTGACCAAAGATGGAATCTGCTATGTGAATCTGGATTCCAGCTTCCTGACCGTGGTGAACAATGTTTCCACGGAGGTAGCAGTTTACTCCATCGTGAATTCCCTGGTGGAACTGGATAATATCAATAAAGTACAGATCCTGGTCAACGGCGAAGTGCCATCTACCTTCAGCAATTCCACTTTTGAACGGAATCTGGATTATGTAACGACTTTGGAACAGTAAATTTTGAATTTATGCGGGACAGGACTGTTTTTGCGTTGGACTGTCGGAACAGTCCTGACTGTGGGCAGGCGGGATTGCCTGCGGAAGGGAGCTTAATGAGACGACCGCTTTTTATGGCGTGTCTGTGTCTCGTGATAGTGCTCGCCATAGGAAGAATACTGACGGGGGCAGACACCGGGGATGCCGGCGTACTGCCGCCTGACGGAAGTCCGGTGAGGATCACGGGACGGATAGACACAAGAACTTCTGAAACGATTATTCTGAAATCAATTTCTATTATTCAAAACGATCTAAAATATTCCTATTCTGGAAAATTACAATGTGAGTTGACAAACACACAGGAGGTACAGAGCCTGAGACTGGGCCAGCATATTGTTCTGGAAGGCGTTTTTTCGCACTTCGATGCTGCGACCAATCACGGGGAATTTGACGTGCGGGCCTATTCTGCGGGAAAGGGCATCGGTGGCAGAGTGCGGAAAGCACAGATTCTGGCAGCGGAGGAGGACTATAACTTTTTGAGAGAAAAGTTGTTTGCCTTTCGAAGGAGATTACACGACAGACTGGCAAAGGTATTCCCGGAGAAAGAGGCTTCTGTTATGCAGACATTACTGCTGGGGGAGAAGGAAGAACTGGATGCGGAGGTAAAGGCGCTGTACCAGAGGAATGGGATCGCCCATATCTTAAGCATTTCAGGGCTGCATATTACTTTGCTGGGGATGGGATGCTACCGGCTGATTAAGAGACTGGGGGCTCCGGTCAGAGTGGCAGCAGCGGGAGGTGCCATGACACTGCTTCTGTACGGTATGATGGTGGGCATGAGTGTATCCGCCAGCCGTGCCATAGGAATGTATCTGCTGCAGATGTTGGGGATATTCGTGGGAAGGACTTACGATATGCTGACAGGTGTGGGGCTGTTGGCGGCATTGCTGGTGTTGCAGCAACCGGAGCGGCTTGGGGATGTGAGCTTTTTGATGTCTTTTGGGGCGGTGCTGGGGATCTGCTTGTTGACACCGGTGTTTGCCGGGGATGGTAGGGAAGATAATGCCGGTGTGGAAACGGCCAGTGGCGTGGTGGCAGGGCTTGAAGAGAAAAAGAGGGCCGACGGGAAGCGCGGACTTGGTGAGGCATTAGGCTTTGCAGAGAAAAAGAGGACTGATGGGAAGAGCGGATTTGGTGAGAGGTCTGACTTTGACACGGAACAGAGGAGACTGGGAAACGGGGGGAACGGTTTTAGAGTACCGGCATGGCTTCTGACCGTGACAGATATTCTGGGTGATTCCGCTTACGAGAGGAACAAGTACCGGGAAGGCTGGCGGAAGGTGGTGTATGAAAGGCTTTGGCGCATGGTGTCAGCACTTAAAAGCGGTTTTGCCGCCAGTGCCGGAGTTATTCTTTTTACGCTGCCCATACAGCTCTGGTTCTTTTATGAGATCCCTGTCTACTCGGTATTATTGAACCTGCTGGTGTTGCCCTTTATGAGCGTGGTGATGGCAGGGGGAATCCTGTCATTGATCCCGGGACTGGGAATTGCAGGGACGGTGGATTGTCTGATCCTGTGGTGGTATGAATGGATCTGCGAACGGTTCGGAGAACTGCCGGGAGCGGTATGGTGCGTGGGCCGCCCGACAAAGTGGCAGATGGTCGTTTATTATAGTGGGCTATTTGTGTTGATCATTGGCAGGAATTATGCGGAAAAATGGAAGCGACAAAGACTTTATGCAGCTTATGTGGCGGAAAATAATCATGGAGACGGACACCACGCTGAAAGAGAAAGGCTGCGTCGGGAAACACGCGGAGTGGATGATAGCGGTAGGGGTAGAAAAAGAGAGAGTAACAGAAAAAAGATGCAGCACTCTGATAGGTACTCTGAAATATGTACCACCAGATGGCGGCATGTTTTAGCAAATTTTTGGTATACATGGCAGGGAGTGATGACATATAGGAACGGAGTTATGTGCCGAATTGTAGCCGCAATGATTTTAGTATTAATAGTTGGTTTACTGACCGGCAATTTTGATCGGGGAAGCCGTGTGACTTTTCTGGACGTGGGACAGGGAGACGGTATCGTGGTGGAGACCGGGCAGGGGGCATATCTTTTTGACTGCGGCAGTACCAGTCGGAGGAAAATCGGTGAATATGTGTTGAAGCCTTATCTCAAGAGCCGGGGAATCCAGTCTCTACGCGGTGTGTTTGTATCGCACCCAGATGAAGACCATATGAATGGCATATTGGAACTGCTGGAGAACGGTGGAGAATGGGGAATTACCGTGGAGCAGATGTTTCTGCCTGCGATTACGGAAGCGGAGCGCAGGGAGGCTTTTGAAAAATTGCTTGTTGCCGCGGAATATGCCGGAGTACCGGTAAGTTACATAAAATGTGGCGATGAGATCAGGGATAGTCGACTCCGGCTGCGGTGTCTGCACCCGGAGGAGAATACGACCCTTGCGGATGCCAATGCCTATTCGGAATGCTTCTACGTGGAGGTATTTGCGAAAGCAGTGAAGTGGGGCGCGGCAGAGGGGATGGAAGCAAGTGGAGAGGGCGGAAGAGCTGCTAGCGAAGTTTACGGTGAGAACGGCAGCTTTGCTGTCGGAGTTATTGGTGAGAGAACCGGTCATGGTGATACCGGTGAAAGGAAAAACTTCGGCGTGGGTGCCGGGAAGCTAAGCATTCTCCTGACAGGGGATGTGGAAGGCGAAGGGGAGCAGCAGCTGACACAGGAATTGCAGACGTTGAAGACGTTACAGGAAGCGAAGACGTTACGGGTAGCGCAGGAATCACAGGCTTTGCAGAATGCGCGGAAATTGCAGGAATCGCAGGAACCGCGAGAACAGCAGGAGTTGTGGGAATCACGGAGACAAGGGGGCTTCAAGGTAGACATCCTGAAGGTAGCGCATCACGGCTCAGGCTATTCCACCAGTTCTGAGTTTCTTGCCGCCGCCGGCCCCGCTGCCGCCATTATCTCCTGTGGTCGTAACAATTCCTATGGCCATCCCCATGCCGCGACGCTACAGCGCCTGGAAGATGCTAAGGTCCCCTGGTACCTCACCACCGACTATGGAGCCCTGACAGTAACCGTCGACAGTCACGGAAACCGGTTGCAAGGGTATCTGAGAAGAAAATAAGCCGTTGGGGTTCTAGGTAGTTGGGGCGTGAGAGGAAGAAAAGTAAGAATAAGCCCCGAGGAAATCGAGAAGCCGGGGCGTGAGAGGAAGAAAAGTAAGAATAAGCCCCGGGGAAATCGAGAAGCCGGGGCATAGGAGAAAGAAAAGTAAGAATAAGCCCCGGAGAAGTCAAGAAGCCGGGGCATGAGAGGAAGAAAAGTAAGAATAAGCCCCGAGGAAGTCAAGAAGCTGGGGCGTAGGAGAAAGAAAAATAAGAATAAGCCCCGGAGAAGTCAAGAAGCTGGGGCGTAGGAAAAAGAAAAGTAGAAATAAGCCCCGGAGAAGTCAAGAAGCCGGGGCGTAGGAGAAAGAAAAGTAAGAATAAGCCCCGGGGAAGTCAAGAAGCCGGGGCGTAGGAGAAAGAAAAGTAAGAATAAGCCCCGGAGAAGTCAAGAAGCCGGGGCGTAGGAGAAAGAAAAGTAAGAAT
>OOAO01001153.1_pt1 | contig 24125 bp, 14 predicted proteins | sample 1671821 | NCBI WGS metagenome assembly OOAO01 (sample SAMN06348196, study PRJEB24527) | human gut metagenome | biome: human gut; feature: ankylosing spondylitis patient; material: feces | host: Homo sapiens | place: China | collected 2015-10 | reverse complement strand
CCTCCGCCGCTTGGCATCCCACCAGGAGCTCCTCCAGATGGCATACCGCCTGACATTCCGCCGGGCGTATCGCTTCCCATCGCTCCAGGCATACCGCCCATCATCGAGCCTCCGGACTCCGTGGTGCGGGTGACATAGGCCACAGTGTCCCCCTCTTGCAAGCCGCTGAGGATCTGAACATAGCTGTCATCACTGACGCCAGTCTCTACCTGCACATAGACGTAACCCTCCGGCGCCTCCTGCTCCACGGCGTTTTCTGCACTGGGAGAATCCTGGGTGATGAGCGCCAGAGAGGTGTTCCCGCCGCCCCGGGTGACGGCGCTGCTGGGGATGGCCAGCGCATCAGAAGCCTCCTCCAAAACGATCTCCGCGTCCACATTCATACCTGGCAGCAGGCCGTCGCTCTCATCAATCCGGACAGTGACCGGATAGGAGGTGATCCCGCCGGAGGTATTGCCCGCCACAGAGACCTTGGTGACCACGCCGGTAAAGGTCTTGCTCTCCACCGCTTCCGCAGTGATCTGGACCGCCTGCCCCACCTCCACCGTGGAGATGTCCAGCTCGTCGATGTTCAGCGTCATCTCCAGATAGCTCAGGTCGTAGATGGTACACAGCGTCTTGCCCGATTCCACGGTATCGCCGGCCTTGTACTCCTTGTCGATGACCGTCCCGCTGATGGGGGAGGTGATGGTGTAATTCTCCAGCTGTTTCTGCGTGTTTTCCATAGAAAGCTCCGCATTTCTCAAGCTGACTGCCGCATTTTGGATCTTGTCTTCCAAATCATCACCGCCCAGGGTGACCAATGCCTGTCCCTTGGAAACAGTACTGCCTTCAGCGGCATGGATCGTGGTGACGGTGCCGCTGGCACTGGCTGTGACCGTGCTCTCCGACTGGTAAGTAAAGGTGCCGTTGCCCGCGCTGCCCAAACCGTTGATGGAAGCCGCGGCCACCTGAGACGCGCTGAGACCGCCGGGATTTTGCACAGCGATGGTCACCTCGCGGGTCACGGTGTTTCCCGTGCCGACTACCTTGCTGCCGGAGATGGAGCGGACTGTTCCGTTCAGTGTTTCAAAGGAGCCGTCCAGCGTCACCTGAGCAGCCTGGCCCAGCAGAAACTTCCCGGCAAAGGCCAGGAACAGAAGCGCGATCACGCCCAGGATCAGCCACCGCTTCCCATGCTTGGGGTGAGGAAAGGGCCATGTCCGCTTGTTCTGTTTTTCCTCTCGTACTTGGGCATCGGGCGCCGGTTTCACTAAGGTCATGTGTGAAAAGCTCCTTTCACGCCGTACTTACGCCTTGGAGTGGTACGGCAGATGATACCTGATGATAGCACCCTTTGCTGAATAGACGCTGAAAAGACTGCGAACACGCTGTAGGCGCTTCTTCCCCTTTCCCTGTAAAATTCTGTTTTTCAGCTTCGATTCAGCGTTTTTGTGTAGTATAATGCCAAGGGGGCAAACCGTCTTCCACCGGAGGCTGCTATGAAAGTATTGATTATCGAGGATGAAAAGCTGCTGGCCGACTCCATCCGGTCAGTTTTGGAGCGCAAGGGGTTTGAAGCGGAGTGCGTCTACGACGGCGAGGCCGGAGTTGAATATGCGGAGTTGGGAATTTATGACCTGCTGATCCTGGACGTGATGATGCCCAAAATGGACGGCTGGCAGGTCTGCCGCGAAATCCGCCAGAACTCCAAAGTCCCGATCATCATGCTCACCGCCAAAAGCGAAGAACGCGACGAACTCCTCGGCTTTGACCTCGGCGTAGACGAATACATCTCAAAACCATTCTCCCCGAAAATCCTCGTCGCCCGCGTCGAGGCCATCCTGCGCCGCAGCGGCAAAACCGGCGAAGACGACGTATTAGAAGCCGGCGGCATCCGCATCGACAAAGCCGCCCACATGGCATCCATTGACGGAAAACCAATGGAGTTAAGCTATAAAGAATTCGAACTCCTCACCTACTTCCTCGAAAACCAGGGAATCGCCCTCTCCAGAGAAAAAATCCTGAACAACGTCTGGAACTACGACTACTACGGCGACGCCCGCACCATCGACACCCATGTCAAAAAACTTCGCAGCAAAATGGGCGACAAAGGCGATTTAATCAAGACTATCTGGGGCATGGGCTATAAATTCGAGGCGGACGAATCATGAACGGAACAGAAAAACAAAATGAGACTTCCATGGAGATGCCTGCAGAAGATTCCCGTGTGACAATGGGAAACCAGACGGAGAAAAAGCACCGGTTTCACTTGAAAATGCCACAAAAGGGAAGAAAACACTCCGTCAAAAAACGAATTGCCTACACTTTTATTGCGACCATGGCAGCTACCCTGCTTATCATCGGCCTGATCAATTACTTCTTTCTCGGGTCCTTTTATATCCGGGATAAAGAACACATTCTGGCAGAGAGCTTTCAGAAACTGAATGCGACAGGCGGAGACAGCGACAATATCCCTGATACCTTCGAGCAGTTCTGCGTTACCAACAACCTGAAAGTCATTATCACCGGACCGGAGCTCAGCAGCTTCGTCTATTCCAACGCAACCGACCGCCAGAGCCTCCAGACCCTGATCTTCGGCCTGATCAGCGGAAACGAGCAGGCAAATACCAAAGTCGTTGACAGCAAAGACAACTATCAGATCCAGAAATTCTACGACAGCCACGCCGATGCCGAGTATCTGCAGATCATCGGCTGGTTTGACAATGGAAACTGCTACTTTGCAAGATGCCCGCTGGAGAGCATCACGGATGCGGTCGGCCTTTCCAACCAGTTTTACCTCTTTATCGGCATTCCGATCATCATCATCGGTGCCATTGTGATCTGGATCATCACCCGCCAGATCGTCCGTCCGGTGCAGGAGCTGACCGAAATTTCGAAAAAAATGGCAGCCCTTGACTTCGATGCCCGCTACGTGAGCGGCGGAAAAGACGAGATCGGCGAGCTTGGAAACAACTTCAATGTCATGTCCGAACAGCTTGAGCAGGCGATTTCCGAGCTGAAAAGTGCGAACGTTGAGCTGCAGAAAGATATTGACAAAAAAACGCAGATTGATGAAATGCGCCGCGAGTTCCTCTCAAATGTCACACATGAGCTGAAAACCCCGATCGCTCTGATTCAGGGTTATGCGGAAGGCCTGAAAGACAACATCAACGACGATGAGGAAAGCCGCGAGTTCTACTGCGATGTCATCATCGACGAGGCGGCAAAGATGAACGAGATGGTCAAAAAACTCCTGAACCTGAATCAACTCGAGTTCGGTGAGGATCAGGTCAATATGGAACGGTTCGATCTGAACGCCGTGATCAAAGGCGTGCTGCAGTCCTCCGACATCCTGATCCGCCAGAAAGAGGCAAAAGTGCTCTTTACCGGCGGCGACCCGCTCTATGTCTGGGGCGATGAATTCAAAGTCGAGGAGGTTATCACCAACTATCTGACGAATGCCCTAAACCATCTGGACTACGACCACACGATTGAGATCACCTGCAAAAAAGAAGGGAATGTCGTAAAGACAACCGTTTTCAATACCGGGGACCCGATCCCGGAGGAGGATCTCGACAAGGTATGGGTGAAATTCTTCAAGGTGGACAAAGCGAGAACAAGGGAATACGGCGGAAGCGGCATCGGCCTTTCCATCGTAAAAGCCATTATGGATTCCTTCCAGCAGCAGTGCGGCTGCCAGAATTACGACAACGGTGTGGCATTCTGGTTCACACTGGAGGCAGATGGAAAAACGGAAGAAGTATGATTGCAAAAAGCGTGCCAGAAAAAGGAAATACAGCCTTTTCCTGGTGCGCTTTTCTTGCATAAAGGAAAAAGATGGTGTAGAATAATAGCACAAACGGTCGAAAAGAGAGGGAGAGAAGAGATGGCGGATTCCAACAGTACAAAGAGTGCGCTTGCAGATGCAATGAAAAAATTGATGGTACGCAAGTCTTTTGCAAAAATCAGTATTTCAGATCTCTGCGAGGAATGCGGTCTGAACCGGAAAAGCTTTTATTATCATTTTAAAGATAAATACGATCTGGTAAACTGGATCTTTTATGTGGACTTTCTGACAAACATGGGCGGAAAGAACTTTGAGAATGAATGGGATGTGCTGGTGGCGGTCTGCAATATTTTCTATCAGAATAAAGCATTTTACCAGAGTGCCCTGAGGATCGAAGGGCAGAACAGTTTTAAGGATTACTTTTACGAGATGCTCGAGCCGGTCATGGCGTTTTTTGTACAGGATCTCTTTCAGGTACAGAATCAGAAACTGTTTGTAACGTTCTTCTGTGATGTCTTCCTGACCGCGGTTCTGCGCTGGTTTTCCATGGAAAGCGAGCTGGAACCGGAAACGTTTGTCGAAGAACTGAAAGAAGTGATATATAGATCATCAGAAAAAATAGCAGCCAAAGCGGAACCAAAGAAATAAAATTCCGCTTTGGCTGTACTTTTATGCATCTGCGAGCAGTTCACGGTAAAATATATTCCGAAGAGACAACTCTTCAAAGGAAACGGTGGGCGTATCGAGTGTGCGGGCCATGTGATCCGGCAGAAGCAGCAGATACGCCGGATTGGCGGTGATAATCTGCTCAATTTTGCGGGAGTCTTCCTGCACTTCGATCGGGAAGAATGGCTGTATGGGGGTGAAGCGGTACTGTTGAACAACATCGGAAACAGCCCGGATACTTTCTTTTGAGCACGAATCATCTGCGACCAGAAAGAAAAAGACACTCTGTTCCATCTGGGAATACAGGTGGTCAAAAGAGAGCAGATAAGCGGCAGCATCTGCATCCTGATAGACTTTGTGCATACCGAACAGCGTTTTCTGATGGCGCAGGGCTTTTGCCATGGAAGCCGTTGAGGGGGCATCAATTGGAAGAGAAACCATCAGGTTCGGGCAGGATAGAAGCAGTTTCTGCTGTTTTTCGGTAAGCGGCGTATCGGAAAGAAACCAGAGAAACGCGCATTCCGGATGCGACTGGATGACGGCAAGGTAGGATTCCATATCCTCATGATGATCCATGGAGCGGAGCTGATAAGAGTAGATGCCGTATGTCAGACCGGTTCTGACCACGGATGCAAAAAACGAGGAATCGTAAGTGTCCGGGATGCGGCTGTCGAGACGGAGCTTGACAACCCAGGGAACAGCAAAGGAAAGTTCTTTCTGCTTCTGGCGCAGAATCTGCGCACCGTAGGTAAAACTGTTGTAGCCGATGTTGATGCCGAACTGACGAAGCGCTTCCGGATCGTTGCTGCGCAGCAGAAAGTCGATCGCCTGATAATACGGGCTTTCATCGTTGCGCAGAAGATCCTGAAAAATGGCAAAAATCTGATTCTGAAAGCGGCCGCGGGAAAACTGGCGGCCAAGATCGCAGAGCTTGCGGACGCTGCGTTTCGGATCTGCGTCCATCTCCACCATCGCGCGTGCAACTGTTGTGTCGATCAGTGCGCGGGTGATGTCCTGTGAATTCATAATGTGTTCCTCCGATCAAGTAAAATAAGCTGTTTTTATCATAGCAAAAAGAACACGGTAAAAACAGGGACAAAGAACAGGAATTGTCTAAAAACTCCATTCCTTAAGGAAAATTTACCAGATCTTCAGAAGAAATTTCTTTTTCTTTTGTGGAAAAAGTGGTAAAATAAAGTTAGATGGTACAAACTATCGATTCTGCCGCGCCAAAAACGCGGCGGAACCATCCGAAACGATTCCAGAAAAATAGGAAAAACGAAATGGTTTTCGAACATGGAAGATAAAAGGAGGCGTTTTGCATGAAATTTGATATGCACTGCCACACAAAAGAGGGTTCGATGGATGGAAAAGTCATGATTGAGGAGTACATCCGAACACTGAAACGAAAAGGATTTGGAGGAATGTTGGTATCCGACCACGATTCCTATGACGGATACCGCGAGTGGAAGAATGCCATCAAGGGAAGAGCACACCAGGATTTTGTGGTATTAAAAGGTGTTGAGTACGATACGTGCGACTGCGGCCACATTCTTGTGATTATGCCGTTCGGCGTAAAATTAAAAATTCTGGAGCTGCGCGGCCTGCCGGGATCGATCCTTGTCAAGATCGTCCATGCGTACGGCGGAATTTTAGGACCGGCGCATCCGTACGGCGAAAAATTTATGAGCATGATCAGCACGAATGAACGGAAGAAAAAGTATCAGCAGCGGATTGCCCAGCTTCTCCCGCAGTTCGATTTTGTTGAAATTTTCAATGCGTGTGAGAGCGCGGAGACGAACGCAAAAGCGAAACGGCTGGCGGAGAAATTCAATAAGCCCGGCTTTGGCGGAAGCGATGCGCACCGGCTGGACTGCATCGGAAAAGCGTATACCGAGCTGCCAGATACTATCAGAAGTGAGGATGATCTGATCGCCTACGTAAAAACGTGCCCGCAGATCGAATGCGGCGGCGAACATTACAACGGAACGACGAAAGACCGGATCGGCCGCCTGAACATGGTGCTTGTGGATTCGTTCTATTTCTATAACAAACTTGCGAATGGCTGGCGCTGGCGGAAGCGGAGGCGTGAGCTGTTTGATATCATAGAAAAAAAACTCTGATGAATGCCTGGCAAAAAAGCGTGCCGGAAACGTTTCGTTCGGCACGCTTTTTCCTGCCCTGTATTTGAATCGAAAAAGAGAGGAAACATACGTATGCTTGCAATATTTCTTGCGCCGGTCTACATACTGGCAAATGTATTTACCGCCTACTGGCTGCTGCGGTGGATGAAGGAGGTGCATCCTTTGTTCCGCCATCCGGCCGTGCTGGGTGTCATTTTGGTGCTGTATGCATTTTTTGCACTTTCCCTGCTGACGAGCTTTCTGATCAAAAGAGATCCCGTTCACCGGATTTTAAAGGTCATCAGCAACTGCTGGCTTGGCATGTATCTGTATTTTCTTGGCTTCACCGCGATTCTGGTGCTGCTGCGCTTCATTTTTGCGCATACGGCACTGACGAAAACTTGGCTGTATTCTCCGATGGGATTGAAAGCGGTCGGCCTTGGCGCGATCCTTTTTGTGACGGGAATGTGCATCTACGGAATGGTGCATGCAGTCCATATTTACACGACACGATATGAGGTTCCATCGAAAAAGGATGCACATCTGAAAATTGCTCTCGTCGCAGATCTTCATCTGGGGTACAGCATCGGCAGTCATCAGATGGAAGAGATGGTGGAAAAAATCAATGCTGAGGAGCCGGATGTCGTTGTGATTGCCGGGGATATTTTTGATAATGAGTACGATGCCATCTATGAGCCGGACCGCGTGGCGGATCTTCTGGCGGGCTTAAAGAGCCGGTACGGCACGTACGCCTGCTACGGCAACCACGATCTCGATGAGAAGATTCTCGCGGGCTTTACGTTTGAGACGAAGGAGGAGCGCATCGCCGACCGCCGGTTCGGTGAGTTTCTGGACCGCGCGAAGATTCATCTGCTGGAGGATGATGTGGTCTGTATCGATGATGCCTTTTATCTGGCGGGCCGAAAAGATCCCGACCGGATCCGCAAAACGCAGGAGACACGCGACACGCCGTCCGAACTGCTTACCGGACTGGACCAGTCGCTTCCAGTTTTTGTGATTGACCACCAGCCGTCGGAGCTGACCGAGCTGGCAGAGGCAGGCGCAGACCTTGATCTTGGCGGCCATACGCATGACGGACAGCTCTTCCCTGGCAATATCTTTACCGGCCTGATGTGGGAGAATGCCTGCGGGATGAAGAAAGTCGGAGACATGTACAGCATCGTCACCTCCGGCGTGGGCCTCTGGGGACCGCCGATGCGGATCGGGACGAAAGCGGAAGTGGTGATCATCGATTACGGAAAATAAGGGTTGACAAAACCGGAACGCAGAATTATAATACAACAAAACTACGAAACAGAGGTTATCAACGATGAACGAGATGCACAGCGTACAGATGCACAGGGACGACGATTGATAGCGCTTGTATCAAAGTGAAGACTACTATACTTCACAGGTACAGGCGCTGATTGTGTTGTACCTGTGTGGAAGATAAGGCAAAGGGAAACCACACTGGGAGAAAAAGAAATACCCCGTGTGGTTTTTCTTTGCCATTTTTTATCCATGCGGGAATGACTTGAAATTTACATCAGAGAAGGGTTGTGATCGTATGGGACATACAGATTATGTCCATATGGATTTTCTGCTGATTTTGCGGCGATAAAGAAAAATCAGAACAGAAAGGCAGAAAAGACTATGAAGACAGAAATGAATACCGTAAAAGTAAGAAAAACAGAGGAACTCGAAGCAGAGCAGTTAGGAGCACACATCGGCGAAATCGTGCGGCTGCATGGAAACATTTACAAAATCCGAAAAATGAGCTCATTTGCATTTGTGCTGCTTCGGACGAAACGGCAGATGGTACAGTGCGTGTACGAGCCGGCGTATGCCCGGTTTGCATTGGAGGAATTAAAAGAAGAGGCGTGTGTCCGGTTTACCGCGGAGGTGATCCGTGAAGAGCGTTCCAGAAGCGGGTATGACCTGCATCTGTTAGACGTGGAAATCCTCTCCGAGCCGGAAGAAGTACCGCCGGTTGTCATCAACCAGAAGCGGGTCAACACTTCCATCGAGAACCTGCTGGACTACCGGCCTATCACGCTGCGAAATGAAAAAGAGCGCGCGGTTTTCCAGATTCAGGCCAGGATCTGTCAGGCGTTCCGCGAATTTCTGGATGGACAGCACTTCACCGAAATCCACACACCGAAGCTCGTAGCAGCGGGAGCCGAGGGCGGAGCTAATATCTTCTCTTTGTCGTATTTCGGCGAACAGGCATATCTGGCGCAGAGCCCGCAGTTTTACAAGCAGATGATGGTCGGCGTCTTCGAGCGTGTCTACGAGATCGCACCGGTCTTCCGGGCGGAGAAACACGACACGGCGCGTCATCTGAACGAATATACAAGCGTGGACTTTGAGATAGGCTATATCGAGAACTTCGAGGACATCATGGCGATGGAACAGGAGATGCTGCGGTACACGTTTGCACGGCTGCAGGAGACATGCGGAGCGGAGCTTTCGCTTTTAAAAGCAGAGGTGCCGGTGATCACGGAGATTCCGAGAATCCGTTTTTCGGAGGCGAAAGAGCTGGTGAGCCGTGTATACAAAAGAGCCTTTTCGGAGAAACTGGACTTTGAACCGGAGGAGGAAAAACTGCTGTGCGAATACGTGAAGAAAACGACAGGCAGTGACTTCGTATTTGTGACACATTATCCAAGCGCCAAGCGCCCGTTCTACGCGATGGACAGCAGAGAAAACCCGGCAGTGACGGAAAGTTTTGACCTTCTCTTCCGCGGCCTTGAAGTGACGACCGGCGGCCAGCGCATCCACAATTACCGGGAGCAGGTGGAAAAGATCGAAAGCCGCGGCATGCATGTGGAAGCGTTTGAGAGCTATCTAATGATGCACCGCTGCGGCATGCCCCCGCACGGCGGCCTCGGTCTTGGGCTGGAGCGGTTTACGGCACGGCTTCTCGGATTTGAAAATGTGCGGAACGCATCCCTGTTTCCAAGAGACATTCACCGTCTGATTCCGTAAACCAGAAGAGTGTAAAAAACTCCGGCGAAGCCGTGGCGCAGATCCACGGGCTTAGCCGGAGTTTCATAAGGTTTCCCTCCCTTTTGAAAGATAGCGTAACCGTTTGGATCTTTCTGTTATACATCAGGGGAGTGAAAATGACAAATTGTTTATTGCAGACAGGATTGCTGTATAAAAGTCAGAATTTTTGCAGAAATGAGCCTTGTAAAGCGTCCGAAAATAGGCTATACTAAACAAGGTTTGGCTGCCGGCAGAATCTGGCAGTATCGGCAAATATTGGAAAAAAGAAAGACGGGAGTTTCCCGGTTTGAGGATAGGAAAATATGAAATTATATGACATTTCCGGAGAGCAGTTTTCCGCAATGGACGCGCCGCGTCATCTGATGACGGAGGAAGGAACGGCGCAGACGACGCTCGACCGGTCACTTGGCATCTGTCAGGTGGCGGAGCTTGAGGGAAAAGTGACAAGAGAAGTGCTCGAGGAGGTCATGGAAGAAGACTGTGAACGTCTCCTGATCCGCGGCGATGCGCAGATTACACGCGATGGGGCAGATTACCTGGCAGAGAAAAAACTGGTGCTGCTCGGTGTGGAGCAGGAAACCGTCGGAAATGAGACATCAGGGAATGATGTTCATCAGCAGTTACTGAAAAAAGGCACGGTGATTGTTGAAAATCTGAATCTGGAGAAAGTGACCTCTGGTCATTATTTTCTCGTGGCTGCGCCGATCCAAAAGAAACACCAATACGGCGGCCCGATCCGTGCGGTTCTGATCGAAAATTAGGAAATGCCCTGTGTGAATCCGAAAATGCAATGTGAAACATAACAGAAAGAGAAAAACAGGAAAAAGTGTTCCCGCGTGGGACACTTTTTTTGATATGTCCAAAACGAGGGAATTTTGGGTTGTATTTTCCAAATATGGAGAATATAATGAGAAAAAGCCAGGATGTGGTATTCAAAACCAGATCAATTCCGGGCGAAAATATTAAACTATTACAAAGGAGATCGTGAACAATGGATGCAAAAATGAAAGTAGAAAGAGCCGCTGCAGGCGCTGCGATCGATGGTGTTTTAAAATATGTGAACCACGGAGACGACAGAACAAAAGCACTGCTGAATCTGACGGATTTCGTACAGAAATTTACCGGAAATATGTTTGCGGAGAAAACGTTCGACAACATCCGCACCATGCTGCAGAATCCGGACAACAAATGGGTACAGTATGTCAACCGCGGACTGGACGAGCTGGATCCGCAGGTGATCAAAATGACTGCTTTGAACCTGGGATTCCAGGCAGCTTTCGTCGGAACGAAACAGATCCGTATGAACCGTGAAAGATACAACTGCAACATCCCATGGACGATGCTGATGGACCCGACAAGTGCCTGTAACCTGCACTGCACCGGATGCTGGGCAGCAGAATACGGCCACAAGCTGAATCTTTCCTATGAGAAACTTTCTGATATCATAAGCCAGGGAAAAGAGCTGGGAACCTACTTCTACATGTTCACCGGCGGCGAACCGCTTGTGCGCAAAAAAGACATCCTGCGTCTGGCAGAAGAGCATCATGACTGTGAATTCCACTGCTTCACCAATGGAACCCTGATCGACGAGGAGTTCTGTGAGGCGGTTCAGAAGCTCGGCAATATCTCCTTCTCCCTGTCTCTGGAAGGCTTCGAGGAGGTCAACGACGGACGCCGCGGCGAGGGTATTTTCGATAAAGTTCTGGCAGCCATGGATCTGATGAAAAAACACGGTCTGCTTTTTGGTACTTCCATCTGCTACACAAGAGCAAACCTCGAGACCGTTACAAGTGACGAGTTCCTGGATCTTTTGATCGAGCACGGATGCCGTTACAGCTGGTATTTCCACTTCATGCCGGTCGGCATGGACGCTGCACCGGAGCTGATGCCGACGGTTGAGCAGAGAAAATATATCTATCACAGACTGCGTGAGATCCGTTCCGATAAGAGCGACAAACAGATCTTTGTTATGGACTTCCAGAACGACGGTGAGTTCGTCGGAGGCTGTATCGCAGGAGGAAGAAACTACTGCCATATCAATGCAAACGGCGATGTGGAGCCGTGTGTTTTCATCCATTACTCCGGCGCCAACATCAACGAAGTTTCCCTGATCGAAGCACTGCAGCAGCCGCTGTTCCAGGCATACCGCGATGGACAGCCGTTCAACCGCAACCACCTGCGTCCATGTCCGATGCTCGAAAATCCGGAACTGCTGCGTGAGATGGTAGAGAAGACCGGCGCGAAGTCAACCGACCTGCAGTCTCCGGAGAGTGCAGAGCATCTGTGCGGAAAATGTGATCTGTATGCTGCTGAGTGGAAAAAAGCCGCAGACGAGCTGTGGGCAGAGAATCCGCATCACAAACAGAGATATGAGAACTATAAGAAAGAGAACCTGGACGAGGAGGCAAAAGCTTCCACAGAGGAGATTCTTTCCGGAATCCGCGGATAATGCGATTGATGAATCGAAGATAAAATAGAAGCAAGACACCGGAAAATGGGACGAAAACCTGTTTTCCGGTGTCTTTTTGTGCGGGCAGTGAGCCAAAGTCCGACCTTGCAGAAAGCGGCCGGATCCCGTATACTATAGAGAAGCAAAGCGATATTTTAACGACAGAGAGGATTAAAAAATAGAAGATGAACGATTCATTTTTACAGGAACAGGGCGTAAGCGGGGCGTTAATTGAGAGTGTGCGGAAATTCCGCGAGAGCTATCCGGTGGCGGAGGGCTTAGAGAACCGCATGAGCACGCCGGAAATCCCGTTTTTCGGAAAAGAGATTCTGGAGATGGCAATTGCCGCGCTGCTGCAGGGCGAAAATCTGCTGCTGACCGGCGAGAAGGCAACGGGAAAAAACGTGCTGGCAGAGACACTGGCGTATATTTTCGGAAGACCGACGTACAACGTTTCCTTCCATGTAAACACAGGAAGCGCCGAGCTGATCGGAACAGATACGTTCCAGAACCAGGAGGTCACACTCCGGAAAGGCAGCATTTACCGCTGTGCAGAGGAAGGCGGTTTTGGCATTCTCGATGAGATCAACATGGCGAAAAACGATGCTGTCAGTGTTCTTCACGCCGCGCTCGACTACCGCCGCATCATCGATGTGCCGGGCTACGATAAAATTCCGCTTCACCCGGCGGCGCGGATGATCGGAACGATGAATTACGGCTATGCGGGAACGAGGGAGCTGAATGAAGCGCTGGTGTCCCGCTTTCTGGTGATTGACATGCCGCCGCTTACAGAAGAGACACTGTTTTATCTGATGCAGTCAAAATTCCCGGATCTGAAACCGGCGGCACGCGAAGCGCTGGCCGGCCTTTACCTCGATCTGCAGAAAAAGGCAAAACAGGCGGAAATCACCACGCGCGCGCTCGACCTCCGCGGTCTGTTCGGAGCGATCGGCACGATGCGCCAGGGGCTGTCCCCGTATCTTGCGGTGCAGATCGGCATTGTCAATAAATGCTTTGACCTGTTTGAAAAAGAGATCGTGCGGGATGTCGTGCGCACGCGGATTCCGGAAGAGTGGACGCCGCAGGATATTTTTTAGAGGAAATACGTATGGTGACAGAGGAAACATTAAAAACGCATGAGATGGAGCTGGAAAGCCGGATCCGCAATCTCGTCTGGACTGTCAGCGGCGACTACACGCTGAAGCTGAACCCGGATGTGGAGCGGTATGCGAAGGAGCCGGATACGGTACTGTACGACACAATCCGCCAGGGCGCCTTTTCGTGTTACTTTGATCGGGAAGCCTACAGCCTGTATCTGGTGAAGAAGGTTTACAGCGGCGCAGCGGAGGGAGAACTGATGATGCTCGCCCAGCTGGTGACGGAGGAGGCCGTATCGAAGCGGCTCGAAAGCGAGCGCCCCGGTGTCAAGGACTTTCGAAGGAGAGCAGCGGAGGAAATACTGGACCACTCTTTTGAAACTCTATCCAGAAATGAGACAGGCCGCCTGAAACTGGAGTATCTACGCGGAAGAAGAGAGGAGGACGAGGGAAAAAGCCCTTCATACTCGGGAAAAACGCGGGAGTGGATGGAGCTGCTGAAGCACGCATCCGAAACAGCGGATACAATGGAACTGATCCGGGTGACGGACGAGCTGTACAATAAGGTCGTCGATCCCGCATTTGTGAAAAAGCACGGTGATCTTGCCTCGGTTCTTGCGGTAACGATCGAGGAGCTCACCGAGTATTCCTGGAAGGATTTCCTTTCGGAGGAACTGTACGAGGACGGGCTCGAGACATATCTGGAGCGAGTTTCGCTTGATATGACAAATTTCACATCAAAAGAGGCGGAAGAGAAGAAAGAAAAAACAGCGGGAAGCGATACCAAAAAGATCGTTGTCGTCGATGAGAAAGCGCTGGCACGGATGTATCAGTACATTCAGCGCAATTACGGAAAAACGTGGCTCTCGGAGAGTGAGGAGAAAAGCCGGAATTACCAGCTCTGCCGCGGCATCCACAGCGACTGCAGCCTCTATTACACGGAGGGTGTGCTGAAAAATCCGGTCGGAAAGTATTATCAGCTCTCCTACGCGCAGAAGCAGAAGGATAAAAACCTTCATGCCTATTACGACCAGCACCGCGCGGTGCGGCAGAACATTTCGCTGCTGTATCAGGAACTGAAAAAAGCGATGCTGCTGCAGGAGGATCAGTCGTTTGCGGATGCAGACCACGGAATTTTACAGCCCGCGCGGATGTGGAAGGTGGGACGGAGCCAGAATGCGGATCTGTTCCGGCTGGAGCAGCGGCGGAATTCGCTGGATTTTGTCGTGGATATTCTCGTAGATGCGAGCGGTTCCCAGCGGCCGCGCCAGGAGAATGTGACACTGCAGACGTACATTCTGGCGGAGACCTTAAGCCGCCTGCACATCCCGTTCCGCGTGATGAGCTTCTGTACGTTCTGGGATTACACGATCCTGCACCGGATGCGCGATTACGACGATCCGCGGGAGAAGAACAGCAATATTTTTGAGTATATCACATCCTCAAACAACCGCGATGGGCTTGCTGTCAAGGCGGCGGGGATGGATCTTTTAAAACGCCAGGAGGACCGGAAGCTGCTGATCCTCTTAAGCGACGGAAAGCCGTACGATGTGCTGGTGAACCGGCCGAATGCGAGAAATCCAAAGCCGTACCGGGATGACTATGCGCTGCATGACACGGCAACTGAGGTGCGGCGCCTCAGGCAGCAGGGTGTCTCGGTGCTTGGGGTCTTTGTAGGCGAGGAGACGGAGCTTATGGCGGAGCAGAAGATTTTCGGCAAGGATTTCGCATATGCGCGCGACATCCGCAACTTTTCCCATATGGTGGGAAGCTATTTAAGAAGAAAAATCGAAGAATAAATGAGCGGAATGCTCCGGGCGGAAAGTGAAAAACTTTTATCCGGAGCATTTTTTTCAAATTTTTTACGCAAACAGGTTGACATTTCCCACAAAACCTCCTAGAATGTTCTATAGCGAACTGTTTAATATAAAACAGTCATCTATAGAACAGTTGCTTATAGAACAGTCCTTATTCAAACAGTTTTATAACGAACAGATGGGGACGGCAGCAAAGGGGAAAGGAGGAAAAAAGCAGCGTGTGTTGTAAAAAAAGAAAAATCGGCCACGAACTGCGGACGCTGGACAATATGATGTCACGGAACCTGATGGCAGCCGCCAGAGAGCGGGGGGTCGATGAACTGACGGCCATGCACGGGTGGATTTTGGGCTATCTGTGCCGGAACGAGCACAAAGATATTTTCCAGAAAGATATTGAAGCGGAATTTAAGATCTGCCGCTCTACCGTGACCAACATTTTAAAGCTCATGGAGAAAAAGGGCTACATCCGACGGGAGTCCGTTCCCTATGACGCGCGTCTGAAGAAACTGGTGCTGACCGATACCGGAAGAGAGCTTCACGAGAAGACGAAAGATATGATCGATATGCTGGAAGAACAGACGGTTGAGGGAATTTCAAAAGAAGATCTTGACACTTTCTACCGTGTCATCGATCAGGTCAAGAACAACGTAAAAAATATGTTAGGAGAGACATCATGTTAAAAACACTTGGAGCACAGGTAAAAGAGTTTAAAAAAGCCTCCATTGCCACTCCGCTTTTCATGATTCTGGAAGTTATCATGGAGATGATCATTCCTCTTATGATGGCATCCATTATCGATGATGGTGTAGAAAAAGGCGATCTCCATCACATTTACGTGGTGGGAGCATTCATGGTAGTAGCAGCAGCCATCGGTCTGTTTGCAGGTATCATGGGCGGAAAATATGGAGCAAAGGCATCTGCCGGATTTGCAAAAAATCTGCGTCAGGCCATGTTTGAAAATATCCAGGAATATTCTTTTTCCAATATTGACAAATTCAGTACAGCAGGTCTTGTCACCCGTCTGACCACAGATGTGACGAATCTGCAGAATGCATATCAGATGATCCTTCGTATGTGCATGCGTGCACCGGCGAGTATGATCATTGCAATGATTATGTCGTTTTACATCAATGCACGCCTTGCGAGCATTTATCTGGTGGCCGTTATTCTTCTTGGAACGTGTCTGTTTCTGATCATGCGGTCTGCAACCAAATATTTCGAGCAGGCATTTCCAAAATATGATGAATTAAATGCGAGTGTGCAGGAAAACGTATCCGCAATCCGTGTGGTAAAAGCGTATGTGCGCGAAGATTATGAGACAGGAAAATTTCACAAAGCGTCCGAAAATATTTATAAAATTTTCTGTAAAGCAGAAGAAAATCTTTCCTTTAATGCACCGCTGATGCAGCTGACCGTGTACAGCTGTATTCTTCTGATCAGCTGGCTCGGCGCCAAAATGATTGTCGGAAGCAGTCTTTCGACCGGAGAACTGATGAGCCTTCTGACCTATTGCATGAACATTCTGATGAGCCTTATGATGCTTTCCATGGTATTCGTTATGATCACAATGAGCCTTGCAAGTGCGCGCCGTATTTCAGAAGTCCTGAATGAGAAGAGTGATCTCGATAATCCGGAGAATCCGGACTTTTCGATTCCGGATGGAAGCATTACCTTCGATCATGTCTATTTCAACTACAAAAAAGGAGCCGGCGAGCCGGTTCTTTCGGATATCAATCTTTCCATCCAATCGGGTGAGACAATCGGTATTATCGGTGGAACCGGAAGTGCGAAAACAAGTCTTGTCAACCTGATCAGCCGTCTGTATGATGTAACAGATGGATCCGTTAAGGTCGGCGGAAAGGATGTCCGCTCCTACGATATGGAAACGCTGCGAAATGAAGTAGCCGTTGTTCTGCAGAAAAATGTGCTGTTTTCCGGTACTATTCTCGACAACCTCCGATGGGGTGATAAAAATGCTTCGGAAGAAGAGTGCAAGCGTGTCTGCCGTCTTGCCTGCGCCGATGAATTTATCGATCGGATGCCGGAGGGCTATAACACCTACATCGAGCAGGGCGGATCCAACGTATCCGGCGGGCAGAAACAGCGCCTCTGTATCGCGAGAGCACTGCTGAAGAAACCAAAGGTGCTGATTCTGGATGACAGTACAAGTGCTGTCGATACCGCAACCGACGCGAAAATCCGGAAGGCATTCCTGACCGAGATCCCTGAAACGACAAAGCTGATCATTGCACAGCGTATTTCCAGTGTGCAGGACGCAGACCGCATCATTGTCATGGAGAACGGAAAAGTAAATGGTTTTGGAAGCCATGAGGAATTACTGAAAACCAATGAAATTTACCGCGAAGTATATGAGTCTCAGACCGGTGGCGACGGAGACTTTGACGAAAAGAGAGGTGAGTAAGGAATGGCAGAGAGAGTACAGCAGGTAAAGGGGCCGGGAGCAAGACCTCCAAGAGGGGTGAAACCGCAGGTCAAGAATCCGATGAAGATCTTTACCAGAATTATGAAATATGTATTAAAGGATTATACGGTACACTGCATCGCTGTTGTCATTGCGATTTTTGTCAATGTCCTGGCAAATGTACAGGGAACGATGTTTATGAAAACGCTGATTGACGGCTATATCACGCCGATGCTGACCCAGCCGGATCCGGATTTTGGCCCGCTGCTCCACGCAATTTTGCGGGTGGCCGGATTTTACGGAATCGGTATTGTGGCTGCGTTCGTTCAGAACCGTACCATGATTTATGTATCCCAGGGAACCCTGCGGAATCTGAGAAATGATCTGTTCGGCAATATGGAAAAGCTGCCGATCAAATATTTTGATACCCATGCGCACGGCGACATCATGTCGATTTATACAAATGATATTGATACCCTGCGTCAGATGATCAGTCAGAGTATCCCGCAGATCATCAACAGTGCAATCACGATTGTCAGTGTCTTTGTCAGTATGCTGATTCTGAACATCCCGCTGACGATTACAACGCTGGTTATGGTATCTATCATGCTGGGAGTGACAAAAAAGGTGGCCGGATTTTCCGGAAATTTCTTTGTAAAACAGCAGAGGGATCTTGGTAAAGTCAACGGCTTTATCGAAGAGATGATGGATGGCCAGAAGGTTGTCAAGGTATTCTGTCATGAAGAGGAGAATATCGAAAAATTCAAAGAAATTAATAACAATCTGTATGAGAGTGCTTACAATGCCAATGCGTTTGCAAATGTTATCGGACCGATCAATGCACAGCTTGGAAATATGAGCTATGTTGTCTGTGCAATTGTCGGCGGTGCACTTGCCCTTGGCAGCGTCGGTGGCTTTACGCTCGGTGGTCTAGCAAGCTTTCTGACCTTCAACAAGAGTTTTAACATGCCGATCAACCAGGTCAGCCAGCAGCTGAACGCAATTGTTATGGCACTTGCAGGAGCGGAACGTATTTTCCGACTGATGGATGAAGAGCCGGAGCTGGACGAGGGGTATGTAACGCTTGTCAATGCGAAGGAAGAAAACGGAAAACTCACCGAGACGAAAGAGCGTACCGGAAAATGGGCATGGAAGCATACGCACCAGGCAGATGGATCTGTGGATTACCGCGAGCTGCAGGGCCGTGTGGTATTCGAACATGTTGATTTCGGCTACAACCCGGATAAAATTGTTTTGCACGATGTATCGCTGTTTGCAGAGCCGGGTCAGAAGATCGCGTTTGTCGGTTCTACCGGAGCCGGAAAGACAACCATTACCAATCTGATCAACCGCTTCTATGATATTCAGAAAGGTAAGATCCGTTACGATGAGATCAACATTGGAAAGATCAAAAAAGATGACCTGAGAAGATCGCTTGGCATTGTTTTGCAGGATACACATCTGTTTACGGGAACGGTAAGAGAAAATATTGCCTTCGGAAAGCTCGATGCGACGGAGGATGAGGTTGTAGCAGCAGCAAAACTGGCGAATGCGCACGGATTCATTATGCGTCTGCCGCAGGGCTATGACACAATGCTGACCGGAGACGGTGCGAATCTGTCCCAGGGTCAGCGGCAGCTTCTTGCGATCGCGCGTGCAGCCATTGCAGATCCGCCGGTACTGATTCTCGATGAGGCGACAAGCTCCATCGATACCCGTACCGAGCGCATTGTTCAGGATGGTATGGATAAGCTGATGAGCGGAAGAACAACCTTTGTTATCGCACATCGTCTGTCTACCGTACGAAACGCCGATTGTATCATGGTTCTTGAGCAGGGACAAATTATTGAGCGCGGTACCCATGATCAGCTGATGGAACAGAAAGGAAAATATTACCAGCTGTATACCGGAAATCAGGTTTCCGCATAGCAGAAAAAACGGAAAAAGTAAGTCCCGCACGACAGAAAATAAAAATCTGTCTGTGCGGGATTTTTTTGCGAAGCAGCGGCTGGTTTTATGTGCGAGTAGCGAAGCGGATTGCGAATATCCGCTTCGAAATGATGATTGCGAGTGATACAGTAAGTTCCCACAGGTTTTTGGGTCTTGAAAAAGACAGCGGGATTTTATAAAATAGAAGAAGCGTTTGAATATATGCAAAGGAGAAAAACTATGGAATACCTGAATACAGCGCAGGAGCTGCTCGATTTTATCATGCGGTGCAAAAGCCCGTTTCATGTGGTAAAAGAAGCCGGCGATCTGCTGAACGAAAATGGATATACAAAACTGGAGGAGACAAAAGAATGGAGTCTCGTTCCGGGCGGAAAATATTATGTGACGAGAAATGAATCCTCGGTGATTGCGTTCCAGATCCCTGAGAGCGCATTTTCCAGCTACCAGATCATCGCAAGCCACAGCGACTGTCCGACGTTTAAAGTAAAGGGAGAGGACCCATTCGTGACGGATGGTCATTACACCCGCCTGAACGTGGAGGGCTACGGCGGAATGATCCGTTCCCCATGGTTTGACCGTCCGCTTTCCCTGGCGGGCCGCATGGTGGTACGTGACGGAAACAGCGTGAAATCCGTGCTGGTTGATGCCGGACGAGATCTGGTGACGATCCCGAATCTGCCGATTCATCTGAATCGTGACATCAACAACGGAATCAAATACAGTGTGCAGACCGACATGCTCCCGATTCTCGGTGATGAGACAGCGAAAGATCATTTTTATGAGCTGTTTCTGCCGGATACCGCAAAAGAGGATATTCTCTCCATGGAGCTTTATCTGTATAACCGAGTGGAAGGATCCATCTGGGGTGCCGGAAAAGAGTTTTTATCCAGTGGGCGTCTGGATGACCTGCAGAGCGCGTTTGGCTCCTTAAAGGGCTTTCTTGCTGCAAAGGCACCAGGCCAGGTCAATGTCTGCGCAATCTTTGACAATGAGGAGGTAGGAAGCCTCACAAAGCAGGGTGCGGATTCTTCGTTCCTGACAGAGACACTGCAGCATATCAATGCAGCCTGTGGAAAAGACACGATTGCATATCACAGAGATCTTGCGGGAAGCTTCCTTGTTTCTGCTGACAATGCACATGCCTTCCACCCGGCGCATGCGGAGAAATACGATCCGAAGAGCCGCGTATACATGAATGGGGGCGTTGTCATTAAACAGAGCGCAAACCAGAAATATACAACGGATGCCGTTTCCGAGGCAGTAACAAAGATGCTCTGCGAGAAGGCCGGCGTACCGTGCCAGGTATTCGCAAACCACGCTGACATTCCGGGCGGAAGCACGCTCGGCGCAATTCTGAACTCTCTTGTCTCGGTAACAAGCGTGGATATCGGAATGGCTCAGCTTGCGATGCATTCCCCGTATGAGACGGCAGGCGCCAAAGATACTGCTTATCTGGTGCAGTTCGCAAAGACCTTCTATGAGACGACACTGGTGCGGACAGAGCATGGATTTTCTCTGGAAGAAAAATAAAAGTTTAAGATAGAAAAAAGCGGCCGGCGGGACTTTTGAAAAGCCGCTTTTTGCGTACTTGCAAAGTGTGTTTTAAGGATCAGATTATTCTGTCCGGAGTGCCGTAACCGGATCGCTTTTTGCCGCTTTCTTCGACGGAATCAGACCGCCGATCAGGGTCAGAACGACGCTGAGTGCAATCAGAACAAGCGCCGGGACGAGTGGAAGAGAAGCACTGACCTTCGTCGTATCCGCCAGATGGTGGATCAGAAGGTTGCCCGGAATCATCAGAAGCAGCGAGAGCCCGATGCCGATCAGTCCTGCACAGAGTCCGATGATGAAGGTTTCGGCATTGAAGACCTGCGAAATATTGCGTTTCGAAGCACCGATCGCGCGCAGGATACCGATCTCTTTCTTACGTTCCAGAACACTGATATAGGTGATGACGCCGATCATAATCGAGGAAACCACAAGGGAAATGCCGACAAAAGCGATCAGCACGTAGCTGATGATGTTGACGATATCCGTGACGGAGGACATCAGAGTGCCGACCACATCGGTGTACGAGATTACCTGCTCGTTTTTGCCTTCTTTTTCCATCGTGTCATTGTAGCCGTCGAGGATGGAGACAACGTGTTCCTTGCTCTCAAAGTTTTTCGGGTAAATGCTGATCGAAGAGGGTTCGTCAAAATCAGCGTAGCCCAGTTTCTGCAGATTGCCCTCATAGGTGGAAGAGCCGGAAGAACTAAGAGAAGCGAAGAGCTCCTTCATATCATCCTCAGTCATATTCATCTGGAAGGCACTTGCAAAGGCATCGGTGTCAATCTTCATGGCATCGCCCATCGAATCCTGCAGAGAATTACCGACCTGCGTCATGGCGCGCTCCATCTCGGACTGAATTGCAGAGGCCATCTGCGTCATCATCTGTTCCATCGCGGAAGTGATCTGTGTCTGCAGAACCGAGGCGACAGAAGCGGAGTAGCTTCCCATAACGCCTGCCATGTAGTTTGTGAGCGCAGAAGAAACCTGGGACTGCAGTCCGTCGAGATCGACGATTTTTGTGATACCGCTGTTCAGCCGCTGCTGGCCGTCCGCCGTGTTCAGGTAGGCGATAAAGTGCTGGCCCATCTCCGTCGGATCCGGCAGGCCGTTCTCCTTCACGTAAGCGAGATAACCGTTAGAAAGCTCCGTCGCAAGCGCAGTGAGCTGGTCGGATGTAATTTCGATATTGCCGTTGTTCTGCATCACCTCGGAAATCCAGTCGTTGATGATCTGAACAGCTTCTTCGGTCTGCAGATACTCCGCAAGATAAGCATCAAACTGTTCCGGATCGGTGTAGCCCATCTTGATCAGGTATGCCTGATACCCTTTGAAGATCCGCTGAATGAGTTCCTGGATCTGTTCCTGTGTAATGGAAACACCGCCGCCGTCTGCAATGATGGTCTGGATGTGGCGCCGCAGGATTTCCTGTGCTTCCGTGGAATTGATGTAGGAGACGAAATCCTCCTGTAAATGGGAATAATCCGCCTCCGGGTGCTCCGAGGCGTAGCCCTGATAGCCCTCCATGAGGCTGGAAGCCAGTTCCTGCATGCCGTCTTCGCTGACATTGAGAGTAAGTCCGGATAAAATCTGGCCAAGATCAAGCTGCGGCAGTCCGTCGAAATTAAGAGAGATCTGACTGAGGTCAATCGCACCCGCGAGATCCATGCTGCTTCCGGCGTCCGCAAAGGCACTGGAAAAATCAAGGTTCATGGAATCACCGGAAAAAGCACCGGAGAGTGCGGAATCGTCGAACTGGAAAGCGTTCTGCAGCTTGTCCTCATCGACAGTGATAAAGGAATCCATATCAAGACCGCTGTTCTGATCCACGGTGCCGAATTCCTGATTCGTAAAGACATCGATGGAGGAGTCCGCCATCTGCTGTTTCACAATCTCGGATTTCTTTGCTTCCTCCACAACGTGGCGGGTCAGCGATGCCGGGTAATTGATGCCGGCGGTCAGGGCAGAGGCGGCAGAGTCAGGGGACGGCTGGACAATACCGGTGATTGTGAGCTTTTCGCCGTTGGCAACGAGCTTTTTCATATAGTCTTCGTTGTCGCTTTTATCTTTCCAGACCTGATACTGACTGTCGTATTCGTAGCAGTCGGCGCTGTTCACAAGACGGAATGTGGTGCCGAGAATATCATCGTAGGAATACGTGCCGATGGAGGAAGGGGTCTCGATGGTTTCTTCATTTAAAAACTGGCGGACCATCTCATCCAGCTCGAGTGCATCGCGGAGCCCCAGGGTGTAGAGCAGAAAATCACTCATTCCGCCGTCGGAAGTGAGGACAAGCACACATTCGTTATAGTTTTCCGGCCAGTGTCCGGCTTTTAAGTCGTACTGGTTCTCGTACAGGGAAGCCGTGTCCGGCATCTCGTAAAAGACGTTGGTGCTCATCATGGATGACATGATGCCGTTGGAGCTTGCGCCAAGGCCGAGCGAGCGGAACGACTGGTCCGGGTGCACTTGGCGGATGGAATCGCCGTCTTCGCGGTAGATCTGCGGCGTGACGGAGTAGGAATATTCGATGGCATTTGTGTAGTCGGAAATGCCGTCCGCACCGCCGTCAAGGTACTTTTTCAGGGAAGCGAGATCGTTGGAGTTCATGGTGGAGAACATGTTGGTCACGACTTCCTGGACTTTGATTTCATTCTTTTTGCCGGAATCTTTTGAGTCTTTGCCGGCATTCTGTGAGCCGACCATCATCGAAGTGAGGTCAAAGCCGGTGCTCTGGATCTGAAGCGGATATTCGGAGAGAGTTTCCTCTTCCATATTCTGAATATACTCGTTGACACCAGAGGAGAGTGCCAGAATCAGTGCAATGCCGATGATGCCGATTGAGCCGGCAAACGAGGTGAGCAAGGTCCGCGCTTTCTTGGTGCGCAGGTTATTAAAACTTAAGGAGAGCGCCGTCAGAAAGGACATCGACGATTTGCCCATGTTTTTGTGCTTGGGAGGAAGCAGGGTTTCGGAATCCGGCTCAAACGGGTTCGTGTCGGAGCAGATCACACCGTCGCGCAGGGTGACGATCCGGTCACTATACGGCGTGATGGCCCGGCGGACCTGCTTGATGTGGGTATCCAGCGTGCGGGTATCTTCGGGAAGGTCGCCGCCCCAGACGGTATCCAGGATCTTTTTCCGGGAAACCACCACATCTGGATTGGCGGCCAACAGGGCCAGCACATCAAATTCCTTCGGCGTACAGTGGATCTCGCGGCCCGAACTCATCACAGCATTTCGGATGGGGTCAATCGAGAGGTTTGTAAATTTCA
>OOAO01001152.1_pt1 | contig 24143 bp, 17 predicted proteins | sample 1671821 | NCBI WGS metagenome assembly OOAO01 (sample SAMN06348196, study PRJEB24527) | human gut metagenome | biome: human gut; feature: ankylosing spondylitis patient; material: feces | host: Homo sapiens | place: China | collected 2015-10 | reverse complement strand
TCGCCGCCTACGCCCATCATGCGGTAATCCAAGAAGAAATCTACCGAATGTTCCGGTTGCGGATCGGTGAGGTGACGGTGATTGGTCTTTTCGGTACGGGGAGAGCCGTTTTCGAGAGAGTCGCCGCTATCCAGGCTTTCCAGCGGATAGTTGGACACGTTCATTTCAAAAGTGCGGTCGGCTACAAACAGCAAGCCTTCTTGCGCCTTGTCGGTGAGGGTGCACCAATAGATGTCCGTGCGGTGGTTGTTTTCCTGCGGGCGGACATAAGGCTCGTACATGTCTTTGATGCCCGACGTGTATTCGCCGATGAACTGTGAAGTGCGGCGGTCGCGGTAATTCTCTTCCGGACCCCGGCCGTAGTAGGTCAGCGAGGTGATGCGGGCGGGCAGTTGCATGCGCAGCCCCACACGCGGTATCATCGGTGTCTGGGCATTCTCCGCGACGAAGCGGTTGTCCACCTTGATGACGCCGTTGCCGTACACCTTATACGTTATATCCCAGCGGGCATTGGTCTGCGGGAAGCGGTAGGTTACTTTTACCGCCGTAGTGTCTTTGTCACGCGCTACGTTGAAGCTCTCGGCTTTCGGCTCCTGATAGCTGGCCTCTTTCCACGCTTTCAAACGTACGGGAAGCTTGGCTCCGTAATCATTGTCGGTAGGGGCGCGCCAGAAGAAGGGGCGGGGACCTTGTCCGTTGTGAATGAATTCCTGCTTCTTGTATTGGTAAGATACTAACAGACCGCTTTGCTTGTCGAATGTGGCTTTGAAGTCTGCACCGGAGAAAATGACTTGCCGGCCATTGTCTTCCGAACCGGCGAATGCCTGCTTCGGGGCGTTTTCCTTGTGGAAAGTATATACATAGGTTTGTTCGCGCGCGATGACCGTACCTGCCGGAAGGAACGGTTCGGGTGTACGGATGGCGGCATAGAACTCTATGCGTACGTCTCCGGTGGAGTTATTGACGACGGGAATGCCATTCAGGAACGGACTGGTAACGGTCTGTCCCGGTTCGGCTTTGATGTCCTCGATACGTCCTTTGTAAATCTCCTTGCCATGATGGCGGACGATATAATAAAAGTCGAATTTGTCGAGATTGGTAAAGGAGAAGTCGTTCCGTATCTTTACGACAAAGGCTACACGGTCGAAGTCGAAGAACTTGATGTTCTGATACACCTTTCTCATTTCCTCGGTCTGCGGCTTGACGCTGCGGTCGGGATATACCACACCGTTGATGCAGAAGTTGCCGTCGGACGGAGTACCGTACTCACCGTAATCGCCCCCGTACGTCCAGTATTTGCGGCCGCCAGCGGTCTTGGCGGCAAGTCCCTGGTCTACCCAATCCCAGACGCAACCGCCTTGCAGGATGGGATACTTCTCGATGATGTTCCAGTAATCCTGGAAGTTACCCAGGCTGTTCCCCATGGCATGGGCGTATTCGCAGAGAATGAGCGGGCGGGTCATTTCGGGGTCTTGCGCGTATTTCTCAATATGGGCGGGGCGGTGGTACATGGGGCAGAAGATGTCCGTATTCCATTCCGTCAGGGCGCGTTCGTATTGTACGGGGCGGCTGTCAAGCGCTTTCAGCGTGTTATAGGTGACGTAGAAGTTCAGACCGTTTCCCGCTTCGTTGCCCAATGACCAGATGATGATGCTCGGATGATTCTTGTCCCGCTCATACATATTCAGCGTGCGGTCTACATGGGCGTTCATAAACAGCGGATTGTTTCCCAGCGTGCCGCCTACGCTCAGATTGTAGCCCATTCCGTGGCTCTCGATATTGGCTTCGTCTATGACGTAGAAGCCATACCGGTCGCACAGCTCATAGAAACGTTCCTGTTGCGGGTAGTGGCAGGTGCGGATGGTGTTTATGTTGTACTGCTTCCGAAGTCTTTCAGCATGAGCTCTTCGGGAACGTAATGCCCGGTGTATTCATTATGCTCGTGATAGTTGACGCCTTTCACGAGGATAGGTCTGCCGTTTACCATCAGTTGCTTGTCCTTTATCTCTACGGTACGGAAACCGACTTTGCAGCTGGTGGCCTCGATAACGTCGCCGTTGATATGCTTCAGGCTGATAACGAGCGTGTAGAGGTCGGGCGTCTCGGCTGTCCATTGCAACGGTGCTTCGATTGTCTTGGGGGTGAACTCCACTTCCGTCTGACCGTGACCCACACGGGTCGAGGACTGGGCAATCTGCCTGTCTTTGCTGTCCAGCAAGCGATAGCCTACGACGAACGGGACTTCCTTGTCGGTTTTGTTGGCGAACTTCACTTTCAGTTTCAGGATTCCGTTGCGATAATCTCCGTCCAGAGGCGTTTCGGCCTTGAAGTCCGTCAGATGTATTTGCGGGCGGGCATACATGTAAATATCCCGTTCGATGCCGCTGATGCGCCAAAAGTCCTGACACTCCAGATAGTTGCCGTCGGAAAAGCGGTGTACCTGTATGGCTATCACGTTCTCGCCCCTGTGGGCAAAGGACGTAACGTTGAAGCGGGCAGGGGTCTTGGCGTCTTTGTTCATGCCGACAAACTTGCCGTTGAGGTAGTAGAACGCCGCTCCGCGCACTCCGTCGGCGCTCAGGAAGATTTCTTTGCTCTCCCAATCGGCGGGCAGGGTGAAGGTGCGGCGGTAGGTTCCCGTGGGATTCCATTCCTTGGGCACGTACGGCGGATTGGGCTTATCCCAGTAAGGAGCGTAGCCGGAAGAGCAGAATTCGTACGGGTGGTTGACGTAGATGGGAGTGCCGAAACCCTGCACTTCCCAGTTGCCGGGGACGTCGATGTCCGGCCAGCGGCTTACGTCTGTCCGGGCATCCATGAAGTCGGTGGGGCGGTCGGTGAAGTTCTCTACGTAGTTGAACTTCCACTTTCCGTTGAGGGAGATGCGGAATGTTCCGTTCTTGCGGTCGTTGATGACGGCGTCCGCCTCGTTCGTATAAGAGGTAAAGGTACTGCGGGGCGGTTCTTTGTTGATGTTTGTCAGTCGGGGATTGGTGATTTGCGCGTACCGGTCTTCCTGCGCCGCGAGGGCGAGAGGAAGAAGGGCGGCAGCCATCAGTAGTCTTTGTATTTTCATGATAATGGAGTTTTAAGGTTTGAACGGGTTGACGATGGTTGTAATCGTGTTGTTTTCGGAAGTGCTGTTATTCCGGAAAGGCAAGTCCTTCCCTCAACCATTTTTCCAACTCGCCGGTCCATTGGCGCTTGTACGTGAAGTTGTCACGGAAGCCCCAGCCTTGTCCGCCGGTGGGGTAGGCATGCAGGCTGGCAGGTACTTTATGGTCGCGCAGGGCAAGGAAGTAACCGATGCCGTTGATGGGCAGTACGGTTGCGTCATCGGCGGACAGCATGATGAAGGCTTGCGGGGTTTGGGGAGATACCTGCCGTTCGAGCGAGTATTTCTGTTCCAGTTCGTCAGAAGGAGCCTCGCCGATGAGGTTCTTGCGTGAACCGCCGTGAGTGACGCCTTTCAGCATGGAGATAACGGGATAGAACAGAATCTGAAAGTCGGGACGAGTGGCGTCACTGCCGTACAGTGTGGCAAGAGAGGCTGCCAGATGTCCGCCTGCGGATGCTCCCATGATACCGATACGGTTAGGATTGAGCCCCCATTCTTTGGCATGCCCGCGTACGAGGCGGATGGCTTGCTCGGCGTCCGACAGGGGAACTTCGTTGTGCCCGTTCGGCATGCGGTACTTCAGCACCGCATACGTGATGCCTTGCGTTGTAAACCAGGCTGCCATGTCGTGCCCTTCGTGGTTCATGGCGAGACGGCCGTATCCGCCGCCGGGACACATGATGACGGCCATACCGTTGGGTTTGGCCGGACGGTAGACGGTAATGGACGGATTGACCACATTGGCGACGCGTCCGCCTTTCAAATCTTCCTGCGCACCGGTCAGCCCGTTGGTATTGGGCGCACCGTCAGGCCACAACAGCAGTTCGACGGGTTTCTGCGCGGACAGTGCCGTCGCTGCGAATAAAAGGGATAGGAATAGTATTTTTCTCATGATGTTGAACTTTAATTTATATCAAATGAATATGTATAACCTGACTGTACATATTCATTTGATGAATATCGTTTTATATTGTCCGAGCTTATTTCAGTATCCTCGCGGCTTATTTTGTTTTCATCGAAGCTTTGACGAGATAGAATATCAGGATGGCATAAGCGCCCAGCGCCAGCACTTCGGACCATGTGTTGTTGAGCCATGCGTCGTTCACCAGGTTTACGCCGCCGAAGCGCATTGCCGCACTTACCACGCCCATCAGCGCGCCGCCTGCAATGAAACCGGATGCCAGCAGCGTACCTTTCTCACCGCGTTCTGCGTTGAGGGCTGCATCTTTGCTGCGACCGGTTACGTACCAGTTTACGGCGCCGCCCACCACCAACGGAACGTTCAGTTCCAGCGGGATGAACATACCCAGCGCGAAAGCGAGAGCCGGTATCTTACAAGCGTTCAGCACGATAGCCAACACCGCACCGATGCCGTACAGCAACCACGGGGCGCCCACACCGTTCATCAACGGTTCGATAACCGCCGCCATTGCGTTGGCCTGCGGAGCTGCCAGTTGTCCGCTGGTAAATCCGTAAGTCTTGTTCAGGATAATCATCACACCGCCCACGGTAGCCGCCGAAACGATTGTTCCGAGGAACTTCCACGTTTCCTGCTTGACGGGGGTGCTTCCCGCCATAGACAGCGCCGTACACACCACGCCGCCCATCACCAAAGCCGCCACCATTCCGCCGGGGCCTTTCAAGCCTACCGCCACCATTACTACCGATGCAAGGATAAGCGTCATGAGCGTCATGCCCGATACCGGATTCGTACCCACAATGGCAATGGCATTGGCCGCTACGGTGGTAAAGAGGAACGAGATGCCCGCAACGAGCAGGATAGCCACCACCGTGTGCAGCAGATTGCCCTGCATCACGTCGAAGTAGAAGAACAGCGTAACCAGTATCAGCGTGATGATGGAACCGATGGCGATAATCTTCATGGAAAGGTCGCGTTGCGTACGCTTCACGCCGGCTTCCGCATCGGCCTTGCCGCCCATCTCTTTGGCGGCCAGTCCCACGGCGCTCTTGATGATGCTCCATGACTTGATGATGCCGATGATGCCCGCCATTGCGATACCGCCGATACCGATGCTCTTGGCGTAGTATTTGAAGATTTCTTCGGGAGACATGGCGCCTACGGTGGCGGTAATCTCCGGGTTCCATTGATTGAGCACGCTGTCGCCCCAGATGAGGGACATGCCCGGAATGATAATCCACCACACGGCCAGCGAACCGGCGCAGATGATGGAAGCGTATTTCAGTCCGACGATATATCCCAGACCCAGTACGGCCGCTCCGGTATTCACCTTGAATACCAGCTTGGCTTTCTCCGCCAGCATTTCGCCGAAGCCGCATACGCGGGTGGTGAAATTCTCGTTCCACCATCCGAAGGTGGCCACGATGAAGTCGTAAAGACCGCCGATGATACCCGCCATCAGCAACGGTTTCGCCTGGCTGCCGCCTTTCTCGCCCGATACAAGCACCTGCGTCGTTGCGGTCGCTTCGGGGAAGGGGTATTTGCCGTGCATGTCGCTTACGAAATATTTACGGAACGGGATAAGGAAAAGAATACCCAGCACACCGCCCAGCAGCGAGCTGATGAATACTTGCGCGAACGTTACGGTGATTTCCTGCGGATAGCTTTCCTGCAGGATATACAGTGCGGGCAGGGTAAAGATGGCGCCTGCCACGATTACCCCGGAACTGGCTCCGATGGATTGGATGATGACGTTTTCGCCCAGCGCGTTCTTGCGTTTGGCTGCGCCGGACACGCCGACGGCGATGATGGCGATAGGGATGGCCGCCTCGAATACTTGTCCCACTTTCAGTCCCAGATAGGCTGCCGCCGCCGAAAACAGAACCGCCATGGCGATACCCCACAGTACCGACCAGAGGTTCACTTCGGGATATTTCCTGTCGGGGCTCATCAAGGGGTTGTAGACTTCTCCCGGCTTTAGCTCCCGGAACGCATTTTCCGGCACGCCGGTCAGTTTCTCTTCTTCTTGTTTCATGATAGTTGTTTTATTTTTATTGTTATGATTGCGATATGTCTTGATTATCCGCTTTGTAAATGTGTAATTTCCGTCCTGCGGGATGAAATAAACCGTCTCACGAGACGGATTTATTCGTCTTACGGGACGATATTTTTTGTCCTGCGGGATAAATATTTTCATCCCGCAAGACAAATTTGTTATAGACTTCAAAGAAAGCAAAAAAAAGGAGAATTGAAAAATTCTCCTTTATTCTGTATCATAAAAACGTTTATTTGGCGTCTTTGGCGGTCATGTCGCCCTCAACGAACAGACGTATCATTTCGGTCTTGGCGTTGGTGCGCAGCGTAATGGACTTCTTGAAGTGTCCGGGATATTTGCCTGTACCGTTGTAGGTAATCTTGATGGTTCCGGTCTTGCCGGGCATCACCGGCTCTTGCGTGTATTCGGGCACCGTGCATCCGCAAGATGCCACGGCCTGGTGGATTACCAGCGGAGCGTCTCCTACGTTGGTGAATGTAAACGTGCAGCTTACCACCGGATTGTTCTCGGAGAATGTTCCGAAGTTATGGGTGGTCTTGTCGAATTTGATGTCCGCCCCGCCTTGTGCGCAGGCATAACCGATGCTCATAACCAGCATCAACATATAAAAAGCAAGTTTCTTCATGTCTTTATCTTTTTTAATTACACAAGGTGCAAAGGTAAGCCATTTCCGCAAAAATCACTCGTACTCTGTGCGAAATTGTATTAAATCGGTATCAGAAACCATTGTGACGGATGATGAGCAGGGAGAAATAAGGGAAACGGAGCGTTTCGAGCTGCTGCCTGTCGCTGATGTATTTCTCTTGCGGAGTGCCTACGTTCTCAAAATAACGGTAGTCGTATTCGGGATGCAGGCGGATGCAGCGGTGTACCTCGCCTGCGCATTGCGACAGCTTCATGATGACGACTGTGCTCCCCGACTGTATCAGCCGCTCTATCTCTTCGGCGGTGGTGATGCCGGGAATTACGGTCAGCCTCTCTTCCTGGCTGGCGATGTGCAGTCCGCCCCGCGCTCCGGCGGCGATGAAGGCGGGGATGCCGGCAATCTGTTCCACGGGGATGCCGGCGGCTTGCAGTTTCTCATATATATAATGTATAGAGGAGTAGAAGCCTGCATCGCCCTCTGCCACGACGGCCACTTTCCTGCCTGCGTGATGCAGGGAAAGGGCTTCGGCGTACACTCGGTCGTAGGCGTTGAGGGCGTCCGTCCGCTGCTTGCTCATGGGCAGGGAGAAGCGGCGGATATGGCCGGCGGGTATGTCGAGCCGGAGCATGATGTCGGCGGCACGTGAGAGGGGACGGCCGTCGCGGGCGGGCGTTTCGGGACAGAAGATGCAGTCGGCGGCTTGCAGGGCTTTCAGTCCTTTCAGGGTAATCAGTTCGGCTTCTCCGGGGCCGAGGGATACGAAGGTGATGGGGAACATTCTGTTTTACTGTTAATCCGGTTAGAAATAAAAAGGAATTTCGGGATGCAAAAGTCGGGAAATAATCGGTAGTAAACAAGATATTATTTATCTTTGTTATTTCTATCAAATAATCTGCGAGTATGGATTACCAACTGAATACACGCTTGAACGGCAATATCGCGATGACATCCCGCTTCCACGAAAGCAAGCCGCTGCAACGTGACAAGACTTTGTATAAGTTTCTGTGGGTGCAGGGCGGTACGCTTACCGTCGAGGTAGACCACATCCCCATGAAGCTGGAAAAGGACGAGATTATTACGCTTACCCCGCTGCATCATCTGGATATCAAAGAGGTGGAAGGCGAGTATCTGGCTTTTGTGTTCAACAGTAACTTCTACTGCATCTACGGGCACGACGACGAGGTGTCCTGCAACGGATTCCTGTTCTACGGCTCGTCCCGGGTGATGCGGTTGAAGCTGTCGGAAGAGCAGTCGTCCAACCTGCGCGACATAGTCCGGATTTTCCGTCAGGAGTCCGCCGTTAATGATAATCTCCGGGAGGAGATGCTGCGGATTGTGCTGAAACGTTTCATCATCACGTGTACACGCATTGCCCGTACACGGTTCGGTGTGGGGCGGGAGAATGAACAGACGTTCGATGTTATCCGCCGGTTCTATGTGCTGGTAGACAGTAACTTCCGCGAGAAGAAGCAAGTACGGGACTATGCCGATATGCTTTGCCGTTCGCCTAAAACGCTGTCCAATCTGTTTGCGGCCTGCGGATTGCCTTCACCGCTTCGCGTCATCCACGAGCGGACAGAGGCGGAAGCCAAGCGGCTGTTGCTGTACACGCGCAAAAGCGCTAAGGAAATCGGCTCTATCCTGGGCTTTGAGGACGTGGCCGCCTTCAGCCGTTTCTTCAAGAAAATGACGGGCGGGAGCGTGTCGGACTACCGAAAACAGGCACAACGGGAAGAATTGCCAACTGTTACGGAATAATTGCCATTCCGCAACCGGCCGGAAACAGGGATATTTGCAAAAACATTTCACCGGAGCCGTAACGTCTCTTCAGTGAACCTAAAACAACAAAGATATGAAAACGAAATTGCAAAACCTGTTTCTTGCGGCGCTGACACTGGCCGCTTCTTCCCAAAAGCAGGGTGTTAACCTCATCCGTGTGGCTATTCTTGTGATATTTGTATGGATAGGCGGTTTGAAATTCTGGAACTACGAAGCCGAAGGAATCGTACCGTTCGTGGCAAACAGCCCGTTCATGAGTTTCTTCTACAACAAGCCTGCGCCGGAGTACAAGGAATACAAGCTGAAAGAGGGCGAGTTCAACGAAGCCAAGCACCGGTGGCACGCGGAGAACAATACCTACGGTTTCTCCCGCGGCCTCGGCATACTGATTATGACAATCGGTATCCTTACCTTCCTGGGGATATTCTCTCCCGGAATCGGACTGGCAGGAGCCGCGCTCGCCCTCATAATGACTGTCGGCACGCTTTCGTTCCTCGTCACCACCCCCGAGGTGTGGGTTCCCGATTTGGGAAGCGGAGAGCATGGCTTCCCCTTGCTGACCGGAGCCGGACGACTGGTCATTAAAGATACCGCCATCCTTGCCGGAGCCATCGTGGTGCTGGCGGACAGCGCGAAAAGAGTATTGAATCGATTAAAGAAATAAGAGTATGAAAAAGTATGATGCTATTATTATCGGCTTTGGAAAAGGCGGCAAGACACTCGCTGCCGAGCTGGCGAAACGGAACTTTACTGTTGCCATGATAGAACGTTCGGATAAGATGTACGGCGGTACGTGTATCAATATCGGATGTATTCCGACCAAGACGCTGGTACATTCGGCGGAGCTGGCGGATAAGAGCGCGTCCTGGGAACAGAAACAGGCGTACTACCGCCGTTCCGTGGCAAAGAAAGAGGAAGTGACCTCTTTCCTGCGTCAGAAGAACTACCGCAATCTGGCAGACCATCCCAATATAGCGGTATATACGGGTACGGGTTCTTTCATCGCCCCCGATGCGGTGGAGGTACGCATGGCGGAAGAAACGATCCGGCTTCAGGCGCCGCGGATATTTGTCAATACGGGAGCCGAAACCGTCATTCCGCCTATCGAGGGGATAAAGGACAATCCGAAGGTGTACACCAGCACTTCCATCATGGAACTGACGGAGCTGCCCAGGCGTCTCGTCATCGTGGGCGGCGGATATATCGGCTTAGAGTTCGCCTCAATGTACGCTTCTTTCGGTTCGCAGGTGACGGTGCTGGAAAGCTCTTCCGAACTGATAGCCCGCGAAGACCGTGACATTGCCGCCAGTGTGCAAGAGGTGCTGGAGAAGAAAGGCGTAACGTTCCGTCTGAATGCCCGTGTGCAGTCCGTGGACGGTACGGCGGTTGTCTGCCGGGATGCCGTGACGGGCGAGGTGCTGCGGCTGGATGCGGATGCTATTCTTCTGGCTACCGGACGCCGCCCCAATACCGCAGGATTGAACCTGTCTGCGGCTGGGGTGGAGGTGAACGAGCGGGGCGCTATCATCGTGAACGAGCATTTGCAGACCACCAATCCCAATATCCGCGCCATCGGCGATGTGAAAGGCGGTTTACAGTTCACCTACATCTCGCTGGACGATTATCGCATTCTCCGCGAGGATTTGTTTGGAGCGGGCGAGCGTAAGGTGTCCGACCGTGAGCCGGTGAGCTATTCGGTATTTATAGACCCGCCGCTTTCACGCATCGGCATGAACGAGGACGAAGCCCGCAAGAAAGGCTTGAACATCAAAGTAAACAAACTCCCCGTCGCCGCCATTCCCCGTGCCCGTACATTGGGCAATACGGACGGGCTGTTCAAGGTGGTGGTGGATGCCGATACCGATAAGATACTGGGCTGTACCCTGTTCGGAGCGGAGTCGGGCGAAGTCATCAATCTGGTGGCAATGGCCATGAAGACGGGGCAGGAATATACTTTCCTGCGCGATTTCATCTTCACGCATCCCAGCATGAGCGAGGCGTTGAACGATTTGATGAACTTGTAGACTCTTTTTCTTTGGCGATTTGTGCGGGGAGAGTTTGCGTATCTCCCCAAAATTGCCGAATATTGTGCTCTGAAATATAAAACCGAATAATCATGACCAGATTACCTCTCATGGGTATTGCATTCGCGTGTGCATTGTCTATGACTTCCTGCGGCGCGAAGTCCCGGCAAGCGTCCGGCGATTCCGGTTCCGCGGCTGTTGCGGTCTCCGTTACGGACACCGCTTCCGCAATTGTTCCCGTCTACGCCAAAGGCTATACGGTGAAATATCTGCCGGGAAATGTACGCTTGGTGGACATACGCGACCCTCAGAAAGAAGAGGGGAATACTTTCCGGTATGCCTTGGTTCCGAAGGGCGCTAAGCCTGCCGGTATCCCCGACGGCTATACCGTGATAGAAACTCCGGTGAAGCATGCCATCTGCATGACTTCCCTGCAACTGTCCAACTTCATCCGTTTGGATGCCTGCGACTACGTGGCGGGCATCACCAGTACCCGCCACCTGTTCAACAAGGAGATGAAAGAGCGTCTGAAATCGGGGAAGACATCCAAAATAGGGATTGAGGGGAACTTCGATAATGAGGTGATTATGAGCATAAACCCCGATGTCATCTTTATCTCTCCTTTCAAGCGGGGCGGATATGATGCCATGCGTGAGACAGGCATTCCGCTGGTTCCGCATTTGGGATATAAGGAGATGACTCCGCTGGGACAGGCGGAATGGATAAAGTTCATCGGCATGTTCATCGGCCGGGAAGCAGAGGCGAATGCCGGGTTTGCCGGGATAGAGAAACGGTATAACGAGCTGAAAGAGCTGGTGGCCGGTGTGAAAAGGCGTCCTGTGGTGTTCAGCGGTGAAATGCGTGGCGGCAACTGGTATGCGGTAGGCGGAAAGAGTTTCCTCGCCGAGCTGTTTCGTGATGCCGGGGCAGACTATTTCCTGAAAGACGACCCTCGTTCGGGGGGCGTGACACTGGATTTCGAGACGGTGTACAGTCAGGCGGAGAGCGCCGACTACTGGCGCATCGTCAACAGCTATGACGGAACATTCTCTTACGACGCCTTGAAGTCCTTAGACCCTCGCTATGCCGACTTTCGCGCTTTCCGTGAGCAAGGGGTAATCTACTGTAATATGCGTGAGAAACCCTTCTATGAGAGTATGCCCATGCAGCCCGAGGTAGTCTTGGAAGATTTGATTCATGCTTTTCATCCCGACCTGCTTCCCGATTACAAACCCACTTATTACGAGCGACTGAACCGATGAAAAGACCTGTGCTGCCGTTGATGCTCCTTATACTGGCATCCATCTTCCTGTTCTTTTTGCTGAACCTGTTGCTGGGCTCCGTCCATATCCCGTTTGGCAAGATATGGGAATTGCTGTGGGGGACGGGAGCGGCTTCCACCCCCGATATGATGAGCAATCAGGAAGTTATCTGGAGCAATATCCTTTGGAAAAGCCGTGTGCCGCAGGCTCTTACGGCGTTGGTGGCGGGAGCGGGGCTTTCGGTCAGCGGTTTGCAGATGCAGACGGTGTTCCGTAATCCGCTGGCAGGACCTTCGGTGCTGGGCATCAGTTCGGGAGCGAGCCTGGGAGTAGCCTGCGTGGTGCTGCTGTCCGGCGCTATGGGAGGTGTGGCGCTGAGCCGTCTGGGATATATGGGAGAGGTGGCGCTCTCCGTCGCCGCCATTATCGGGGCATTGTCCGTGATGGCGCTGATAGTCTACGTCTCCCAGAAGGTAAAGGGAAATGTGACGCTGCTGATTATCGGCGTGATGATAGGCTATGTGGCAAGCGCCATTATCGGCGTACTGAAATACTTCAGTGTGGAAGAGGATATCCGGGCATACGTCATCTGGGGGCTGGGCAGCTTTGCGCGCGTCTCCGGCGACCAGATGCTGCTGTTTGTCTGCATTATGGCGGTGTTGCTGCCCTTGTCGTTCCTGCTGATAAAGACCATGAACCTGTTGCTGCTGGGCGACGGCTATGCACGCAACTTGGGACTGAACATCAAGCGGGCGCGCCTGCTCGTCATATCCTGTTCCGGAGTGCTGGTGGCCATTGTCACCGCCTACTGCGGGCCTATTATGTTTATCGGACTGGCAGTGCCTCATTTGTGCCGCGCCATCTTCCATACGTCCGACCATCGCATCCTGATGCCCGCCACCTTGCTGGTAGGCGCCGCATTGGCGTTGGTGTGCAATCTGATTGCCCGTATGCCGGGATTCGAGGGGGCGTTGCCCGTCAATTCGGTAACTGCGCTGGTAGGCGCTCCGGTAGTTGCGTCCGTACTTTTCAGAAAGAGAAAAGGGGAGCTGAACGAATGAAAATGTCAGGTCTGTCAAAACGGGTGTATCAAGTATGTCAAACGGGCGTATCAAGTACGTCAAACGACCATATCAAGTATATCAAACTGTAATATCATATATATTGAAGAACGAGACTATACATATCGAGAATCTCTCTATCGGTTATCCCGGTAAGAGTGATGTGAAGGTAGTGGCGGACGGCATCTGCGCCGGCATCAACAGCGGTGAGCTGACCTGCCTGCTGGGTGCCAACGGAGTGGGTAAGTCCACATTGCTCCGTACCCTGTCCGCTTTCCAGCCCAAACTGGGTGGAGAGATACGTATCCAAGGAAAAGAGATTGAATCCTATACCGATAAGCAACTGTCGCGCGTTATCAGCGTAGTGCTGACGGAGAAATGCGACATCCGCAACATGTCCGTTACGGAGCTGATAGGACTGGGACGCAGCCCTTATACAGGCTTTTGGGGGACGCTTACCAAAGAGGACAGGCATATAGTGGAGCACTCCGTTTCCCTGGTCGGTATTTCTCACCTTGCGTATCGGATGGTGCATACGCTGAGCGACGGCGAGCGTCAGAAAGTCATGATAGCCAAAGCGCTTGCGCAGGAAACTCCTGTGATTTACCTGGACGAGCCTACCGCCTTTCTCGACTTTCCCAGCAAGGTGGAAATGATGCAACTGCTGCACCACCTCAGCCGGCAGACGGACAAGACCATTTTCCTCTCCACGCACGACCTCGAACTGGCTCTGCAAATAGCCGACAAAATCTGGCTCATGGACAAGGCGAACGGTGTCACCATCGGTACTCCCGAAGACCTGTCGCTGAACGGCAGCCTTAGCAGCTTTTTCGCCCGCAAGGGCATCGTGTTCGACTTGGAAACCGGATTGTTCCGTGTAGACAATGAATATACCTCTCAGATACGTCTGTCGGGTCATGGGCAGAGATACGCCATGGTGCGCAAAGCCTTGCAGCGCAACGGCGTCCTCGCCAACCGCAACGTAGAGTCGGACACCTGTATCGAGACAGGCGATTTGAAGGGAGACGGCACTTTTGTCCTGCATCGTCCCGGTGAAGAACCGGTGCGCCTTACCAGTATCGAGGATTTATTGGCGAAGCTCCATGAGCGCTCGCTTTGTAAATAGCAGTCATCCGGCCGTTATCGGAATTTATATCCTACGGTAAAGAATGAAGCGAAGTTTCGGGGCAGGTAGTTATGGAACTCTTCCGTATCTATTACCTGCCTCAGTTGCTGATTGACCTTTACCAGCCCCACCTGTGCCTCTGCACCGATGACGAGCCTGCGGTATTCCAAAGCGATTCCCACGACGATACCGCCGTCCAACCGCCTGTTTCCGGCATTCTTCTCCAGGACGCAACCAAACGTATCCATCTTGAACCGCCGGTTTCCGTCGGCGGAGCTGCCGCTGTAATAATACGGGATGCTGCCGGATGTCTTTCCGCCCACACCGCAGGCGATGTACGGGCCGACATTCAGCGAGGCGTGGTAATCCTTTCCCAACGGCAGCCTTGCGGCCACCCTGACGGGTATCTGCAAGTACAGCTCGTTCATCCCGGCGTTCCGCACGTAATCCATATCATCCCTGCCGCCTATGGATACAAATTCCAAAGCGGATCGCAGCGCCCAGGTCTTATTCAACGCGTATTCCGCGCCTATCCCCGCTTTGCAGGCTATTTGCGTATCACTGCCGGAGTGCTTTCCGTAAAGGCGGGAAGTTCCGATTCCCGCCTCTGCATAAAAGGAGATAGGTAACTGCGCCCGGACGGCCGATGTGGCGACCGCCATGCACATTATCATCAATGCCTTTTTCATACATATATCTTTCCGTCTTCGCCGATTAATAAAATCGTGAGCTCTCCGTCGGGCAACAGGGGAGCGCAGCACTGTCCGCAAAGCTCTATCAATAGCTTGGCGAATGTTTCCAGCTTTTCCGCGGGAATGATGTCCCATAACTCCCGCGCCAGATTCATCTTCCGGATAGCGGCCGATACGTCTTCGCCGCATTCCGCCCGGCGGGCTATGTCCTGAATGAAGTCCTTGTTCATCACAACCTTCTTGCTATGGGTATCGAGGTGGCCTTCCGCCAGTTTCACGGCTTTGCCTATCATTACTCCCAGCGTGACGCGGGGCAGTTTCAGCTCGTCGGCTATCTTCAGCGTCTCGCCGATGAAGTTTCCGTAATGTACAAAGGCCTGTACCGGCAACCCGGGATAGTAGGCCTTGATGTACCGTTCGCTCTTTGCCCCGGAACTGATAACCACACGCGGGCTGTCCGTGGCGCGCGCCACTTCCATCGACTTGCGGATAGAGCTTACGAACGCCTCGCTGGAGAACGGCTTCACGATACCCGACGTACCGATGATGGATAGTCCCCCCTCTATGCCCAGACGGGGATTGAAGGTACGCTTGGCTATTTCCTCGCCGCCGGGTACGGAGATGGTCACAACGATGGGATTGCTCATTTTAGGCACGCCGACATAGCTGAGGTACATCCTTACATTCTCCTCTATCATCTTGCGTGGCGTGGGATTAATGGCGGGCGCTCCCAATTCCAGTCCTAATCCCGGCATGGTGACGATACCTATCCCTTCTCCGCCGGCGATGATGATGTTATAATCGTCTTGCTGCTTTCCACTGTTCACCTCGTCCATATTGAACGGCAGGGCGATATTCACCTTAATCTGCATTCCGTTGGTAATGTCGGGGTCGTCTCCCGCGTCTTTTATGACGCAGGCTTCCGATTCCACCATCCAGTTGTCGTTGACGGAACTGGAACGGGGACGTTGCTTCTGAGGCTCTACGGGAACTCCTATCATCTCTCCATTGGGCAGGGTTACTATAAACTCCGGGGGACGGGGAGTTCCGTCGAGGTTGAATATATCCCATATGGCTGCTGCGGCCGCTGCGGCCGCGCATGTTCCCGTGGTGAACCCGCTGCGCAGGTCATAGAATCCGGGATGGTACAGCTCTACCATTCTTCGCAGACCGTGTCGCCCGTTTACGGGCAGGAGATTGGGTTGGAGCGGCGGACGCTTTATGATGAAGATGCGGATGCCCAGTTCCTGGGCTGCTTCCACCTTCTCGGAAAACCCGCCGGAAGCGCCGCTTTCTTTGATTACGATAGCATCGGGACGTATCTGCCGTATCAGCAGGCGTTCGTCTTCTCCGGCATGGTAGTAACGCAAATATTCTTCGGGGAATGCCTCGCTTCTCGCCAATTCGCGTGAACTCTCACGGTCGAGGATACGGAAATAGCAGCGGCAGCTTTCCTGCCAGAGCGCTTTCAGTTTGCCTATACTCTTTACTCCTGTCAGCGCCAGTAGTATGTAGACCTCTTCCTTCTTTATCTTTTGGACGGCGTCTTCAAAACTGTCGCACCATACGATACCGTCATGCTTCTCTATGCGGGGGTAAATGCGGTCGTAGAGGATGGCCGGAATCTGAAGCTTGTCGGATACGTCGTTGACGTTCCTGTGCAGTTCCTCGGCAAAAGGATGCGCGGCATCTATCAACAGTGAAATGTTCTCTTTACGGCAGAAAGATTCCATAGCGTCTTTATCCATGCCACCTTGCAGGCGGATGCCGTTATGCAGAGGAATGTCTTGTTCGTAACCCTTGGTTGAATAATAGAAGGGCTTTCCAGCTTCCTCAAGTGTTTGGACGGCTATGCGTCCTTCGGTTGTACCGCCTAATACTAATATCATTTTTTTATTTTCTAAATAAGTGTTTGAATTCGTGTGCATACAGTCGCGACAGTCCTTCGCGATTGCCGATAGCCTCGCCTACGACAATCATGGTTGTCAGGGTCAGGTTATTCTCTTTTACTATCCGTGCAAGGTCTTTCAGCTCTCCCCGGAAGATGCGTTCGTCCGGCCAGGTGAGGTGATAGCATACGGCTACGGGGGTTGTTTCCGGGTACTCTTGCAGAAGTTCCGCCTGTACCTGTTCTGCGATGCCTGCGCTGAGGAAGATGCACATGGTGCTTTGCGAGCGTGCCATGAGGTGCAGTTTCTCCCGTTCGGGCATAGGAGTCCGTCCTTCGCCGCGGGTCAGTATGATGCTCTGTACTTTCTCCGGAATGGTGAACTGCGACTTCAGAGCCGCCGCCGCTGCCTGGAAAGAAGATATGCCCGGCGTGATGTGATAGCTCATGCCGTATCGGTCGAAGTAGTTCATCTGTTCCTGTATCGCTCCGTAGATGCAGGGGTCGCCCGTATGCAGGCGCACGATGAACTTTCCTTTGTCGTAGAACTCTTTCATCAGCGCGAACTGTTCTTCCAAATCCATGGAAGCGGAGCTGCGCACCGTTGCGCCCGGTTTGGCGCAAAGCGTCAGCTCACGGGGCACGAGGCTGCCTGCATAGAGGATGAGGTCGGCCTTTTCCAGCATCTCCCGTCCCCGTACGGAGATAAGGTCGGGGTCACCGGGGCCTGCGCCTACAATCTCGATGTGTCCCCGGCGCAAGGCGCGGATATTTATAGCGGCGGCTACCGTATAGTTCCCGCCTTTACGTTTCGGCATTATCAGCTCACTGTTGCCGGAAGACAGCAACGCTGCCGCCTCGCTCACGCTGGGCGTACCCATGTGCTTCATCACGGTTTTGCTGGGGTGCGGCACGTCTGTCGCCGCCAGCTCTTCGGCCGTATAGAAACAGACGTCGTATTCCTTTTGGAGCGACTTCACCACCGGCTCGTCACGCTTGGCGTCAATCGTAGCGATGGATGCGATGGCCTGCCGGGGAATGCCGTATTCTTTCAGCCTGTCCAGAATCTCTTCCGTCACTTCCTTCACAGGCCCGGCCTGGCGGGCAAGTCCGATGCCGACGTGCACCATTCGCGGCACATAGCAGATAGACGGCGTCCCCTCTATGTAATGTACCTGCGGCGAGACGCACAGCACCAGTTGGAAGCGGGATACCTCGATGTCTTTCAGACGATAGAACACCTCTACATGAGGGGGAAGATGCGCTTCCAGCCAGTCGGTACCCTTGTCGCGGACTTCCAGCAGCAGTGCGGTGGGCTTTCCGCTTACGAAGAGGCGGATAGGCTCGTTCATGCACGCCTTCATCTTCTCCTCGCGAGTTTGGGCGAGCTCCGCCAGCCGCAGGGCGGAAGCATCCACATTGAGTATCGGGAACCAGCCGAAACGTCCGGGCAGTTTGTCCAACGCCCACAGTCCGGTAAGGTCGCTTTGAGTGGTTATCACGGGCTCGGCTCCCAATGCGCCGGCTATCGCTGCGGTCAGTTCGTTGGCTCCGCCGATATGTCCGGACAGGACGGAGATGGCGTATCTGCCCGTACTGTCCACGCAGATTACGGCGGGGTCGGTGTACTTGTTCTTCACGCAGGGGGCGATGGAGCGTACGCAGATGCCCATGGCTCCGATAAAGATAAATGTGTCGTAACGGTTGAAGTTCTCGGCAGTGAAGCTGCCGGTCGATTCGATGTGCGTACATCCGTCTTCATGGCGCGGGGTGAAAATCTCCGCTTCGGGAAACTCCTTGAGCAACAGCCGCGCAGAAGCCACTCCCGCTTCCGAGACGAGCATGATGGCCGTCTTCATGCGGGGAGCGTCCGCTTTCATAACAGGTATGTCTGTTTTCATAATGGATATATCTTGTCTTATTGTTTTATGAAAGCGTCGCTTTCATAATTTCGATGGGGTTATAATCATTCAGCGCGATGCGGACGGACGGATGCGGTATCAGGCCGGCGGCTTCGGCTCCTTTCGTGAACGCGTTTTTACTGTCTGCCGATACGGAGTTGAAGACGATACATCCGCCGGGCTGTAAGTTTTCCTTTATCTTCGCCAGCATTTCCGGCAGACGTCCGCCGTGTCCGCCTATAAAGACGGCGTCGGGGCGGGGGAGAGCATCGGTCGCCGTTTGCAGGAAATCGCCTGTGATTGCCGTGATGCCCGGCGTACCGAAGCGGCGGCTGTTGATATTCATCAGTTCTTCGCCCTCGGCGCGTACCTCGAAGGAAACGACCGTGAGGTGGGGAAATTGCAGCCGGGCTTCGATGGATACCGACCCGGTGCAGAAACCGACATCCCAGAATACGCGACGCCGGTTCAGCTCCAGCGCCTGTAAGGTAAGCAGGCGGACGGGCGCTTTGGTTATCATGCGGGCGCGTCCGTTCAAGTGCGCGAACCGTTCGTCGGGAATGCCGAAAGGACGGGCTTCTAAGGAAGCGGTGGCGCAAAGCAACAGGTTGTTGGGATGCTCGAAACCGCCTTGCGCCGCTTCCCGCAGCGTCATGTGGCGGATACGTTCTTTTTCGGGGTTGCCGAGATGCTCGCCTACATACATGGTGTAACGGTCATACCCGTATTCCAGCATGCGGGACGCGATAGCGGCGGGCGTATGTTCCCGGTCGGTAAGGATACCTATCTTGGGAGCGCGCTCTATCAGGGCACGGTCGAACTCATGCCAGGGACGTCCCGTCAGCGAAACGGTGCGCATATCGTCATAAGGCATTACGAGGCGGTGCGCCAATGTCTGGAGAGAGTTGAAAGAGGGGTAGAGCTTAATTTCGGCATCCGGCAATTTCCGTTTCACCGTATTGGCAAAGCCGAAAAACAGCGGGTCGCCCGAAGCGAAGACCACGATTTGCCTGTGGCCGGCATCCGTTTGTCCGCATCCGTCACCGCCGAACACTCTCTCATATCGCGCGAATACATTCTCCAACGGTACGGTAATGGAAATCCATTCCGCATCATCCGGTAGCAAGTTCCCGACAATCTCTTTATGCCGTACTCCCCCCGAAAAGACCTTCCCGCGCCGTATGTGTTCCAATACTTCCGGCGGAAAGAAAGGCGTCCGGTTATCGTCCGTTCCTATAATGATAAATTTCCGTTGCATAACCAATCGCTCACCACTAATCGTTAATCCTTAACCGTTGTTTCACACGTCCCGTCCCGGTCGCAGCTGCTCCGCGTCATTGTAGCACAAAATGGCGTTTACCAATGTCGCGGCAAGGTTGCTTCCGCCTTTGCGCCCTTCCACGATTATCTTCGGGATGGCGGTGAAAGGCTTTATCATGTGCTTGGACTCCTGTACGTGCACAAAGCCCACCGGAGCGGCGATAATCCCTGCCGGATGCGCTTTCCCTTTGCGTATAAGGTCGCAGAGTTCCATTAAGGCTGTCGGAGCGTTGCCGAATACAAAGAGGGCGTCGGGATGGTCTTCGACGGCAAGGCGTGTGCCGGCCTGTGTGCGGGTGATTCCTTTCTCCGTTGCCATCGCTGCGGTGCGAGGGTCTCCGAGGTAGCATTTCACCTCTACGCCCAAACGCTCCAAAGCCCCTTTGCGAATACCGCTGGCGGCCATTGTCACATCTGTGACGATAGTCCGTATACGCTTTCCGGTGATGCCTTGATATAATGTTTCCACTGCTTTGTCGTCTGTGCGCAGCAGCTTTTCCATTTCAAAGTCCGCGGTGGTATGGATGGCGTGCAGCAACGCCCATTTATGGTCGAGGGGGATGTTTCCGTTCTTGAGCTCTTTCTCGATGGTGCGGAAACTCCGTATCATAATATCCTGTCCTTTGTTGGTCGGGAGTTGCCGAGGGTGGGTTTCCGCTTCTTCCCGGTAATATCCCCGCGGAGTAATCATCGCTCCGTTCCATTCGTACGACTGCGAATTGCCTATCAGTACAACGGTAAACATATCCGTCTCTTCGGGGTCGAACGCTTCCAGCGTCGTTATGTGCACTTCCTGTTCGGGACGTCCCGCCTGGCGCACATATCCTACGGGCGTCTGCGGTGAGCGCCCTTCCTGCAGGAACAGCTCTTTCAGCCGGTAAAGTTGCCAGTAGCGGCCATCGCTTTTGGGATTGTAGACGGCTGTCACGAAATCGGCTGCGGCAGCGGCAATGATGCGTTTCTCGATGCGTTCCCACGGTGTCATCAGGTCTGAGAGGGAGATAACGCAGAAGTCATGTCCCACAGGAGCTCCCAGCAGGGAAGCCGCTTTCTGAAACGCGCTGATACCCGGCAGGGAAACAATCTCTACGTCGCTGTTCCGTTCCCGCTTCATCTCATGCACAAGGGGCGTCATACCGTAAATCCCGGCATCGCCCGAACTGATGACGCACACCGTTTTTCCCTGTTCCGCCAGTTCAAAAGCCTGTTCGGCGCGGACGCGTTCCCGCTTCATCCCCGTATCGATACATTCCGTACCGGGACGTAAGTGTGGAGTGACAAAACGGAAGTAGTATTTATATCCCACTACTGCATCGGCTTCCTGCAAAGCGGTAATTACGGCGGGTGTTATGTCTTGCTCATTGCCCGGACCGATGCCGGCAACGATTATTTTGGATTGTTTCATTTGCTATCTGGCTTATCGCTTCTGTCTTGCAGAGCATGGTAAGCGTTGCGCTTACAGTCTACAAAGATACATTCTATTTATCACATTAAGGCATGAAAATGCAACTTTCTCACTCGTTTTTTTCTCCTGCCGCATAGGCCGCTTTCTTTTCCATGATGCCCTGCATGCGGTGCTTCAGCCCGAAACGGATATGGTCTGCGAATATCTCCTGTATCTCAGGTATTTGCCCCAAACCTTCCATACGCACATGAACGGTATAGCCTTCTTTCTCAAGCATCTCCCGCCATTCTCCGGCAATATCGTTCTTGGCGTGGTCGCCGGCTACAAACATAAAAGGGACGAGCGTCACGCTCTTTGCCTGGGCCGCTTTCAGTTGCGCCAGCATGGTTTCAAAGGTGGGATAGCCTTCGATGGTCCCCACATGGAAGTTGCCGAATCCGGCCGCTTTCAGCATATAGTCCATTTGACTGTACGCAGCGGTACCGGGCGTATAAGTGCCGTGTCCCACCAATACGAAGTGCTCTTGGGACTTTTTCTTGGCGCCCTGCCGTACCGAAGCATCGAGGCGTCGTCCCAGAATACCGGCTACTTTTTCCGCGTCTTCCACCGAATAGAGCAGGGGAGTGCCTACGCGTATCTCCTTGAAGAAAGGCAGCACGCTTTCCACATCACGGCGGAGCGACTCCATTTCCACGCCGTCGATGATATTGGTGCTTTGCACGATAATGTGCGTATAGCCCTCTCCACGCAGTTGGAGCAGCGCGTCCAGCGGGGTGGCTTTGTCGACGCCGCGCGCCTTGAGGCGGCGTATGATGATGCGCGAAGTGTAGGCTTCGCGAAATTCCAGGTTGGGAAAAGCCTTGCGCGCCTGGGCATTGACGGCGTCAATCGTCTGCGCGCGCGTATCGTCGTGCGTCGTGCCGAAGTGCACCATAAGCAACGCGGCCTTTTCGCCGGGTTTCATACTTGCGAGCATATCGCTCGACACGAAGTTTCCCCCTTCGTGCGCGGCGCAGAAGAGAGAAACGGCAAGGAGCAGGGAGAGAAGAGAGGTTTTCATAAACGAAAGTGATTGCTGTTTTATAAAAATGGTTACTGTTTTATTTCTTGAATCGTACCGACAGGCTCACATACACCGAGCGTCCCGGGTTGAGCGTGGAGAAGTTGTTGTTCCAGGGGCGGTCGTCTGTCTTGTCGAAGATGTTTTCGATGCCTATGCCCGGTTCCAGAATCACGGATTGCAGGTTGAAGGTATGGCGGGTGTTCAAATCCCATTGCTGGAATTTGGGAGCGTAACCGTACGTTTGCGAGTAGCGTTCGCCTTGCAGGTGTCCGTGCACGTTTACGTTCAGGCGGTAGAAGCTCCAGGCGTGTTCCCACTGGCCGTTGATGTTCCCCATGTGCCTGACGCTTTTGTCTATGGGCGACACTTCGTAGCTGCCGTCGGCTTGCAACTGCTTGGCTTCGGTGTCCATGTACGTGTATCCGCCGCCTGCCCTGAAGCCCGCGCCCAGGTTCAGGCTGGCGTTCAGGCTGATGCCTTTGGTCTTGGCTTTGTCCACGTTGTCGCGCTGGCGTATCTCGTCGAAGGTGGCGTGCTTGTCGTCCAGTCCCATGTCGTGTATTTCCTGGTCGGAGAGGGTGCGGTAGTTTATCATGTCGCGGATGTCGTTGATGAACCCGGTGACGGACACGGAGAGCCGGCGGTAGTTGTACTCCGCATTCAGCGAGTAGAAGTTGTTCTTTTCCGGTTTCAAACCGACGTTGCCCGTGGTGTAGCGGTTGCTGGTCTTGGACTCGTCGGTGGCGTAGAGTTGCGACAGGGTAGGCGTACGGAAGCCTGCCGCATAGGCGGCGCGCAGGTTCAGTCCGCCGAGCTTGTACATCAGCGATACGTTGGGAGTGGCATAATTCTTGAAGTTCTCGTTGTAGATGTAGCGTATGCCCAGTACGGCTTGCAGGTTCAGGGGCAGTTTTATTTCATCCTGCGCATAGAAAGCGAGGGTGTACATGTGGCGGGAGTCGATGTTGTCCGATTCGCTCTCAAGCCCCTCGTTTACGTATTCCACTCCGGCGGACAGCTTGTTGCGGCTGCCCAGGCGGAAGATACCTTTGATGTTTCCGTTGTAGTAGCGCACTTGCTTGCGGGTTACTTGGTCGCCCGGCAGATAGCTGCCCGATTTCTTGAAGTACATATAGTCTGACGAGAAATTGTCCGAGTAGAATTCCGCGTCGATGTAGGCCGAACGGTTTATCATGTACTTCATGCCGGCGCCATAGGTATAGGTCTCGTGTCTCAGGTTGTAGGTATAGGCGTCTTTCTGCACGAACTGGCCTTTGCTTTTGGCATAGTAGGTGGCATCCTGCGGACGGCGGGTTTTGTTATCATAATAAGTACCGCGCGCGTAGAACGACAGTTTATCTGTGGCATTGAACACGAAACGCTGGTTTACGGTGTTGGAGTAGAAACCTACGGAAGTAGGACGTCCGGTTTCGTAGCCGTTCTCGTCGATGTTGTTGTTCTGCCAGCTTCCTGCCTGACGGCGCTGGTAGGAAGTGTAAGAGGAGAACTTGCCCGCATTGACATCGGCATTGACGCTTTCCGTCAGGCGTCCTTCGCCGGAGTAGTGGGTGTAGCTGGATACGTTTACGGTGTTCCGGGCATCGTCCGTGATGATGTTGATAACGCCGCCTATGGCATCGCTTCCGTACAGGGCGGATGCTGCGCCGTTCAGTATCTCGATGCGCTTGATGTTGGCCACGTTGATGCGCGTGTAGCGGTCTTCGCCTGCCAGACGCTTGCCGTTTTCCAGTATCAGTATGTAGTCCTCGTTGATGCCGTTCAGGCTCATGGTAGTGCCCATGCCGTTGGTGTAGGAAGATATGTTGGGCGTCAGTTTCACCAGCGCTTCTTCCAGCGTGGATACGTTGGCGCCGCCTATTTCT
>OOAO01001128.1_pt1 | contig 24684 bp, 19 predicted proteins | sample 1671821 | NCBI WGS metagenome assembly OOAO01 (sample SAMN06348196, study PRJEB24527) | human gut metagenome | biome: human gut; feature: ankylosing spondylitis patient; material: feces | host: Homo sapiens | place: China | collected 2015-10 | reverse complement strand
ATGCCATCGAGTAACAAAGTCAGAAAAGTCACCTCCGAGAACTATCCTACAGATGTTGGTCACAATACCCTTCAGATTGATTTTGCCGGAAGCAACGGCATCGATCGCCATGGGGTAAATGTGGCGATAACGGAACACGGTCTTGAAGGTCAGTTCCTTGTCCAGTGCAAGGCTCATAGGCAGGGTCATCTCGCCGGATTTGGAGTAACCAACCAGAACGATGTTTGCGCCCTTCTGCGCCATCTCAATGGCCTGGCGGGTAGTGATTTCTGTACCAGCAGTCTCGATAACGAGGTCGCAGCCCAGACCATCGGTCAGGTCGAGAATCGTCTGGACAGCATCCTTTTCGCGGCTGTTGATCACACCGTCTGCACCCAGTTCAAGAGCCTTATCCAGACGCTTCTGCATGATATCTACAACGTAAACACGGGAAACACCCTCGGCTTTCAGCGCCATCATGGAGACCAGACCAATGCAGCCTGCACCCATGACCACCGCAGTCTGACCGGCATGAGCACCGCCCTGATTGGCGGCGTGGAAACCAACGGCCAGAGGCTCGATCAGCGCACCTTCCATGGTGCTTACGTTGTCCGGTAGCTTGAAGCAGAGGTTTGCTTCATGTGCCACATACTCCTGAAAAACACCGTCTACCGGCGGGGTAGCGAAGAACACGACATCCGGGCAGAGGTTGTATTTGCCCTCACGGCAGAACTTGCAGTGACCGCAGGTCTTGCCCGGCTCCAGCGCAACGCGGTCGCCGACTTTCAGATGCTTGACAGCACTGCCAACTTCCACGACTGTGCCGCCCGGCTCGTGGCCCAGCACGAACGGTGGCTTGACCACATAATTGCCGATCGCACCCGTTTCATAGTAGTGCATATCGCTGCCGCAGATGCCAACGTATTCCAGCTTGACAAGAACTTCGTCCTCTTTGGGTGTGGGGATCGGGCGGGTGGTGTAGCCCATCTTGCCGATGCCGTTCATGACTGCAACTTTCATTGTGCCTTTCATAAGATGACCTCCGTTTTTATTTGTTTATTAACTTTTATAAAGTGTTTATGAATGTGACTACAAATTAACACACCGCACAACCAAAGTCAAGCCCTTTTTTGCGGATTCGGAGAACTGCACAAGGAAAAAGCGGCGGAATTGTGCAAAAAATCGAGGACGGCAGGTGCCGTCCTCGATGGGAAGGTTTATAGGTTCTGAATAAAGGCTTCGATATGGAGCAGAGCGGCTCCCAGCGCAGAGGCTTCCAGCCTATAGCGGCTGAACTTCAGGTAGGAACTGTCCGGCTCAAACGTATTACGCTCGACCAGCATTTCCCGGAGCGGTTCGCCAAACTCTGCCAGAAAGCCGCCAACGTAGCCGCCAACAATTACATCACAGTCGAAGGTCATGCGCAGATTATTGACTGCTACAGCAAGGTAAGAAAGGTATTCATTCCATGCCGTTTGCAAAGCTGCATTGCCGGAGCGCAACCCGTCAAAGAATAGTGCAAGATTTCCGTCGGTCAGCTGGGAGAGGACTTTTGCAGAGCAATAGGCATCCAGACAGCCCTTTTTTCCGCAGTAGCAGGGGCGGCCATCGGGAACGAGCGTGTTGTGCCCGAACTCTCCGGCACGAAGATGGTCGCCGCCATAGAGCGCTCCACCGGTCAGAATCGCACCGCCGACACTGTTGCTCAGAGAAAGGTAGACAAGGCTGCGGGGAGATTCGAGGTCGCGCACTTCAGCAAGTCCGGCAGCGTTCGCGTCGTTGATGAACCGGCAGGAGAACGGGATGTAACGGCTGAATTCTTCGGTAGGAACATTCCGCAGACCCAAGGCATGAGAGTAAACCAATGTCTGCCCCTCTTTGTCCAGAATACCGGGCAGCGAAATGCCGACGCCCAAGATTTTTTCGACCGGGCAGCCCTCTTTTTCAATCAGCCCCTGCACGATTCCGGCAAGCATTTCCGCATAGATGTCCGACCGCTCATAAAGACGCTTTTTGCGCTCATAGTGGAGAAGGTTACCGGACAGATCGACCAGAACTGCTCCGACATGATTCTGGGTGATCTCCAGTCCGACCGCAAGTCTGGCATTCCGCACGGGAGCAAATGCTCTCGCCTTGCGCCCACCGGTAGATTCAAAGGTGCCGACCTCCTGCACCAGTCCCATCGCCATCAGTTCTTTGACATTCTGCAATACGGTCGGCCAGCTGTTGTTGACTTTTGCCGCAAGCTCCGGCTGCGAGATTCGGTCGCAGGAAAAAATGCTGCGAATCGTTCGGATGCGGTTGATTTTTTTAACATCACGGTTATTTGCGCCGCTGCCGGTCATGGGCTCACTCACCTCCAAGAGCAGATTCAACATTTGAAAGAAGATTTATAAAGCTCTTTCTTATTATAGAGAATCTGGCGAGATTCTGCAAGGGAAACATTTACAAAAAAGCGTTAGCCGAAAAGAGCGAGTTGCTTATGGATAAGAAGCGATGCTACCAGCTTATGGCAAACCATAGGTCGGTGGGCACCGTGTTCTTTATAGGGACTTAATCTTCCAGCCTGCCGTGGTCGCATCCCAGCGAGAGATAGTGCTCCATCTCTCCTCCCAGCACAAGCTGTGCATACTCCAAAGGCTTATGGTAGAGCAGCCAGTCAAGTTCTGCCCGCTGTGCCGGGGTGTTGCCGTACTTGTCCTCGATGGCGACGCAGTCGATGGCAACGGCAGAGCCATCAGCGAACCGGGCTTCCACCCGGTTGGTGTCCATGTTATAGCGGCAGGTAAGCAATTTATTCATGGTGAACCTCATTTCTATATCAAACGGTGTCTGTTCGGATGTCCTAAACCCTGCCATAGAACCGGTGGTTGATTTGTCCATTGGGCTTTGTTTTGCCCGTCTGCACATTTTTGCACACTTTTTGCACACCTGAATAGCTGGATAACGGTTGCAAAGTATTACACTGTATGCAAACAATGCGGTGTGTGCAAAGGCGTGTTTTGCGATGATGCGATAAAAATAATGCTTCTTCGAACTTTTGAAATTTGACGAATGATGCACATTGGATTCTTTTAATCAGAGGGCCAGGGATTCGAGTTCCCTCGAGCGCACCAAAATCCCACGAGAAATCGTAAGATTTCTCGTGGGATTTTCTTTTTGTTCTCAAGCTGCACGGTTTCTGCACGGTCCGCATTTTTCGTGTCAGATGGAGTAAGTCTGTGAATTACTCTGCAATTCGTGCTATTTTTTGCAATTCAGGTCAGCAAAGCCAAGCGGAGCTGCGCTTTTACAGAGGGGTCTGCGTCCTTCAGAAGTTCCAACAGTGCCGACACGGAGATGGTCGGTTCTGCTTCAACCGGGGCAGCCTGCACAAGTGTTGCTCCCTGTACGGCTTTCACATCGCCGCCGGAGATCATCAGTTGGTAAGCAGAGCGCAGGCTGCACGATGGAATCGCTGAATAGCACAAAAGCATGTTGGAGTCCAGATGTAAAGAAAAAACGGCAAAGCAGATAAAATCCACTTTACCGTTTTATAGCAATTCAACTTCTTCATGTAACAGCAACAGCGTTGAATTGCATATCGCAAATTGCTGTTTTAACGTTCCACTAATTTCTTGCCTTGCGATCAAGAAAGCACGTCTGCTAAACGCTCTACATTGAAAATATAATCGTACACTGCTATAATAAAATTGTGATATTATCACCAAAAATTCGAGATGCAAAGCGTTTGCGATTGGCAAACATTCAGGAGGAACGCATGGTAACAGGAGCTATTAAAAATAAGGTAGACAAAATCTGGACGGACATCTGGGCAGGCGGCATCACCAATCCGCTGACCGTCATTGAACAGCTGACCTATCTCATGTTCATCCGGTCACTGGACGAGAAAGAGCTTGCCACCGAAGATTTTGAGAACATGGCGGGCGAAAAGATGGAGCACATCTTCCCGGCCAGCGAAGCAGGACAGTCTATGCGGTGGAGCCGCTTCAAGGATAAAGATTCCCGCGAAATTTTCCTGACCATGCAGCAGCGGGTGTTCCCTGCCATCAAAAAGATGAAGTATGGCCGTCTGCCGGACTTTGACGCAAACGGCGAGCTGGTGGAGATCGCAGACGACCCCACCCGCCCGGATGAGGGCAACACCGCCTTTGCGCGGTATATGGACGATGCCATGTTCCTGATCCCCACGCCGCAGGTGCTGCAAAAGATCATCACCGGGTTGGAGGATCTTTACACCCACGACATTGCCGACCTTGATATGCAGGGCGACCTGTACGAGTATATGCTGGGCAAGCTGGCAACCGCAGGGCAGAACGGCCAGTTCCGCACGCCCAAACACATCCGCGACATGATGGTGGAGCTGGTGCAGCCCACGCCGGACGACTTCATCTGCGACCCCGCCTGCGGCACAGCGGGCTTTCTGGTGTCCAGCGCAAAATATGTTCGCAAGCACTATGGGGACGATATGACTCCGGAACAGTGGCAGCATTTTGCCGGGCCGATGTTTGCAGGCTTTGACATGGACCGCACCATGCTGCGCATTTCGGCCATGAACCTGATGCTCCACTCCATCACCAACCCGGATATCGACTACAAAGACAGCGTTTCCAAGCAAAACTCCATTTGCAGCAAGTACACGGTCTGCCTTGCGAACCCGCCGTTCAAGGGCACTGTGGATGCCGAGAGCATCAACGATGACCTGAAGGCCGTCACCAACACCAAAAAGACGGAACTTCTGTTCCTTGCGCTCTTCCTGCGGATGCTCAAAACCGGCGGACGCTGCGCCTGCATCGTGCCGGACGGCGTTTTGTTCGGTTCCAGCAAAGCGCACCAGAGCATCCGAAAAGAACTGATTGAAAACCATCAGCTGCGGGCGGTCATTTCCATGCCCTCCGGCGTGTTCAAGCCCTACGCTGGCGTGTCTACGGCGGTGCTGGCGTTTACCAAGACTGGTGCGGGCGGCACCGACAAGGTGTGGTTCTACGATATGAAAGCCGACGGCCTCTCGCTGGACGACAAGCGCACCGAGGTGAAGGAAAACGACATCCCGGACATTATCGCCCGGTTCCATAACCTTGATGCCGAAACTGACCGCAAGCGCACCGAGCAGAGCTTCTTTGTGCCCAAAGAAGAAATTGCCGCCAACGGGTACGATTTATCCATCAATAAGTACAAAGAGACCGAGTATGTGCCGGTGGAGTACCCCTCGACCACGGAGATCCTTGCCGACCTGCATGAGCTGGAAATGGAGATCACCAAGGGTCTGGCAGAGTTGGAGGAGATGGTGTGATGGAAATACAGAAGCTGAAGGATATTTGCTTAACAGAAATAACTGATGGAACACACCAAACGCCAACTTATAGTGAATACGGATACATATTTTTGTCATCGAAAAATGTAACAACACAAAAAATCGACTGGGATAATGTAATGTTCATCCCGGAAAAATTACATGAAGAACTGTATAAGAGAGTTGCACCGCAGATAGATGATATCCTTCTCGCAAAAAATGGCACAACAGGCGTAGCGGCAATTGTTGATAGGGACATTGTATTTGACATTTATGTTAGTCTTGCATTGATTCGTCCGAACACAGAAATCGTGATGCCAAGATATTTATTATATGCAATCAATAATCCTGTCGTAAAAGGGTATTTTGATTCAAGCCTAAAAGGCATAGGTGTACCTAATTTGCATTTAAAGAACATTCGAGAAACACCAATAAAAATTTATGATTTAGAAACACAGAAAGCAATCGTCGAAAAACTTGATAAAGTCTGTGAGTTAATTTCTCTCCGCAAGCAGCAGCTTGCTAAACTGGACGAGCTGGTAAAGGCACGGTTTGTGGAGATGTTTGGAGATTTCAAAAGTAACTCCAAAGGCTGGTCCACCGTCAAATTTGACGATTTCGCCAAAATTGATGGTAATATGACCACTGACTATAAAAAATACGCAGATTATCCACATATCGGAATTGACAGTATTGAAAAAGGAACAGGAGCATTAAAAGGCTATCGCACTGTAAAAGAAGATGGTGTGGTTAGTGGAAAGTATATTTTCACTCCGCAACATATCATTTATAGTAAAATTCGCCCAAATCTTAATAAGGTCGCTCTTCCAGATTTTGAAGGACTATGTTCGGCCGATGCTTACCCAATACTTCCAAATCCGAAAAATTGCAATCGTATATTTTTGGCATTGGCTATGCGTTCCGACTACTTTTTAGACTATATTTTACAATTTAGTGCAAGGACTAATTTGCCGAAAGTCAACCGAAAAGAAATTGCGGGCTTTTCTATGCCACTACCACCGCTTTCCCTCCAGAACGACTTCGCCACCTTTGTGGAACGTGTTGACCAGCAGAAGCAAACCGTACAGCAGAGCCTTGAAAAGCTGGAATTGGTGAAAAAAGCACTGATGCAGGAATATTTTGGGTGAATAAAAATGAAAGGAAAAAATTTAAGATACAAAGATGTTTTTTCCGAATATCAAAAAGATTGCTTGGATATATTGGTGAAAAAAGCCGTTGAACTCCGTCTATGGACTGCGGAAAAACTTGGAAATACTGCATCTGCAAAATTAAAGGATTTTTATAAGCACTATAAAGAATGTGTAGAGTCTTATCAATGTGAGACAAACATATCAGCACCTATGCCCGACGGACATAATGGAAAGAAAAATACAATCGAAAAAGGACGTATAACGCTAGAATATCTTGATTTATATGATTTTCTTCCTAAAGAGAATTTTCAACAATTCAAAAGAAAAATCGTAAAATACAGAAGAAAAAATGAACAAGCTCCTTTTAGCTTTTTCATGACCGCAGAAGAATTTGAAGAAATTAATCGATTGGAAAATTTTTCAGACTGGCAGGTGTTTCAGAATATCATCACTTGCAAAATAAAAAAGAACCAACGCTTAAGTGAATGCTGTACACAAGTTTTAATTCAAGCCATGTCTCTTTCCCCTACATATTTAATTGTTAAATATCGATTTTTTGCATCAAGAAAATTTAATGACAAATTGAACGAAATAATTACGAAAGATTACAAAGGGCATTTCGATACAATTAGACCTGCTTTCATGGACTGGCACCATCCGTGGCATTGCTTTTATACATTTTATGATGGAAATTATGAAAGAAGAAAAGAAGTGTATGATTATCTTGGAAGTGTAAAATGGCTCATGTATAATGAGGTGCAATCAAACTTTAAGTGCTATTTCGGTGAAGAAGGAGAATTCCCACCATGTTTTGAGACATATAAAACCAATATACGCCCCTCTTTAAGAAAGAGCCATTCCGATTTTTGGAGAAGCATTCTTATAGATGAAAGGGCTATGGAGTATTCCGTGAATCTAAATATGTGTATTGCATGGGATTTTTCTTCACAAAACGCGCCGCAAAAAATTCAAGCAATTCAAGGGTGCGGAGACAATTCGTCTCAGGGAATTATGATGAGTGAAATCTCTAGCGAATATGCAGAATATCTTGTCGCAAAAACATTCAATGAAGTTGCAAGAAAGTGGATGACGATATGTAATCGCGAAATAGGAAGAGAATTAAAAAAGGCTAAAAGTAAATCTATATTAAAAACAAGACTAAAAATAGAAAAGAAACTATACTATAGTAAACGATTTATAACTGAGTTTGAAAGTGACTTGAAAGAATGTAGCGCAACAAAAAGATTCGAGCCGGCTGTTCTCCATGGTAACAAAGGCTCTTTCAGAAGAAATTCGTTTACGGAAAGTGCGTTCGATTCGATAGGCGATTACACTCAAAAAACCGCAAAAATGATTGATGATGTTATTGGTCATTTTGATACAGTGGCCGAAAGTAATAATACTTATTTTGGTTATAAGATTGCTAAATATGCGCTATGGATTGCAATAATCACACTGATTATTACAATTCTATTCGAAATAAAAAATATCGACTGGAATGAGTTGATAAAGTGTGTGTCTGATTTTATCTCGTAAGGAGCGTGATTTTTATGTCCAACTTCTCCTATCTCTCCACCCGCCCCGAATATTCCCTCTTCGCTAATTCTGCCATCGAGGCCGAGAAAGTGTTCTCCACCTCCCCGGCGATGTGCGCGGTGGGATGCCGGAAGGCGTTGGAGCTGGCGGTGAAGTGGGTGTATGCGGCAGATAAAACCATCACAATGCCCTACAAGGACAACCTGCAATCCCTGCTGCACGAACCGAGTTTCCGGTTCGCAGTGGACCGCAATGTGTGGAGCGTGCTGCCCAGCATCGTGAAGGCGGGCAATCTGGCGGTACATACGGGGCACAGCGTGTCGGCGGCGGATGCAGTGTTCAGCCTGCGGGGGCTGTTCGACTTCATCCAATGGGTGGATTACTGCTACGGCACGGACTATGTGGAGCGCTCCTTTGATGAAACAGCCGTCCCCGGCGAAAAGGTAACGCTGGACGAAAAGAAGATCCGGGAACAGGAAAGTTTACTGTCCCAGAAGGATGCCGAGTTGGAAGCGTTGCGCAAGCAGGTGGAGAGCCTTTCGACGGCGTACACGGCCAGCAAACAGCAGAACCAGCAGAGCCGCAGCTTCACCGCCGCAGACCTGACCGAGGCCGAGACGCGGCGGAAGATCATCGATATCGACCTCAAGGCCATGGGGTGGAAGTTCACCGGGCCGGACGCCGATGTGCGCACCGAGTACGAAGTGGACAACATGAACGGCGTGCTGGGGCAGAAGGGCTATGCGGACTATGTGCTGATGGGCAAGAACGGTTTGCCGCTGGCGGTCATTGAAGCCAAGCGCAGCACCAAAGACCCCAACATCGGGCGCAAACAGGCTCAGCTTTATGCAGACTGTCTGGAGCAGAAGTTTGGCTGCCGTCCGATGCTGTTTACCACCAACGGCTACACCACCTATTTCTGGGATGAGCAGAGCGGTCCGCAGCGTGCCGTGAGCGGGGTGTTCTGCAAGGACGACTTGCAGAAGCTGATGAATCGCCGCACCGAGAAAAAGCCGCTGGACACCATCGAAATTGACGATAAAATCACCGACCGCTACTATCAGAAAAACGCCATCCGGGCAGTCTGCGCCCATATTACACAGGGCTTCCGGCGCAATCTGCTGGTCATGGCAACGGGCACAGGCAAGACCCGCACCGCATCCAGCCTGACCGATGTGCTGAGCCGGGGCGGTCATGTGACCAACGTGCTCTTTCTGGCGGACCGCACCGCGCTGGTCAAGCAGGCGAAGGACGACTTCAAAAAGTATCTGCCCGACCAGTCGCTGTGCAACCTCTGCTCCTCCAAGGACGATAAGGCCGCGCGCATCGTGTTTTCCACCTATCCCACCATGCTCAACGCCATCGACAACGCCAAGACCAAGGACGGCGTGCCGCTGTTTTCCCCTGCGCATTTTGACCTTATCATCGTGGACGAGAGCCACCGCAGCATTTTCAAGAAATACCGCGCCATTTTTGATTATTTCGATGCGGTTCTGGTGGGCTTGACCGCCACCCCGAAAACCGATGTGGACCGCAACACCTACGACTTTTTCGAGATGGAACACGGCATCCCCACCTACGCCTACGATTACGACACGGCGGTCTACACCGACCATGTGCTGGTGCCTTACTACAACTACGAGGTCAAGACGAAATTCACAGAAGAGGGCATCCACTACGACCAGCTTTCACCGGAGGATAAGGCCCGCTACGAGGACGATTTTGCCGAGGACGACACCCTGCCCACCTTCATCCTATCCGAAAAGCTGAACAAGTTCATCTTCAACGCCAACACCGTGGACACGGTGCTGCAAGACCTGATGGAACGCGGCATCCAGACGGCAGGTGGCGACCGCATCGGCAAAACCATCATCTTTGCCCAGAACAAGCGCCACGCGGAGTTTATCCGGGAACGCTTTGGCAAGCTCTACCCGCAGCTGGAGACCCAGTACCCGGGATTCATCCAGCGGGTGGTCTGCGACGACGCCTATGCACAGTCCATTATTGACGACTTCAAACAGCCGGACAAGCCGCCGTTTATTGCGGTCTCGGTGGATATGATGGACACGGGCATCGATGTGCCGGAGTGCGTGAATCTGGTGTTCTTCAAAAAAGTACGCAGCAAAACGAAGTTCTGGCAGATGATCGGCCGTGGTACACGGCTCTGCCCATCCCTTGCCTGCGTGGATGCCATCGACGGCGAGTATACGGGCAAACGGCGTTTTCTGATCTTCGACTACTGCGGCAACTTTGAATTTTTCCGTCAGAAACCCAACGGCTACGAGAGCGCGGACACCAAAAGCCTGTCCGAGAGCATTTTCTGCAAGCAGGTGCGGATCGCCGCCGCGCTGCAGGATGGAGCCTATGGGGACGAAAACTACCAGAACTGGCGCAAGATCTTAACGGAGACCTGCCGTGCCGAAGTGGGAGCGCTGAACCCGGAGCTGGTATCCGTGCGGCTGCACCGACAGGCCGTGGAACACTATCAAAAGCCGGAAGCCTTTGTCAGCCTGACCGAAACGGACAAGGGTACTCTGATGAAAGAGGTTGCGCCGCTCATCTCGCTGGACGATAAGGACGAGGCCGCCAAGCGGTTCGATAACTTTGTGTATGGCTTGCTGCTCTGTGAACTGGAAGGTCTGCCGGGGCTGGGCCGCGCCCAGAAACAGCTGCGCAGCACGGCGGCAATGCTGGAAGGGAAAGCTACCATCCCGCAGGTGCAGGCAAAGCTGCCGCTCATTCGGGAGGTGCAGACAGACGAATTTTTGACCTCGCATGACCTTCTCCGCTTTGAGGAAATGCGGCAGGAACTGCGGGAACTCATCAAGTTTCTGGTGGACGGTGTAGAGGGGCAAAAGCCTGTCTACACGGCCCTTGCCGACCCGGTACTGGAACAGACCGAGGGCAAAGCGCTGGATTCCGGCTACGATTTTGGCGAGTACCGGGAACGTGTGAACCGCTACATCATGGAGCACCGCAGCGATACGCTGGCCATCCACAAGCTGACCCAGAACATTCCGCTTTCCCGGGGCGACTATACCGAGCTGGAACATATCTTTACCTGTGAGCTGGGCAGCAAAGAGGACTATGCACGGGAGTTTCGGGATACACCCTTTGGTCTGCTGGTGCGTAAAGTGGCAAAGCTGGACCACGATGCTGCCATGCAGGCATTTTCCAAGTTCATCAACGACGAATCGCTGAATGCAAAGCAGATCGCGTTCGTGCAGAAGGTCATTCATTACATCGAGCAGAACGGTTATGTGGAAAGCAAAGCGGTGCTGATGAAACCACCCTTTGACCAACCCATCCTGTTTACCCGCCTGTTTGATGGCAAAACAGGGAGTGAACTGATGGATACGATCAATTCGGTGAAAGAGAATGCCACCCATGTGACGGCATAAAGTAGTGGAATGTACTGATAAAAACCGGTATAATTCAGGACTATCGAAAAATGAATATCCTGCAACGCAGGATGGCAAGTCAGGGAATTTTGAACGATACGCAAACGACTCTGGCTGATTACCTGATGAGCATCGCACAAATTTCCGTGGAGGATGCCGGAGCGATTTATATCGAGTTGAGCAGCATCCGCGGAAATTTTATGGCAAACATCATTCTGCACATGATTGAAAATTATCACTTCCTGCCTGATATGGCGTGGAAACTGAAAAACAAACAAGCACTGGTGGAAAGCGTAATTGCAAATGAACAGCTGGAGCCTTCCATTACGTTGTCCATCAAAGATGTGTATGATGACCTTGTCAACAGCAAACTGGATATGATCGAGGGCTTCGTGCCGATCTCTGCCATCCAGTATGATGCTAAGATGCAGGAAGCAGAAAGACTTTAAGGGGATTGCGACTTGTAGGATTGCTTTAAATTATCGAGTTAATCCGCAGGCTGAATAGATTCACTCGAATCGAATGAAAACGAAAAAATGCCCGCTCACCGTGGAGATCCGACTCCATCGGTGGGCGGGCATATCCAATAAAACACCAGGATACGATTATGTTTTTCGTACTTCAGCTGGGATCTTGTTCTGGCTCAGATATCCCACAGGGAGGGCGCAGAGGTGGAAACTGCGGCGGCACCTGCGCGCATGGCGGCCATGACGTCGGCTTTGTCCCGCAGCAGGCCGCCTGCAATGACAGGCACCTGTGTGCGGGCGCTGATCTCAGCGATGACCCGAGGCATGATGCCGGGAAGGATCTCGACAAAATCCGGCTTGCCCTGCTCCAGCTGACCGGACAGGCTGGTCAGCGAGAGGGAATCCAGGATGAATGCCCGCTGGACGGTCAGCAGGCCGCGGTGGCGCGCCCGGCGGATCAGGGTCGGGCGGGTGGAGATGATGCCGTCCGGGTGGCACAGGGCGTTGAGGGAGTCCACCGCGATCTCCCGCGACGAAAGGCCGTCCACAAGGTCGATGTGAACCACGGCCAGTTTTCCGGCATCATGTATGCGGTGCACCAGCCCGTCTACGGTGAGCAGGGTGCTCGCCAGCAGAAAAACGGCGCTGCAGGGCGAAGCCAGCGCAGCAGTCAGGGCTTCGTCCGTTTTCACAGCGGCGATCACCGGTTCGTCCAGCAGGGTTTCAGCAAGAGGATGCATTGGATAAGACTCCTTTCGAGCCAGATTTACAGAGATAGGGAGCAATCAGAAGATACGGCCCTTTCAGAAAACTCTAAAAGGGCCGCACCATGCGCAAACCAAGTTTATAAAAAATTGAGGGGTTTGTAAAGAGGATTAAAGAGGCATTATTTATGTGCCTGCACGGCTGCATTATTTTTCTTCAGCAGTACAGCGCATGCTATGGTAACTACAAAGCCGATCGCGATCAGTGCGTAGACCAGAGCAGTGCCAGCGTACTGTGTTCCGGGGGTGTGCACGCGAATCTCGCAGATGCCCCACTCGCTGACAGCTGCAAGAACGCCGCAGAAGATGCCGCCAAGGTAGGGATTGCCTGTGTGCTGGTACAGGAGACGACAAATCAGGATCGCAACAAAGATGAAGCCGGGCAGCGCATACACTGCAGTTGCGGCAGAAGCCAGACCGCCGAACATCGGGTTCGAGCCGGTAGCCTTGAAGATGCCGTAAACGTAGCAGAGGATGAACAGAGTGGGAACCGACGCGATAAAGCTGATCAGAAGGTTAGAAAGCAGCTTGTTTTTGCCGAGCGCCGTGCTAAAGTTAAAACTGTTGACACTGATGGACATGACAATGTAGTACACGAGATACATGGGTACAACAAGGAGCATACCCGGGATGCGGTTGGCTCCAAACTTCATAAAGCCCCAGTAAACGATCAGGAAGTTCACATCCACAAAATAGTCGACGGCAAAAACCATCAGGATCAGGGCAAAGACTGCAAGCAGGGCCGCGCCGATGGATTTGAGGAGTGCATGCCCGGAAATAGCGATGCCGGTATTCCGGAAGGAGAAACCGTGTTTTTTGCCGTAGGCCATGTACCACACCGTGCACAGAACAAGAGTCAGTGCGCCGCACAGCAGAGAGATCAGGCCGTGGTACGCAGGGTTGGCCGAGTGGAAAAGTGCATCACGGTAAGATGCCAGTCCCTGCTTGTTCAGAAATCGAATAATGAGGATGGACAGGACGGCACCGATGATCTGGATGCCCCAGAACCATGCAACTGCGTTCTTATCGCCAACTGGGCGAAGGTCCTGCTCGCCATTGTCGGCACACTGGAATGTCTTGACGGAGCTGACCAGCCAGACCATCAGAGACCCGGCAAACAGCAGCAGACCGGACAGGGCGATGATCTTGAAGATGTTCCAGATGGTATAGGTGTAGCTGCTGGCGCTCAGAGCAGTGCCAGTGGGCATAACACGGTTAAAGAAGGTCAACACACGGTTCATGACCAGCGGGGACCACCAACCAGCCATATGCGTCTCGTTAGAAACAAAGATCTGGCGGCTTCCGGTCTTTCCGCCGTAATCCTGCTCATAAACGGTCTCTGCCACGCGCTGTTCACTGGTGGTTGCGGGGTCGATACCGAAATACAGGAAGGACTGTGCACTGTTGTTGATCACATATTCTGCCGGGCTGGAAAGGTTGGCTGCATACTTGTTGGCGTCGTTGGAATAGGTACCGTTATCATTAGCTTTTTCCGAGAAGAAGAACTCGTCGTTCTTGTCTGCGAGAACTGCGACATCTCGGGCACCGTAAACATCGGTGTAGCCCTCGCTGTTACGCACGATGGGATCGCTGTGGATCAGGAAAATGGCCTTGACAACATTCAGACTGTCGTTATCGCACTGCAGTGCTTCACCAGCTGCCTTGCCACCGCGGGAGTAGCCCAGCAGCGAAACTCGGTCGGTATCAACGTAGGGCAGAGTCACGCCGTAGCGTACCGCATCATAAAGGCCGCGGCCCTGGGTGAGCCATTCGGAGTCCGGCAGAGGTTCGCTTTCGCCCATGCCGTACATATCCACGCCGATCGCAACATAGCCGCGGCGGGCGAGCTCAATGCAATAATGCTGCATTTCTTCTTTGTTGTTGTTTCCGCCATGCTGTACAAAAATAGCGGGCGCAGGCGTTTCAGCGGTGGCGTTTTCCGGAATATAAACATCCATCGCAAGGGTGTGACCGGATTCGGATTCAATGGTAACGTTCCGGATGGTCGTTTTGCCGGAGTTCGTCTGTAAAATGAAAGAACCGGCAATGCCTACGATGATGAGCGCGATGCTGACGATGAGACTGATCAGCGGCCTTGAAAGTTTTTTCTCGTTCATATGGGGGACCTCCTTTTTGAATCTGATTTTTCCGTAATAAAAATGGGGACACACTGCATCTGGACGATACAGTGCATCCCCATCTCACTTCTCTTGGGATGCTTCTAGTATAGCGTTTTGTAACAAAATGTCAATAGAAAATAAACAATTAAAAAATATTTTGTGCGCGAACTATAAAGTCAGACGAAAATCATCAATGCTCTGCCCAGTCGCAGCTGCGGCCAACAGCCTTGTGCCAGCCGGCCAGCAGACGGGTGCGCTCGGCCTCGTCCATCTGCGGGGCAAAGGTCATATTGCAGTGCCACAGGCTGCGGATCTCGTCCCGATCCTTCCATACGCCGGTGGCAAGGCCCGCCAGATAGGCAGCGCCCAGAGCGGTCGTCTCCCGGATGGCCGGGCGCAGTACGGTCTTGTTTAGGATATCGGCCTGGAACTGCATCAGGAACTGGTCACGGGAGGCACCGCCGTCCACCTTCAGCGAGGTGATGGGCACGCCGGTGTCCTTTTCCATAGCAGCCACGAGGTCTGCGCTCTGGTAGGCGATGGATTCTTCCGCCGCGCGGATGATATGGTTCTGGGTGGTGCCGCGGGTGATGCCCACAATGGCACCGCGGGCGTACATATCCCAGTACGGTGCACCCAGACCAGTAAAGGCCGGCACGATGTAAATGCCGCCGTTATCCGGCACTTTCTGGGCATAGTATTCCGCATCGCGGCTCTCCTGGATCATGCGCAGGCCGTCGCGCACCCACTGGATGACGGCACCGCCCACAAAGACGCTGCCCTCCAGCGCATACTCCACCTTACCGTTCAGGCTGATGGCAATGGTAGAGATCAGGCCGTTCCGGCTGCGGCAGATGGTGTCGCCGGTGTTCATCAGCAAAAAGCAGCCGGTGCCGTAGGTGTTCTTGGCCTCGCCCTTGCCAAAGCAGCTCTGTCCGAACAGCGCAGCCTGCTGGTCACCGGCAATGCCGGCCACCGGGATCTGCACACCGCACAGATCGGTGGTGCCGTAGACCTCGCTGGAATCCGTCACGCGGGGCAGGATGCAGCGCGGGATATCCAGTGCCTTGAGCAGGGTGTCGTCCCAGTCCAGCGTGCGGATGTTATACAGCATGGTGCGGCTGGCGTTGGTGCGGTCGGTGACATGCACTCTGCCGCCGGTCAGCTTCCAGACCAGCCATGTGTCCACAGTGCCGAACAGGATCTCCCCTGCCTCGGCGCGCTCCCGCGCACCGGGCACATTGTCCAGGATCCACTTGATCTTCGTTGCGGAGAAATAGGCATCAGGCATCAGGCCGGTGTTCTCCCGGATGTAGTCTGCCATGCCGGGCTGCTGCAGCAGTTCATCCACCAGCGGAGCCGTGCGGCGGCACTGCCAGACGATGGCATTGTAGATGGGGCGGCCGGTGGCCTTTTCCCACAGGATGGTGGTCTCCCGCTGGTTGGTGATGCCAATGGCGGCAATGTCGTGGACATCGACACCGCTCTGGGCCACCACCTCGTTCATGACTCCATACTGGGTGGACCAGATCTCCATAGGGTTGTGCTCCACCCAGCCCTGCTGCGGATAGATCTGCTCAAACTCGCGCTGCTGCACCGCAATGATATTCTGCTCATTGTCGAACAGGATGGCACGGCTGCTGGTGGTTCCCTGATCCAGCGCCAGAACATATTTTGTACTCATGCTTTTGCTCCCTCCGTATCGTTTCAGGAGTGTGTATCACAGATTTCGCGTCGCCACAACGTCCACGCCGGTGCCGCACACATCTGCCAGCACCACCTGTCCGGTGCGGACGGGGGCGTGCAGGGTGATGCGGTCCAGCGCAGCCATGACCTCGGTCATCTTCTCTTTGGGCACGGCCTGCGCAGTTTTTACCGGGCAGCGCGGGTACAGCCCGCCCTCCACCCGCACGGTGCTGGTGAGGATGCGGGTGGGGTGGGTCAGCTCTTCCCTGCCGTAGGCGGCACCGTTGGGGCAGGCGTTTCCAGTTACATTATAATCATTTTCCGGGTCTACCTGCAAGTGGCAGCCGCAGGGACAGCAGATGCAAATGACTTCTTTGATGCTGCTCATTCTGCAATAACCTCCTCTACCGCAACGGTCAGCGGGCCGTCTGCTTTTTCCAGCAGGACTTTGGGCAGTGCGATGTGCTCCATCTCGCCGGGAGCCATGCGCTGGCGCTTGAACCGGGCCAGCTGCCTGCCGCCGCAGGTCACGGTGATCTGGCTGGGGCCGTAGTTCTGCCGCACACGGAAGGAGATGTTCACGCTCCTGTCCACATCAGCGGGGCGCACCCGCTGCGGCACGGTGTAGCTCACGCCATTGCCCGGAACAAGGTCAAGCACAACCGTATCGGCGGCTTCGCCCTTCAAAACATAGGCCGCCGCAGAAGCACCGGCAAGGTCGCTTTCGCCCGAAACGAAGTCCACCAGATCATGCACGTGCACCACATTGCCGCAGGCGAACACGCCGGGGATGCCGGTCTCCATATTCTCGTAGACCACAGCGCCCTTGGTGTGAGGGTCCATGGGGATGCCCGCCTGCCGGGTCAGCTCATTTTCCGGGATCAGGCCAACGCTGAGCAGGATGGTGTCCACATCAAATTCCATCTCGGTGCCCGGGATGGGGCGGCGGTTTTCGTCCACCTTGGCAACGGTGGCCTTTTCCACGCGGGCCTTGCCCTGAATATCCACGATGGTATGGGACAGATACAGGGGGATGTCGAAGTCCTGCAGGCACTGCACGATGTTGCGGGTCAGGCCGCCGGAATACGGCATGACCTCCACGCAGGCCAGTACTTTGGCACCTTCCAGCGTCATGCGGCGGGCCATGATCAGGCCGATGTCGCCGCTGCCGAGGATGAGCACCCGCTTGCCTACCAGATAGCCCTCCATGTTGACATAGCGCTGGGCCGCACCGGCGGTGTAGATACCGGCAGGGCGGCTGCCCGGAATGCCAATGGCACCGCGGGTGCGCTCCCGGCAGCCCATGCAGAGGATGATGCTTCTGGCTTCCAAGATCTGATAGCCCTTTTCCCGGCTGACGCAGTGGATCTTTTTGTCCGGGGTGACGTCCAGCACCATCGTGCCCAGCTCCACCCGGACACCGGTGGAGCGCAGCAGTTCAATGCAGCGGCCTGCGTATTCCGGGCCGGTGAGCTGCTCGCCAAAGCGGTGCAGGCCGAAGCCGTTGTGGATGCACTGGTTCAGGATGCCGCCCAGCTCGTTGTCGCGCTCTAAGATAAGGATATCGCGCAGACCATGCTGCCATGCGCTGTAAGCTGCGGCAAGGCCTGCAGGGCCGCCGCCGACGATGACCAGATCAATCATGGTGCTCTCCCTCCTGCTTGGTTTCACACAGTAAGACGTTGGTGCCGACCTTATCCTGCAGCACGTCCAGCGGACGGATGCCCAGCGTTTTGCTGATCAGCTCCAGCACCCGCGGCCCGCAAAAGCCGCCCTGACAGCGGCCCATACCGGCACCGCAGCGGCGCTTGACACCGTCAATGGTGGTGGCGGGGATCTCTTCGTGCAGAGCGTCCAGAATTTCGCCCTCGGTGATCGTCTCACAGCGGCAGATCACGCGGCCATAGGCGGGTTCCTTTGCAATGAGCCGGGCTTTTTCTTCGGGCGGAAGCTCCTTGAAGCGCACCCGGGTGCGGCCATCTCTGTAATCCGCCTTGGGGGCGGGCAGATCGCCGTGAGCTTCCAGAATTTTGACGGCTTCTCTGGCAACGGCCGGTGCACTGGAAAGGCCGGGCGATTTCATACCGGCCAGATCGATGAAGCCGGGTGCGCCTTCCGCTTCGCCGATAACGAAGTCGCCCGTGTCCACATTGGCACGGACACCCGCAAAATTGCGGATGGACTCGCTGAAGCGGATGTTCGGCACGCTGCGGCGCGCTGCGGCGCTGACGAAGGCCAGCCCGGCGGCGGTGCAGGCGGTATCGTCCCCTTCCACGGGGTCGGCGTTCGGGCCGACGATCAGGTTGCCGTGGACGGTGGGGGCTACCAGAACGCCCTTGCCGTTTTCGTTGGGGCACTGGAAGATGACGTGGTGCACACGGCTGCCCTCGGATTTATCCAGCAGGTAGTATTCGCCCCGGGTGGGCTGGATGGTAAATTTGTGGGGTGCGGCCATGTCGTGCACGGCCTGCGCCGAGATGCCTGCCGCATTGATGATATAGCGCGTTTCCACAATTCCGGAGGGGGTGGTCAGCGCCCAGCCGCCGGCGGTCTTTTCGATGTGGGTCACAGGGCAGCTGCGGTGCAGCTCCACGCCGTTGCGCACAGCCACTTCTGCCATTGCCAGCGCAAACTCCCACGGGCTGACGATGGCGGCGCTGGGCGCATACAGCGCGCCAACGACAGTGGGGGCCAGATTCGGTTCCATGGCAAACGTTTCCTCTGCGGAAAGCAGCCGGATGCCCGGCACGCCGTTGGCGATGCCGTTCTCATACAGTTTCTGCAGGTGGGGCAGCTCTTCCGGGCTGAGGGCCAGCACCAGACTGCCGCACTGCAGGTACGGCACATCCAGCCGGGCGCAGATCTCCTTGGCCAGTGCGGACCCCTCCACGTTGAGCCGCGCCATCCGGGTGCCCGGTTCGGGGTCGTAGCCAGCGTGCAGAATGGCACTGTTGGCCTTGGTGGTGCAGTCTGCCACGTCATTTTCAGCCTCGAAAATGGCGGTCTGCAGCGGGTAATGGGACAGCTCATAGGCGGCTGCCGCACCAATGACACCGCAGCCGATAATTGCTACATCCAGCATAAAAACCTCCTGATCGCTCCGTTTGCCGAATAAAAGAAAAAGAGCAGGACAAACAAAAGGGCCTTTCGACTCTCCCCTTGCTTGTTCTGCTCGATCCTCTGAACAAACCTTTATTGTCTTTATGATAATGCGATCTGCACAAGATGTCAAGCTTTTGTTGAAAATTTAAAGCTCATTTTTACCTGTGCGGCTTTTTCCTGCTTTTTGCGGGCGCGGAGGCTTTTGGCAGAGCACGGCCTGCTGCAGCATGGCCTGCAGCGCTGCGCCCGGCCACAAGGCCGGAGCCGAACGCCCAGTGCAGGTTAAAACCGCCGCAGCTGCCTGCGCAGTCCAGCGTTTCGCCCACAAAGTAAAGGCCCGGACAGCCCTTGAACTGGAAGTGCTGATCCACCTCCCGCAGGGCCAGCCCGCCGCCGGTGGTCTGGGCCTGCTTCCAGCTGCAGGGGGTCAGCCCTTCAAAGCGCCAGTGCTTGGCGGTGTGGGCCAGCTTCTGCCACTGTGCGGCGGTGAGCACGGCAGGCGCGTCGCTGTCCTGCAGCCCGGCGGCAGACCACACAGTACGGCCCAGCTTCTGGTTCAGCAGGCCCAGCCAGAAGTCAGCGGCGCTGCCCCCTGCCGTCTGGGCGGCGTGGGCCGCAAACAGGCTGGCAAGTGCGGTTTCGTCCACTGCCGGGAAGAGGTCCAGCTCCACAGCAGGAGCCTTGGGGCCGCGGCCCGGGGCCAGCAGGCCGGACAGCTGCATGATGCAGATGCCGGAAAGGCCGTAATCGGTGAACTGTACCTCGCCGTTCTCGCAGGCAAGCACACGGGCACCGTCCAGCAGGGATGCTGCTGCCTTGGCACGGATGCCAGCCAGCGCTTTGCGGGGCTTTGCGCACTGCAGGGCGGTCAGGCAGGGGTACAGCGGCTCCACCCTGCCGCCGCACTGGGCGGCGAACCGGGTGCCAAAGCCGTCGGTGCCGAACTGCGGCCCTGCCTCACCGCCCATGGCGCAGATGACGGCATCGGCGCGCAGCGTTTCGGCAGAGCCGCCTGCCGTCTCGAACTGCACGGCGTAGCCGCTGCGGCTCTGGTTCAGGGTGCGCACGGTGCAGCCGGTGCGCAGCTGCACATGGTGCTGCGCAAGGTGATGCTCCAGCAGGGCCAGCACGTCCGCCGCCTGATTGGAGTACGGATACACCCGGCCCGCCTCGTCGGTGCGGGTATAAAGCCCCAGCGCATGGAACCAGCGCAGCGGGTCGGCGGTATTTACGGCATCCAGCAGCGGACGAAGTGCTGCCGGGTCGGCAGTGAAATACAGCTCCGGTGCAATGCCGGTGTTATCCAGATTGCAACGGCCATTGCCGGTGGCAAGCAGCTTTTTGCCCGGCTTCGGGTTGCGCTCCAGCACAATGACCTGTGCAGCGGGGGCACTTTGTGCCGCCGCCAGCGCGGCTGCAAGACCGGCGGCACCGCCGCCCAGAATGAGGATGTTCGGCATCCGGACACCTGCCTTTCTCAGTAGAATTTTAGGAGCTGTCTTCATAAGCGGGGTGCTGTGCTTATGAAAACGGCTTTTTGTATCATTGTAGCAGAACCCTGCCGGAAACGCAACGAAGAGGCAGCTTTCCGTGCAGGTCTTTTTGCGCGGGGGCAGCAGGTATAAATGGCCCGGCCTGACAGATACTAGTGCTGCAGGCATTTTTAAGGAAACGGAGGAGCAAAAACATGAAAGCAACAGGAATCGTGCGCCGCATCGACGAGCTGGGCCGGGTGGTGATCCCCAAGGAGATCCGCCGCACCCAGCGCATCCGCCGCGGCGACCCGCTGGAGATCTTCACCACGGGCGACGGCGAGGTGATCTTTAAAAAGTATTCGCCCATTGGCGAGATGAACGCAGTAGCGGCCCAGTATACCGAGGTGCTCAGCAAAAGCTTTGCGCTGACCGCACTGGTGGCCGACCGCGACCGCATCCTGACGGTGAGCGGCAGCGGGCGGCGGGAGCTGGCCGACCGCAGCATCAGCCAGCCGCTGGAAAAGCTGATGGATGGCCGCAGGCTGTACCAGAGCGAGGGCATCGCCGAAAAGTGCATCCTGCCCTGCGAAGGCTCGCCCCGAGCAGTGCTGTGCGCCGCACCCATCATTGCGGCGGGCGATGTGACCGGCGTGGTGGCCCTGCTGACCGAAGACCGCACGGCCACGCCGGATGCCGCCCAGCTCAAGGCCGTGAATGTGGCAGCGGCATTTCTGGCAAGGCAGATGGAAGAGTAAAGAACATGCCGGAGCGCTTTCCTTATAATAAGGAGGGCGCTTTCTTCGTTTATGACAGAATTATGAATCTTTTAAAACATTTTTCCAAGGGGCTTGACAGCACCGGAAAATTGGCTATAATGGTCTTAGCACTCAGGAACAAGGAGTGCTAAACAAACAAAGCGAACGCAAAAAGGAGGCAGGCGCTATGACGATGGATGCACGCAAGCAGCGAGTCTTGCAGGCGATCGTGGCGCTGTATGGTCTCGAAGGCGAGCCCGTTGGCAGCAGCGTGCTGGCAAACTACTTTGACATGGCAGTTTCCAGCGCAACGCTTCGCAATGAGATGGCGGCGCTGACAAAGCTGGGTCTGCTGGAGCAGCCCCACACCAGCGCGGGCCGTGTGCCCAGTGCCAAGGGCTACCGTTACTACCTTGATAATCTGCTGACCGACGATCAGCCGCTGGATCGTGTGAGCCGCGCCCGTGTGGATGCGGTGTTCGCAAGCCTTGACCACGAGCCGGAAAAGCTGGCCGCAGGTGCCGCCAAGGCGCTGGCCGCCATCAGCGGCTGCACCGCCGCCATCAGCACCCCGTGTGCCGAGGATCTGTGCATCGCCCACTATGAAGTGGTTCAGGTGGGCCGCAGCGCAGCGGCTGTGCTGGCCGTTACCACGGCCGGTTACGTTCGTACCCGTGTGGCACGGGTGCGCACCGGCCTCTCCCGCGAGAATGCGGCAGCACTTGCCGCACTGCTCAACCGCAACCTTACCTTTGTAGCGCCGGTGGATCTTTCCACCCGGCTGCTGGCAGAGCTGTGCAGCCAGATCGACCCGGAGCTGGTGCCTGTCATCAGCGCGGCGGCTGCCATCCTGCAGGATTCCGTCAAGCCCCACGTATTTCTGGGCGGCGAGCAGTATCTGCTGGACTGGCCTCAGCTGGACGGCAAGGTGGGCGACATCCTCACACTGCTGAACGACGAGGAGCAGGCCGCTGGCCTGATCGCACCTCCGGCAGAACGCAGTGAGAGCGTGCTGCTGGGCGAGGATCTGGAACCGCAGATCCCGGGCCTGTGCATCGTGAGCGACCGGTATCTGGTGGGCGGAGGCCTGTGGGGCTCCATTGCATTGATTGGCCCCACCCGGATGCCCTTCCAGAAGCTGATGCCGCTGCTGCATTACTTTGCAGACCAGCTGGGCGAGGGCATGAGCGGCAAACGAAAAGACACCCCGCAGGCTGCCGTACCCCGGCGGACTGTGATCTATAAGGAGGATCTGGAATGAGCGAAGAAGCAAAAAAGACGGCTCCGGCTCAGGAAGTGGAGCAGCCCGAAACGGCTCCCGAGGAAAAGGCCCAGCAGGCAGCACCCGAACAGGAACCTGCTGCTGAAGCTGCCGACCCGAAGGATGACAAGAAGAAGGATGGCGGCTGGTTCAACAAGAAGGCCCGTGAGCTGGAAGCCGTAAAGGCAAAGCTGGACGCCGCCGAAGCCAACGCTGCACAGGCCAAAGACCAGCTGCTGCGCATGGCAGCGGAGTACGAGAACTACCGCAAGCGCTCCACCCGCGAAGCCGACCAGAAGTTCAACGATGGCATTTCCTTTGCGGTGAACCAGATCATTCCCATTCTGGATACGCTGGAGATGGCAGCCAACGCCCCCACCACCGACGAGAACTACAAAAAGGGCGTGACCATGACGCTGGACAAAGCCGCCAAGGCGCTGGATGCCCTCCATGTGGAGGAGATCGAAGCGCTGGGAAAGCCCTTTGACCCCAACTTCATGAACGCAGTGCAGCAGATCCCCGCCCCGGACGGACAGGAGAGCGGCACCGTCCTCACGGTCTACCAGAAGGGCTACAAGCTGGGCGATAAGATCGTCCGCCATGCGACCGTTGTAGTGGCCGAATAACAAAGCAGAAACCCGAAAGGGTTTTGAATATAACATCCGCTTACAAACATTTGAGCATCACATAAACAATAAGAGTTGTTCTTTCGAGAGGAGTTTTCATTATGAGTAAGATCATTGGTATCGACCTTGGTACTACCAACAGCTGCGTGGCTGTCATGGAGGGCGGCGAGCCCGTTGTTATCGCAAACTCTGAGGGTGCACGCACCACCCCGTCTGTGGTGGGCTTCACCAAGACCGGCGACCGTCTGGTGGGTCAGGTGGCAAAGCGTCAGGCCATCACCAACCCTGAGAACACCGTTGCTTCCATCAAGCGTTTCATGGGCACCGACCACAAGGTGACCCTGAACGGCAAGGAGTACACTCCCCAGCAGGTCAGCGCTATGATCCTGCAGAAGCTGAAGGCTGATGCCGAGGCTTATCTGGGCGAGCCTGTTACCGAGGCTGTCATTACCGTTCCTGCATACTTCAACGACAGCCAGCGTCAGGCTACCAAGGACGCAGGCACCATTGCAGGCCTGAATGTCAAGCGTATCATCAACGAGCCTACTGCCGCTTCTCTGGCATATGGCATCGATAAGGAAGAAGACCAGAAGATCATGGTCTACGATCTGGGCGGCGGCACCTTCGATGTGTCCATCATCGAGATGGGCGACGGCGTTACCGAAGTTCTGGCCACCAACGGTGATACCCATCTGGGCGGCGATGACTTCGATGAGCGCATCATCAACTGGATGGCAGATGCCTTCCAGACCGAGAACGGCATCGACCTGCGCAAGGACAAGATGGCTGCGCAGCGTTTGAAGGAAGCTGCCGAGAAGGCAAAGATCGAGCTGTCCAGCGCAATGAGCAGCCAGATCAACCTGCCCTTTATCACTGCCGATGCTACCGGCCCGAAGCACTTGGATATGACCCTGACCCGCGCAAAGTTCAACGAGCTGACCGCTGATCTGGTCGATCGCACCATGGGCCCCGTCCGCAAGGCTCTGCAGGATGCAGGCCTGCGTCCCTCTGACCTGAAGAAGGTCCTGATGGTCGGTGGTTCCACCCGTATCCCCGCTGTCTACGATG
>OOAO01001125.1_pt1 | contig 24742 bp, 22 predicted proteins | sample 1671821 | NCBI WGS metagenome assembly OOAO01 (sample SAMN06348196, study PRJEB24527) | human gut metagenome | biome: human gut; feature: ankylosing spondylitis patient; material: feces | host: Homo sapiens | place: China | collected 2015-10 | reverse complement strand
CCAGCCGAAACGGCACGCACTGGCAGCGGCTCACGATAGTGGGCAACATCACGTCTGCCGAGGTGCCCAGCAAGATAAACATAACGCCCTCGGGCGGCTCCTCGAGCGTTTTGAGCAGTGCGTTGGCGGTGTTGGCACGCAGTTGCTCGGCACGGTCGATGATGTAGACCTTGGCCTTGGCGCGGATGGGCGCCAGCGGCACGTCATCGAGCAGCTCGCGGGTCTGGGCGATGAGGTAACCCGTGGCGCTCTCGGGCGTGTAATAGTGCACGTCAGGATGCGTATGCCGAGAGACGCGCACGCAGCTGTCGCATGCGCCGCAGCCGTCCTGCTCGCACAGGAAGGCTTGGGCGAGCGCCCACGCGGCGTCGAGCTTGCCCGCGCCGGGCGCGCCCAAAAACAGGTAGGCGTGCGATGCGCGACCGCTAGCGACGGCATTGGTCAAAAAGTCGCGCACGCGCTCTTGGGTGTCGAGCTTGGCCAGCAGGCTTGCCTGAGCGGGGGCCATGTTACTCGGCCTCCTTGGCAAGCGCGGCGGCGACAGCATCCTGGGGGATATCGAGACCGTACGCGCGAACCTGCTCGACCGTCTTCTCGAAAACTTCCTCGACGGTCGTAGTGGCGTCGATGAGCTTTACGCGGTTTGGCTCCTCGGCAGCAATGGCACAAAATCCCTGGTACACACGCTCCTGGAATGCCATGCCCTTAGCCTCCATGCGATCTGCCGCGCCACGGGCTGCCATGCGTAGCGCCGCCTGCTCGGGCGTGATGTGGTAGACGAGTGTGAGCGCCGGGTGCGTTCCCGCGACGGCCAGGTTGTTGGCGTCGCACACCATCTGGCGGTCGAGGCCATCGGCAAACGCCTGGTAGCAGGTCGTGGAATCGTAGAAGCGATCGCACAGGACCACCTTGCCGGCCGCAAGGGCGGGGGCTATGACCTCGTGCACCAGCTGGGCACGCGCAGCCTCGTAGAGCAGCAACTCGCAGGTGTCGCCCATCGCCATATTGGCGGGGTCGAGCAGCAGGGCGCGGATCTTTTCGCTGATGGCGGTGCCGCCCGGTTCGCGCAGGCTCACAACCTGGTGGCCAGCGAGCTCGAGCGCACGGGCAAGCAGGCGCGCCTGCGTAGATTTACCAGCGCCATCGACGCCCTCGAGCGTGATAAAGCTATGTTGAGCGGGCTCAAAAGCCATGGGCGCAGCCCCTTCCTACAAGGCGCGTAAATGCAGATATATCAACCAAGCCATGATACCCCAGTGCTCGGCACGTCCCAAATCCCACCTAGCCAATGGCTACTCAGGCGGCAGTTAGGGACGTTCCTAAACTGCCGGCCGAAAAGGAACGTCCTCAACTGCCGGCTTTTTGGGGTGCTGGGTATAATCATCGTATTGCATTGAAATGTGGCGAAAGGAGTGGCAATGTCTCGGTATTGCGCCTCGTGCGGCAAGCTTCTTGCAGATAATGCCAAGTTCTGCACCTCGTGCGGTGCACCCGTTGAGCAAACAGCCGCGAGCGATAGCCAGCCCGCTTTTGAGCAGACCGGCTCCCTTGATACGCCGCAAGCCAAGGCGGACGACCCCCTCGCCTATAGCCCCGACCCCGCCGCAAGGACCGAGGCCGTCGAGACCACGCAGCGCATACCCGTCGCGAGCGGCTCGCCCCAACAGCAGCCGGCTCCCGCATACGCGCCCGCTTCGCCACAGACCCCCGCTCCCAAAAAGAGCGGCACCGGGCCGCTTATCGCCGTTATCGTTGTGCTGGTGGCGATCATCATCGCCCTGGTCATCTTCTTTGCGATCAGACCGTTCGACAACGCCGCCACGCAGACGACTGCCGAGGTAGCTAAGCTGCACCATGACGTCGACGACGATGACCTAAAGCCTCTCGGCAATCCCAACAGCCTGTACGACGATGATGACGATGACGACGAGGATGGCGGCGAAGCAACGCTCTCCGAGCAGAACCTCTACCGTCGCCTGAGCGAATACTACGACCTGCTCGAAGATCTCGACAGCCAGGTCCGTGGCTGCGCGCAGAACTTCAACGGCAACTATCTGGAAGAGGATCGAACCACCCGTCAAAATCTCGCCGACGTCGCCGAGCGCACGGAGGACACCATCGAGCAGTATTACGACATCGTCGAGGACCTGGACGTCCCGACGAGCTCCAAGAACTACAGCTCCTGGAAGGATATCATCGCCCTGTACGACGACCTGGATCACCGCATTGACGCAATCTGTGATGCCTGGGAGATCAGCCTGAAATACGCCAAGCCTGCGGACCACAAGAATGAGATCGTGGCGCCGCTGTCGCGCGACAACGTGGCGGGCACCAATGACAATAAGCACCGCCTAGACTTTGAGGAGCGCTATCCCGGCGCTAAGCCTGTCGAGGTGAACTAGCGCTTTGTCGTTCCCGAGCCGGCAGTTAGGGACGTTCCTAAACTGCCGGCAGAAAAGGAACGTCCCTAACTGCCGGTCAAAAAAACGAGCGAGGATCGCGGGGTCCTCGCTCGTTTTTTTGGGCAATGTTTCGACTGCGCCGTTACTTGTCGGCGGCTGCTTTCTTGGCAGTCGACTTCTTCGCGGTCGTCTTCTTGGCGGCAGTGGCTTTCTTAGCCGTCGTCTTCTTTGCCGTGCTCGCCTTGGTTGTGGTCTTGCGACCGCGGGCGGGCTTCTTCTCCTTGGTCGGGCAGTCCATGTTGACGCAGATACGCCACGGACCGCGCGCCGTGTTGACCACTACGATGGGGGCGCCGCACTCGGGACAGGTCTCGCCCGTCGCCTCGAGCTTGCCACGCGCCGGCAGCGGATAGCTCACGCCGCAGTCATCGTAGTTGGTGCAGCGGATAAAGCGCTTGCCGCTCTTCTCGCTCTTGTGTGCGATCAGGTCGCCATGGCGTCCGGCCTCGGCACACACCTTGCACTCGCCCACCTTAAGGTCGGGCTCGTAGTTGGTGGGGCACGTGGGGTTCACGCAGATCTCGAAGGCCTTCTGGCGGAACGGCTGGCACTTAATGCGCGGCGCACCGCACTCGGGGCACACGGCGGCCTCGCCCTCGAGCGGGCTTACCTTGACGCCACTCGGCACCGGATAGGTCACGTCGCAGTCGGGCCAGCCCATGCAGCCAATGAAGCTGCCGCGGGTCTTGGCGCTCGTCTTCATAACCAGGTCCTTGCCGCACTTGGGGCAGGCGCCCACGCGCGCATCGGCCGTGACGGCGTCGCTGATGGCGTCGCCGAGCTCCTGCGTATGCTTGAGCAGCTCGTCGAGCACGCCGGCCAGCAGCGCGCGCGAGTGCGTCACGACATGTTCTTCGGTGTCCTCGCCGCGCTCCACGCGGGTCATGTCGCCGTCGAGCTCGCTGGTCATATCGGGGCTCGTGATGCGCGGGGCAAACTGCGACAGTGCATCGATAATGGCGATGCCCAGCTGGCTCGGCTCCACGGGATCATTTTTGAGATAGCGCACGGCATACAGGCGCTCGATGATGCTCGCGCGCGTGGACTTGGTGCCCAGGCCGCGCTTTTCCATCTCCTGCACGAGCTTGCCCTGGCTGTAGCGCGCGGGCGGCTCGGTCTGCTTGGCCTCGAGTTTAATGTCGAAAACGTCGACCGTATCGCCCTGCTCCAGCGGCGGCATCTGCTCGTCGCGCTTAAGTCCATACGGATACGCCTCGCGGAAGCCCGGGGTCACGAGCACGTCGCCCGAAGCCACGAACGGCTCGCCGTTGACGTCGAGCTCGAGCTTGGTGTTCTCGATGGTCGCGGGCCCCATGAGCGTTGCCAGGAAGCGGCGGGCGATGAGGTCGTAGAGCTTGCGCTGGCCGCCATCGAGCGTGGACGGATCGCCTTCGCCCGTGGGGTAGATGGGCGGGTGGTCGGTGGTCTCGACTTTGCCGCGCGTGGGCTTCATGGGGCCGGCGAGTACCTTTTTGCACACGGGCGCCAGCGCCGGGTTGATCTTTGCCAGGTCGCTCACCACGGCGCCCAGATCGAGCGTCGCAGGGTACACGGTGTTGTCGACACGCGGATAGCTGATGAGGCCCGCCATGTAGAGGGACTCGGCGATGCGCATGGTACGTGCAGGTGAGATGCCCTCGGCCGCGGCGGCAGCCTGCAGCGAGGTCGTCGCAAACGGCGTGGGCGGCTGCTGCTTGCGGGAGCGCTTGGTCACCGCGGCGACGGTTGCCGTCGTAGCGCCGTCGACGTGGCCGTACGCCGTCTCGGCAGCATCTTTGTCGGTAAAACGTGTCGTCTTGTGCGCAATCTTAAAGCGGTCATCCTCGGCAGCACCCTGAGCGGCACCCATGCCGCGAATCTGCCAATAGTCCTCGGGCACAAACGCCATGCGTTCGCGTTCGCGCTCGACCACCAGAGCGAGCGTCGGCGTCTGCACGCGGCCGGCGGAGCGCACGTTGCCAAAGCCGCCAAACTTGGCGAGCGTCAGGTAGCGCGTGAGCACCGCACCCCAAATGAGGTCGATGTGCTGGCGGCTCTCGCCGGCGTCGGCCAGATTCTGGTCGAGCGAGACAAGATTATCGAAGGCCTGCGTAATCTCGGCCTTGGTAAACGAAGAATACTGGGCGCGGGCGACCGGCAAGTCGGGCGCAACCTCGCGCACCTTGTTGAGGGCGTCCGAACCGATCAGTTCGCCCTCGCGGTCGAAGTCCGTGGCGATAATGACGCTGTCGGACTTCTTGGCAAGGTTCTTGAGCGAGCGGATGAGCTCCTTCTCGGCCGGCAGCTTAATGACGGGCGCCCAGGTGAGGTAAGGCAGGCTCTCGAGCTTCCAGCCCTTGATGGAGATACCATCGGCAAGAAACGGCTTGCGCTTGGTGTCGTAGGGCGGACGTGCCAGGCCATCGGGCATATCGGCCGGCAGCATCTCGCCGTCCTCGGTGACCGAATACCAGCCCAGCTTTTTATCGAACAGCACGCTGTCGCAAAAATCGGGCGCAAGGATGTGACCGGCAAGGCCGATCGTCACGCACTCCTCGCCCTTCCACTCAAAACGGTAGATGGCGGTGTTGTACACCTTGTCCTTTTTGGGCTTGCCCGTGGACAGACGCTCGGCAATCTGACGCGCGGCGTCGTTTTTCTCGGCGATGATGAGCTTCAAAAGAGGCTCCTATCTCGTATCTCTGCGGCTACGCCCGCCCGTATGGCGGCCGACTTACGCCCTTGCTTGCTCAATCTGCCCGATGAGCCAATCGCACCAGGCATCCATGCCCTCGCCCTTGCGCGCGCTCACGGCAAACCGCGGCGCCTGCGGATTGAGGTCATCGAGTGTCTTAGTATACCTATCCATGTCAAAATCGAAAGCTGGGGCCACGTCGACCTTGTTGAGCAGCTGCGCGCCGGCGTGCTGGAAGATGCCCGGATACTTGATGGGCTTGTCGTCGCCCTCGGGCACCGAGAGAATCATGATGGACAGGTTCTCGCCCAGGTCAAAGTCGACCGGGCAGACCAGGTTACCCACGTTTTCGATAAAGATGACGTCGATGTTCTCCAGACCCACAGCCTGGTCGAAGGCATCGACAGCCTCCATGATCATGTTGCCCTCGAGGTGGCACAGACCGCCCGTGTTGATCTGGATGGCGGGCATGCCGGCTTCCTTCATGGTGATGGCGTCGACATCCGAGGCGATATCGCCCTCGATGACGGCACAGCGTAGGCCGGCCTTGTCACGCAGGCGCTCGTTGGTGCCCAGAATCGTGGTGGTCTTACCCGAGCCGGGGCTCGACAGCACATTGATCACGTAGGTGCCTGCCTCATTAAATCGCTGACGCAGCTGATCTGCCAGGCGCTCGTTGCGCGACAGAATCGGCGATGCAATATCAATCGTTTTCTCGGCCATACTTAGCGCTCCTTACTTTGGCCCCTTTATACCCCATCACCAGATGGCTAGCGGGCTAATCGTCGGGGGTTTCGATTTCGATACTTGCGATATCGAGCTCGCGGCCGTGCAGTAGGCGCACGTTGGCACCACCACACTGGGGACAGCGACAGTGGAAGCGATCGTGGTCGAAAACCTCGCCGCAGTCCAGACACTCGCTTTGTGGATGGACCTCCTCCACGGCAAGCTCGCAGCCGCGCGTGAGCGGATCCTCGTCGCGAAACGTCTCCCACGCAAAGTCGAGCGCCTCGCGCACAACTTCGGTCATATCCCCGATACGCAGCGTTACCAAAACGGCGCGCGAGGCCCCCGCCCCACGCGCCGCGCGAATCACTGTATCGAGTATGCCGTTGACAATGCCAACCTCGTGCATACCGATTTACTCCTCGTCGTCCTCGTCGTCCGAGAACAGGTCCAGACGGCTCACGAACAGGCCCTCCTTGCCCTCGCGCGCGGTAATGACCACGCGAGCGATGGCGAGCGAAATCTCGTAGAGCGAGAGCAGGGCGCCATACATGAGACCCAGCGTAACGGGCGAGCCGTCGGGCGTAATCACAGCCGAGCCCACAAGCAGGCCAACGTATACATAACGCCAGGCACTGCGGAAAGCAGCGTAGGACACGATGTGGAAGACGGACAGGTAGAAGATGATGAGCGGCAGCTCAAACGCCACACCAAAGCCGATCATAAAGAGCAGCTCCATGTTGACGTAGTTCTCCAGATCGGGCAGCGCCGTGGCGACGGCCGAGGTCTCGCCGATGAGCCACTCAAAGCCTGCCGGGATAATGATGAAGTAGCAGAAGATGGCACCCAGGAAGAACAGCACCGTCGAGGCGAGCACCGTGGGCACGACCCATTTGCGCTCGTTGGGACGCAGTGCCGGCAGGAAAAATGCCAGAATCTGCCAGATGATCATGGGCGTGCACATGACCACGGCCATCTTGATGGCCAGCGAGAAGCGCAGTCCAAAGCCGCCGAGCGTGGTGGTGATGTAGAACTTACCGTCCGGCACAAAGGAGCGGATGGGGTCTTCCAGGATGTCGAGCACCACGGGCGTGGCGAAATACAGCACGATGGCGGCGGCAAACACCGACACGACCACGATGGTCAGGCGGCGGCGGAGCTCGCCCAGGTGATCGAAGAGCGGCATGCGCGCAGGTCCGATAGGCATTACTCATCGCCTCCCTTCGGGGCGTCGGCGGCAACGGCGTCGTCCTCGGCCTCGAGCTCGCGAGCGAGCTGGTCGACGACGGCCTTGCGCTTGCGGGGACGACGGGCGTAGAGGTCAGCCGTCGTGGGCTCTGCCGGCTCGGGCTCGGGCTCCGGCTCTGCAGCAGGCTCGGGCTCGACGACAGGCTTGGCGCTCTCGGCCTCGGACTCCTCAGCAGCACCCTCGCCCTCAGCAGCACCCTCGCTTGCAGCCTTCTCGGCAGCAAGGCGGGCACGGCGCTCGGCGAAGGTCTCCTTCTTTGCTGGCGCAGCCGTCTCGGCGGCTTCCTCGTCCGCATCGGAATCGTCGTCGGTCGCAGCGGCCTTCTTGGGCTTGACCGGCGCCGACGCGGCCTCGCTTACCGGATCGATAATCTCGGACTGAACAACGGCCGTCATCTTTTCCTGCGTCTCGCGGAACTGACGGATGGCACGGCCGATCGTGCGGCCCATCTGCGGGAGCTTATCCGGGCCAAACAGCAAAAAGCCGAAGACCACGATGATCGCGAGCTCACCCTCTCCAATACCAAACACACATACCTCCAAGGCTCGATGTGAGTCGAGCCCGCACCGCGCCATTCGGCCGGAACTCGTCTATTCATTCGGTCAAGTATAGCGCCCGGACGCCAAAACGTCCGAGCGCATCACAAACATATGCCAAACGGCACGCCCTTTTGGGGGCCAAGATTATGCAGCGGTGATCGAAATCTCCTGGTCGACACCCAACAGCTGAACCACGCGCATCACCGGAGGCTGCACATTGGTGCAGCTAAAGCGCTTACCGTGGTCGACCGCGTGGTACGCGGCGCCCACGAGCACGCCAATGCCCGTCGAATCGATGTAGCTCACCTGGGCAAAATCGAGCTCAACGGCCTCAGTGGGCTGCTCGAGCGCCAGGTCGATGGCATTGCGCAGGCTATCGGCGTTAGAAATATCAATCTCGCCGGTGACCTTAATGGTGTAGAGCTCTGGCGTGGGGTTGGTGGAAATACCCAAATCCATGTATACGCTCCTTTACGTATCGAAAGTGCGGATAGTACGGGAAGCCGCGCGTTAGGCGCGCTCGGCACGCGCAAGCTCGGCAGCGACAAGCTTAACGGCCAGCACCAGCACATCGAGCGCAGCCTCCAGGTCCTCGACCGTGGGATAGCTCGGCGCGATGCGGATGTTGGTGTCGCGCGGGTCCTTGCCATAGGGCCAGGTAGCACCGGCCGGTGTGAGCTTGACGCCCAAGTCGGCGCAAAGCGCGGCGACCTTCTGGGCCGAGCCCTCGGGGCCATCGAAGCTCACAAAGTAGCCGCCGCGGGGATGCGTCCAGGTGGCGCAACCCGTGTCGCCCAAGCCCTCGGTGAGTTTGCGCTCGACGGCCTCAAAGCGCGGACGCAGGAACTCGGCGTGCTTTTTCATGTGCTCCTTGACCGCCTCGATGGTGGGAAGGAAGCGCACGTGACGCAGCTGGTTGAGCTTGTCGGCGCTGATGAGGCCGGCCTTCAGGCGCTTGGAGAACTCGGCGATAACCGCGGGGCTCGCACCGATAAAGCCGATGCCGGCGCCCGGGAAGGTGATCTTGGACGTCGAGGCAAAGGCCACCACGCGATCCTCGGTGCCCGCCGCGCGAGCGAGGTCAAAAATGTTTGCGAGCTCGTCGGTCTCGTCGTACAGGTCGTGCACGCAGTAGGCGTTGTCCCAGAAGATGCGGAAATCGGGCGCGGCCGTGGGCATCTCAACCAGGCGGCGCACGGTGTCCTCGCTAAAGGTGATGCCCGTGGGGTTGGAATACTTGGGCACGCACCAGATACCCTTGATGGAATCGTCGGCGGCAACGAGGCGCTCGACCTCGTCCATGTCGGGGCCGTTGTCGGTCATCGCGACGGGGACGTTCTCGATACCCAAGTCGGCGGTGATGCCAAAGTGGCGATCGTAGCCGGGAACGGGGCACAGGAACTTGACCTTCTTGCCGTCGTGCGCGGCCTCGTAGGCGTCCCAGGGCTCGCTGCCGCACGAGCCGCAACGCCAGAACATACCGGCGATATCGTGCTCGATCAGCAGGCTCGATGAGCCCAGTATGAGCGTCTGCTCGGCAGGACAACCCAGGAACTCCCCCGCCAGCTTGCGTGCCGAGGGAATGCCCTCAAAGCAGCCGTAGTTGGAGCAGTCGACGTTGCCGTCATGCAGATCGGCATCGGCATTGAGGATATCGAGCATGGGTCGAGAGATGTCCACCTGGGAGGGCGACGGCTTGCCGCGGGCCATGTCGAGCGCCAGGCCCTTGGCCTTGACCTCGGCGACCTCGGCTTTGAGCGCCTCGATGGCGGCATCGAGTTCGGTGGTTTCCATCTTCTGGTAGATCGTCTGCATGGGGTGCGACCTTTCGCGAAGCGGTACGTTGCAGTTCGTCTAAGTATAGACCGCCATCGTCGCAACGTTATGAAGCCGTGATAGATTAAGTTCATCGCAATCAATTACGAATCGCCGCGCATGCCGGCGTGGGGCGCCCAAGGAGGCACTATGAAGTACGGATCGTTTCAGGCCGAGGAATTCGGCGACTTGCAGCGCCTGGTCGACGGACTGTTTTACGACCGCCACGCCATCGACCGCCTGGATCTGATCGTACAGGCCGAAATCTTGGACCTGGCGCCCGACCTCATGGAAATCGTGAACCTTTTGCCGCCCGGCTACTACGACCGCCAGTCACTTTGCGACCAGCTCAACTCCGCCTTGGCCGCCCACGGCTGGGGCGCCGTCTACGGAACGGTGGAATAAGCCTCGTCATTTAAGTACGTCCCTAATGACTAAAACGCCGCCTGTGATGGTGTTCACAAGCGGCGTTTTCAAACTTGTATGTGCTCTTACTCGTCTTTGGGCGAGGGATGCTTGCAGACCACGCTCATGTAGATCATGCCAAGCACGGCCGCGGTGACAGAGCCGGCGAGAATAGCGGCCTTGGCGGCCAGAACCTCAAATTCAGCCGTCGGGAAGGCAAGGCCGCTGATGAGAATCGACATGGTAAAGCCGATACCGCCCAGAATGCCCACGCCGGCAATCATGTGCCAGTTGACATTGTGCGGCAGCTCGCAGGCCTTAAGCTTAACCAGGGCAAACGTCATACCAAAGATGCCGATCGGCTTGCCCAGCAGCATGCCAAAGTACACGCCGAGCGTCACCGGGTCGGTGAGCAGCGTGCTCATGTCCACGCCCACTAAGCGAACCTGAGCGTTTACGAACGCAAAGATCGGCAGGATCACAAAGTTGACCGGCGTGGAGATCAGACGCTCCATGCGGATAAGCGGCGGGGTCACGCGGTGCATGACGCGCTCGACCTTGGTTGTCGAGACGGTAAAGTCATGCTGGCCCAGGATGTGTGCCTCATCATCGTAGCGGTCATCGAGCAGCGGCAGGCACTCGCCCAGCCAATCGGTGAGGCTATCGAGCTTGACGCCACACTTGGCCGGGATGGTAAAGGCCAAGATGACGCCAGCAAGCGTGGCATGTACGCCGCTCTTGAACATGCAGAACCACAGCAGCAGCCCCAGTACCGAATACGGGGCAAGGCGGTAATGCTGCGTCTTGTTAAGCCACACGAGCGCGCAGGTCACAAGCGCGGCGGCGCCCAACCAAAACGGATTGGGGCTCTGACCGTAGAAGATGGCGATGGCGGCGATGGAGATCAGGTCGTCGGCGATGGCGAGCGTCGAGAAGAACACGCGCACGCCGTTGGGCACGCGGTTGCCCAAAAGCGACAGCACGCCCAGCGCAAAGGCAATATCGGTTGCCATGGGAATGGCCCAGCCGTTGTGCGCGCCGGCATGGTTAAAGATCAGGTAGATGCAGGCGGGAACGACGACACCGCCCACGGCCGCCAGCATGGGAAGCATGGCCTGACGCGGATTCTTGAGCTCGCCGACCGTCATCTCGTACTTAAGCTCAATGCCCACCAACAAAAAGAAAATCGCCATGAGGAAGTCGTTGACGAAAAGCTCAACGGTGAGACCGGCCGTAAGGTTTCCCAGACCCACATACAGCGGGGTCTCCAAAAAGTGATGGACGGCCTCGTAGGCATCGGTATTGGCGCAAATGACGGCGGCGATGGCGGCGAAGACCATGACGGCGGCGGAAATCGTGCCGTTCTCGGCGATGCGCTCCCAGATGTCGTGACGTTCAAAGCGCTTGCGCTCACGAACGTTGAACAGCTGCTCAGTTGCTGCCATGGGCGGCTCCTTTCACGGGAAAGCTCCCGTCTTAAAAAAGCACGGCCCGCCCAAGTGGCGGCGCCGCGCTCTAACGTATTACGCTTGCATCTAGCCTACCCTGCACGACAAGCACGCAGGCGTGGCCGAAAAGCGGAACCACAGGTTGAACATTATTTGTTCAACGGCACGGGCATACCTGTCCAAGAGACGACGCGGCGCCGTGCACAAAAAACGACCGGAGCGCGGGGCGTCCGCGGTCCGGTCGTGGCGTTTGGTCAACTAAACCTAGCAGGCGGCCATGATGGGGGCAGCGACCTGCTTCTTACGGGAGAGGACGCCCGGCATCCAGACGCCGTCGTGCTCGTCGGCAATGCCCAGGCCCTTCTGAGCGGCCTCGGTCTCGCCCTCGAGCAGGACCTGCGAGCCCTCCTCCATGATGTCGGTGATGCACAGGACAATGCCATCGGCACCCTTCTCGGCGGCGTAGGCACGCATGGCCTCGCGAATCTCGTCGATCATGCCGAGCGCACGACTCTTGTCGACGGTCTCGTACTGGCCGATGAGCAGCTTCTTGCCGGCGGGCTCGAACATCTTGATGTCGTTGCCGACCATCTCGGCTGCGGTGAAGGAGCCGGACGGACGGGTGAGGAAGACCTCCATGCCAAACTTGACCGGGTCGACACCCACCTGCTCGCCGAGCTTGGCGGCGACAGCGCGGTCGACATCGGTGGTGGTGGGACTCTTGAGCATGAGCGTGTCGGTCATCATGGCCGAGAGCAGCAGCTTGGCCTGGACGTCGGAAAGCTCAACGCCGAGCACGCCGGCGAGCTTGGTGACGATGGTGCAGCTGGAACCCCAGGGCAGGCAGATGTAGCGCAGCGGGCCGGCGGTCTCGAAATCGCCGATGCGGTGATGATCGACGACGCCAAAGACCGTGGCGTCCTTAAGGCCGGCGACAGACTGGGCGGACTCGTTGTGGTCGGTGAGGACGACGAGCTGGCCGGCCTCGACGGACTCGATCACGCGGGGCTCGGCAATGCCGGCGTCGGCAAGCAGCTTGGCGGACTCGGCCGGAAGCTGACCAAGGGCGCAGGCCTCGTAGGTGTTGCCGGCATACTCAACCTGGTTGAGCAGCTGGGACAGGACGACGGCGCTCATGATGGCGTCGTTATCGGGGTTCTGGTGACCAAAGACAAGAACGTTTGCCATGGATATCCTCCACTTGATATGTGTACTTGGACGTAGCTATGGTAGCACGCTGACGCCGAACCTTATGAGACGGAAGGGTCGCGGCACAATTTGGGGCAAGCGCTGAGGCGAGGTCAGGGACGAAGCCTGTCCCCCTTTCACCACCTGCCCCCGCACCAGCTATTTGCCGGCGGCGCGCAGGGCTACGTAAGCGGCACCGATGATGCCGGCGTCGTTGCCGAGCGAAGCGACCTTAATGGGCGTCTCGCGCGAGGCGGAGAGCGCGTACTGCTTAAAGTGCTCGCGGACCTTGTCGAGGTAGACATCGGCCGAAGCGGAAGCACCGCCGCCGATCAGGAACATCTCGGGATCGACCACGTTGGCAATAAGCGCCAGGGCGCGGCCGAGATAGTCGGCCATGGTATCGGCAGCTGCCAGCGCGAGCTTGTCACCCTCGCGGCAGGCCTGGAACACGTCCTTGGAATCAGAAGGCCCGGTGAGCTCGATGGGCTCGACGCCCGCCTTCTTGCACTCGGCAAGGTAGTTACTCACCACGCCGGTGGCGCTGGAATACTGCTCCAGGTGGCCATGGCCGCCACAGCCACAGGTGCGCTCCTCGGCCGGGTTCAGGCACATGTGGCCAATCTCGCCGCCGGCGCCCACAACGCCCGACACCACGTCGCCGTTAACGATAACGCCGCCGCCCACGCCGGTACCGATGGTGACCATCACCACGTTCTGCACGCCCTTGGCAGAGCCGAGCCAGGCCTCGCCCATGGCAGCGGCGTTGGCATCGTTCTCGTACTTAACGACCGCGTCGGGGCAGTGCTCCTGAATGGCGACTCTCAGCTCGGGCAGGTTAATGGCAATGTTGGCCTTGACCTTGGCATCGCCCGATGCCGGGATGGGGCACGGAACGGCCAGACCAATGCCCGCCACAAAGGCACGCGGAATCTGGGCCTTGGCGACCACCTGGTCGATAGCCTCGGTCACCGCGGCAAAGCCCGCGGCGTCAACGATAGGAGGCGTAGGCACGCTGGCCTTGGCCAGCAGGTTGCCGTCCTCGTCGAACAGACCCTCCTTAACCGAAGTGCCGCCGACGTCAATGCCGATGTAGTACTGCTTAGGTTCCATGGGAGCCCACCTTTCTCGTTTAAACATTGCCTGTATGGTACCGCTCCCAAGGCAAAAACCTACCAAAAAGGGACAGGTTTATTTTGGCAGGTTTTATCTGGGGAAACGCAAATGGCCGCTCAACAGACCGCGCAAGACCATCCCCAAAAATAAAGGCGCCGGGAGGCGGAGACTCCCGGCGCCCGTCAAAGGGACTATGTTGTCTGTCGGACCGCACGGTCCTTCGCGGCGATAACGCCGACTAGGCCTTAAGTGCCTGCAGCTGCTTGTGGATTTCGATGAGCTCCGTCGCCATGACGCGCATGGTCTCGGTGCCGGCCATCTGGTCCTCGGCATGCAGCAGAATCAACGGGGCCTCGCCATTACGCTCGCCGTTGGCCTCTTTCTTCAGAAGCCCCATGTGAACATCGTGGCCGCCGTTATAGGCCTCGTCGCCCTGTTTGATAAGCTCCTCGGCGGCGTCAAAATCGCCCTCCTTGGCCTTTTGCACGGCATTGATGTACATGCTCTTGGCGGTACCGACGTAGCTGATGATCTCAAAGCAGGTCATCTGCAGTTCGTTCATATCCTCCATGCGGAGCACCTAGCCCATCACGCTGACGCAGTGGTCGATGATGCCGGCAGCGTTCATGCGGCCGTAGTCGACCATGTTGATGACCTCGACCGGGAAGCGGCCAGCGGCCTCCTTCTCAAAATCGCCCTTGGTGTAGCCGATCTGCGGGCCAAGCAGCAACATGTCGCACTCGTCCAGGTGATCGTGGGCCTCGTTCATGGGGCGAGCCTCGACCTCAATTTCCAGGCCACGGTTCGCGACCTCGGCCTGCATCTTCTGGACCAGCAGGCTCGTGGACATACCGGCATTGCAGCAGAGCATGATCTTCTTCATGGTTTCCTCCTTATAACTGCGCGGCGCGCAGACGACGACTGGTTTCATTCTTTGCAGCTATTGTTCCCACCCCCTGCATCTTTACGCAAGGGAGAGAGCTGCGGGCACCGGCACCGCGTACCGGCGCCCGCAGCGGTGAAAGGGACGAACGTTAGGCGTTCTACTCGGCGAGAGCCTCCTGCTTGGCGATTGCCTTCTCGGAAATCTTCATAAAGGGCAGGTAGACGGCCATGCCAATGACAATCTCGAGAGCCTGCCACACGCCGGCGCGCCAGTCAAAGCCCGTAGCGAGCAGGGCATTGATGACGGGAGGCATAGTCCAGGGCACCTGGGCGATGCAGGGGCTGATGATGCCTGCGCAGGTAAGGCCATAGGTGATGCCGATGAACAGATCGGGAAGAAGGACAAACGGAATCATGAGCGGCAGGTTGTACACGATGGGGTAACCGTAGATAACCGGCTCGTTGATGTTGAACAGACCAGGCAGGATAGCCATCTTGGAAACGGTCTCGGAAGCCTTGTTCTTGGAGAACAGGAGCGTGTCGAGCAGAAGCATGAGGGTGCAGCCCGAGCCGCCGATGAGGGCGAAGCTGTTAACGATCTGCATGTTCATGTAGTGATCGGGCTGGATGGTGCCACCGGCGGCAAAGGTAGCCATGTTGTCGACGATGAGCATGGTCAGGATCGGCTCGACTGTAGCGCCAGAGATGGTGGACTGGTGGATACCGACGCAGAACAGCAGGTTGGCAAGGGTGTAGATGAGGATAACAGCCCACGGACCGGCGTTCATGATGCTCTTGAGCGGGTTGGAGATGCACGTGGAGATGATGGCGCACAGATCGGTGCCGGCGCATACGGCGAGCAGAGCTGCGGCAAGAGCGAAGATCGAGAGGTTGAGCAGCATCGGGATCATGACGTTGAAGGAGTTGGAAACCGCGGGGGGCACGCCCTCGCCCAGCTTAACCTTGAGCTTCTCGATGCCAGAAATCTTGATGAAGAGCGAGACGGAAAGCAGGGCGATGATAATAGCCGAGAACAGACCGTTGGTGCCGGTGTTGGCGGTCGAAAGGGCGCCCGTGACCTCGGCGGAGGTGATCTTGTCGGTGAGCAGCGGGCTCGTGGCGGCAAGCGTGGCGGTGATCTGCTGCGGCATCATGATGACGAAAGCAGAGATAGCGACGACCACGCAAGCGAGCGGGTTATCGAAACGCTTGTTCTTAGCGAGGCTGTAGCCAATCAATCCGGCCAAGATAATGGCAGAGACGTTGAGGGTACCCAGCGTAATTGCCGAACCCCACGTCTGAAGGTTGGCAAGGCCCGCCGCATCGAGCGGGAACAGGGGGAACACGACGTTGTTGATAAGAACCGCGATACCCGCAAGGATATAGAGCGGCGTGATGGTCGCGAAGGCGTCACGCAGGGAACGCAGGTGAACCTGGTTTCCTACCTTCGCAGAGACCTCGGCAAACTTGTCGAGGAAGCTCTTTCCGTTGTCACTGGCCATGATTGCTCCTAACTTTCAAATCCGGCCTTTTCCTATGCGCACGGTGGTCTGTCGCCCTCTGCCACCAAATGTGCCATGTGTTGCGCGCAGCGGCGCGCGGTCTGGGCGTTCGCCCGGTCGCTAATCAACCACGTGGGTCGTGGCGACCTGTTTGAGCCAGGCCGCCGACTTCTTAAGGCGGCGCTTGTAGCCGTCCATAAGGTCAACCTCGACAAAACCGTAACGGTTCTTAAAGGCATTAGCCCAAGACCAGTTATCGATGACGGCCCAGTAATGGTATCCGCGGCACTTGGCGCCCTCGTCGATGGCCTTGGCCACCCACTCCAGGTGCTGACGTACAAAGTCGACGCGGTAGTCATCCTGGATGGTTCCTTCGGCGTCACGGTTCTTGTATTCGTCCATGATGCCGATGCCGTTCTCGGAAACGAACCACTCAAGATCGGGGTAGTTCTTAGCGCAGTCCATGCCAAAGTCGTAGAGGCCCTGCGGGTAGATCTCCCAGCCGCGGCTCTCGTTCATAACGGCGTCGGGCCACACGTACTCGTCGGCAAAGTGCGGCAGACCGTACTGGTCGACCTTGCTCGCCGGAGCCTGAACACGCGTGGGGTGGTAGTAGTTGCAGCCGAGCCAGTCGACAACACCCTGCTTGAGAATCTCTTGGTCGCCGGCACGGAACGGAAGCTTAACGCCGCCCTCGGCCAGGCTGTCGAGCACGTCGGCAGGAAGCTCGCCCTTGGTAATAAGGTCGAGCCACCAGCGATTGTTGATGCCGCTGGTCATACGCACGGCCTCGAGGTCTGCCTCGCTGGGATTCTGCTTGGTGTAAACCGGGGTAAAGCAGTTGATCATGCCGATCTTGGCATCGGCGCGAATAGCGCCCTCGTCATAGTCGCGACGATAGTTGGCCACGGCCAGCGCATGTGCCAGCGAGATGTGATACTGCACGGTGCGAGCGCGGCTAAAGTCGTGGAGTTGCGGGAACCACACGCCCTCCTGATAGCGCTGCTCGGGCTCGACGATGGGCTCGTTAAAGGTGAACCAGTACTTAATCTCCTGGCCAAACTCGTGGAAGGCGACGTCGGCGTAATGCGCGTAAGCCTCAACGACCTCGCGGCTCTCCCAGCCGCCACGGTTAAAGAGGTAGGTGGGCATGTCAAAGTGGTACAAGTTGACAAACGGCTCCAGGCCGGCCTCGCGAGAGGCGCGGAACAGCTCGTGATACCACGCAGCACCCTCCTCGTTGAGGTTGCCGTCGGCATCGAGCAGACGGCTCCACTGGATGGAAGTGCGATAGGTATTCAGGCCCAAGTCCTTCAAAATGCGAAAGTCTTCCTGGTACTTGGCCATAAAGTCATTGCCGGCATAAGAGCCAACGCAGTTGTAAAACGAACCCAGATCCTGGATGGACCAGGTGTCCCACAGGTTCTCGAGCTTGCCGCCCTGGTTCCACTGACCCTCAGTCTGTGGGCCGGACATAGCAGCGCCAAAGAAGAAGTCACGGGGCAGCTGATACTGAGCCATCAAAGTCCTCGCTTTCGTGTCTAGAGCTTTCGGTTGGAGACGGGCTTGCTTTGGCAGGCAATCCGGCGCGGGCGCGCACCAGGTATCTGGATACCCTGCCCGCCAAAACAAATCCGTCCCCAAACAGCACAAGCAAACGCCAATGCATCTCGCTTGTTGTCTGTAACTATAGCGCTCTAATTTATTATGTAAAGCGTCTTTTTTATTTTTCTTTATCGAACTTCTTTGATGAAAGCCATATGGATGCTTTTTAAGTAGGTATACTCTCTTTATATCAACGCAAATATGAAGGGAGGATTGCATGATTCCCAAATACGAGGCGATAGCTGCAGATATCCGTCGAAGCATCGAGGACGGCTCCCTTAAGCCGGGCGACAAACTGCCCACCGTCGTAGAGTTTTGCGAGCTGTATAGCGTTTCCAAGATCACCGTCAAGCGCGCGATTGAGCAGATCACCGAGGAAGGCCTTATTACCAGCCGGCGCGGATCGGGCACCTACGTCAAGGACACGGCGGGGCTTCCCGGCCAGGTGTTTTTCCAAGGCAAGAACGACCGTGCCCAAGGCTTTTCGTACGAGCATCGCGGGGAGAAAGTGACCTCGGTGGTCTACGATTTCTCGATCGTCAATCCGCCGGCAGAGGTTGCGACCCAGCTGGGAATGGCCGAAGACGACTTTGCCTATCACATCGTGCGCGTACGCGAGGTCGATGGTCAGCCCATCGTTATTGAGTACACCTATATGCCACTCGAGCTGATTCCGGGTCTTAAGAAAAAAGACCTGTACGCGTCGGTCTACAGCTTCATCCGCGAGCAGTGCGGACTCAAGATCTCGAGTTTCCACCGTACCATTCGCGCCGTCGCGGCAACTGAGGAAGAGGCTGAGCGCCTGGATACCAAACCCGGCTCTCCCCTGCTCGAACTCAACCAGATTGGCTTCTTGGATAGCGGCACCGCGTTTGAATATTCCATCTCGCACAACGTAGGCGACCGCTTTGAGCTGCACAACGTAACGCTGGCCTAGTTTTGTAATCCGGTGGGTGCTCGTTTTGAGCTGTCTTACGCGGCACCCGCACAACCTTATGGGAGTATGCACATGTCCGATTTGATTAAACTCACGCCGATTTTCCACGAGAAGATCTGGGGCGGCCGCCAGCTCGAAACCGTATTTGGTTACGACATTCCCGAGGGTCCCATCGGTGAGTGTTGGGCTATCTCGGCCCACCCCAACGGCGACTGCCAGATCGCGGAGGGCCCGTACGCCGGTCACACGCTTTCGTGGCTGTGGGCCGAGCACCGCGAGCTCTTTGGTAACTGCGAGGGCAAGGAGTTCCCGCTGCTCATTAAGATTCTAGACGCCAAGGACGACCTTTCGATCCAGATCCATCCCAATGACGAGTACGCCGCCGAGCACGAGAACGGCAGCCTGGGCAAAACCGAGTGCTGGTATGTACTGGACTGCGAGCCCGGCGCCACGATCATCGTCGGACAGCGCGCGCACGACCGCGCCGAGGCCGCGCGTATGATCGAGGACGGCCGCTGGGACGACATGCTCAACGTGCTGCCGATCCACAAGGGCGACTTTTTCCAGATTGACTCCGGCACCGTGCACGCCATCAAGACCGGCACGCTCATTTTGGAGACGCAGCAGTCGAGCGACGTGACGTATCGCCTGTACGACTACGACCGCCCCGGCACCGACGGCAAGCTGCGCCCGCTACACATTGAGCAGAGCCTCGACTGCATCGATTTTGACGTTCAGGCCCCGACCGACGGCACCGTAACCGCGCCCGAGATTGACGGCGTGACCGAGCTCGAGTCCAACCTCTGCTACACCGTCGATCGCGTGCGTGTTGACGGCAGCAAGACCCTCGACCAGCGCTGGCCCTTCATGTGCCTGTCGGTCATCGACGGCGAGGGCACCGTGTGCGGCGAGCCCGTTCACAAGGGCAGCCACCTGCTGGCCCCCAGCACCGTGAACCAGATCGAACTCGAAGGCAAGATGGAACTGATCATCAGCCACCTGTAATCACAAACACCGGGACATCCCTGCCGGAATTGGGGACGTACGCGGGCAATCGTTTGAAAGCACGCGTACGTCCCCTGTGTTTTAGACGGGCGTATCCCAATTCAGGGAGACGGAAGTTATAGCGTCTTCAGTACCAGCGCTAAAACGAGGTGGTCTGGCGGCGAACCAGCTGTGCTGGAAACACGCGCTCGCGCACAATCTCCGCCGTGCCCTCCAGGGCAGAGAGAAGGTTCTCCACCGTTTCATGGCATTGCGCCTCAAGCTGGTTGTCGATCGAGGTTAGTTCGGGTGTGCAGCTGAGTGCCAACGGCGTGTTGTTGTACCCGCATACGTCAAGATCTTCCGGAACCGAAATCCCGTGATGCGCGGCAAACTTGAGGGCGCCGATCGCAAGGTCATCCTCCGTCGCCATCACACCATCAAAGAACAGACCTTCTTCGGAGCGCTGGTTAAGCAGCTGCTCCGCATAGCGAATGTCGTTTCGAGCGACAATTTCGAGTGCGGGGTCGATGTCAATCCCAGCGTCGATAAGCGCCGCCTCATAACCCCGCTTACGACGAAGGACCACGTACTCGGGCGCATCGGACAAAAACAGGATATGCCGTCGCCCGGCACGCAGCATCGCTGCGGTAACATCGCGCGTAATGTCGAAATCGGTACTTGCCGTGCAATAGACCCGTTCGCCGGGAATACAGCCATTCACGACAAAGACTGGTACGGCGGCAGCCGCCTCCGCGACATAATCGGGCTGAACCCTACAATCCTCGGGGTTTTCGTATTTTGAGCTAATAAGCACCAAGGCATCGATGCGTTTGGCAAGCAAGCGCCGAACATTTGCCAGCTTGCGGTTTTCGTCAAGACCCGTGCACGCAAGGATGCAATCGTAGCCGCGACCCGCAAGGGCACTCTCCAAAAGGGACACGGCCTGCGCCATAAAGGGATGCCCGATATCCGAGCAGAGAAGACCCACGGTCTTCATCGAATCGGTACCCAGACCCCGAGCAAACACATTGGGCGTATAGCCCGATTCCTCAATGACGGCGAGGACGCGACCCTTGGTCTTGGCGCTCACGTTGGACGATCCGTTGACCACACGGGAAACCGTGGCAATCGATACGCCGGCGCGTTCCGCAATATCGTAGATGGTCACGCGTCCTTTGCCTCCTTCATTTTGTTAGTGCGGCTGCAACCCAGGCTCTTGGGACTCAAGTCCACAGTCACACACTGGTTTGTAAGAGTTTACATCATCAAAGCTAAGTCGAGTCGACCTTTAACATTCCGGCGCCGCGGCTCCAACTGCAATCTTCCACTCCCCTCCTGCATGACCGGACAAACCGTCAATAGCGAACTGTCTTGCACGTTGAATGCTTGCACATCTTTTTGTAACCGCTTACAGTTCCATTTCTACCGTTCGCCGGAACTTTGCAGGTTCTAAGCGCAAACTTTATTGCAAACAGAAAGCCTCTCGCTAGTATTGTAAGCGCTTTCAGGACTTCCTTAAGAGAGAGGGGATTCGATCATGTCCGATTCAATCAAGAAGGTTGCCGTTGTCACCGGCAGCACCCGCGGCATTGGCCGCGCCATCGCGCGCCAGCTCTCCGACGACGGATTTGCCGTCGTCGTGGTGGGAACCCGCGCCAAGGACGCATACGGCGATCCTGTTACCTGGATGGACGAGGAGGGCCGCGACACGCTTTATGTGGTGGCGGACGTTTCCCAAACTGCCGATCGTGATCATCTGGTCAAGACGGTCGTCGAGCACTACGGCCGTATCGATGTACTGGTGAACAACGCCGGCGTGGCACCTAACGTCCGAAACGACATCCTCGAGATGACTGAGGATAGCTGGGATCGCGTTCTAAATATCAACTGCAAAGGCAACATGTTCATGACGCAGGCCGTGGCCAACGAGATGGTTCGCGAGCGCGCGGCCGGCACAATCGAGGGCGGCATCGTCATCAATATCTCCAGCTGCTCCTCGACGGTTTCCTCGACGAGCCGCGGTGAGTACTGCGTCTCCAAGCTCACCAAACTCTATGCCGACCGTCTCGCTTCCGAAAACATCAACGTCTACGAGATCCGCCCCGGCGTGATCATGACCGACATGACCTCGACGGTGCACGAGAAATACAACAATCTTATCGAGCAAGGGGCCTTCCCCATCGCTCGCTGAGGCTACCCCGAGGACATCGCACTCGCCGCATCGGCCTTTGCAAGCGGCAAGTTCCCCTACACCACCGGCAACTCCATCGATGTGGATGGCGGTTTCCACATCCAACGCCTCTAGGGACCGCACCATGGCTGATACCAACAAGCATTTGAAGGTAAGCCTGGGAACGGGTGTTGAAAGCAAGGCGGAGGTCGAGGTTATCTATCGCGACACCGTCGTGGTCGGATCGGGCGCCGCCGCTTTCAATGCAATTGACTGGCTCCATGACCTTGGACGCAAGAGTATTGTCCTTGTAACCGAGGGCATCAACATGGGCACCTCGCGAAACACCGGATCAGACAAGCAAACCTACTACAAGATGTCGCTTGGCCCCGGTGAAGCCGACTCAGTATCGAAGATGTCCAACGTGCTCTTTGAAGGCGAAGGCGTTGACGGGCGCACCGCGCTCGCGGAGGCGGCAAACTCGGTTCGCTGCTTTATGAAGCTCGCCAACCTGGGCGTACCCTTCCCCACCGATGCTTACGGACAATACGTGGGCTACAAGACCGATCACGATCCCGCCCAGCGTGGCACAAGCGCGGGCCCGCTCACCTCTAAGTTTATGACTGAGGCTCTCGAGCGCTCGGTGCGCTCCAAGCAGATCGAAATCCAAGACCGGCTGTGCGCCTTTAAGATCTTGACCGACGGCAACGATGCCGAGCCGCGCGTACGTGGCGTGGCTTGCCTGGAACAAGATGCCGCGGCGCAGGGGGCAATCAAACTCGTCCTCATCTGCTGCAACAACATCATCTGGTGCACGGGCGGCCCTGCCGCCGTCTACCGCACGGTTGTCTATCCCAACAGCCAGACCGGTATGACAGGCGCCGTCCTCGAAGCGGGCGCCGAAGCGGCAAACCTCCAGGAATGGCAGTATGGCTTAGCTTCGATCGCGTTTCGCTGGAATGTTTCGGGCACCTACCAGCAGGTACTCCCGCGCTATGTAGCCGTAGACGCCCAAGGCGAGGAACATGAGTTTCTGAGCGATTACGGCATGGACCCTCTTGAGGCAACCAACATGGTTTTCCTTAAGGGCTACCAGTGGCCGTTTGACGTAACCAAGCGCAGGGCCTCGTCAAGAATCGATCTGGCCGTATATGACCAAATCGCCGTCAAGGGAAACCGAGTCTTCATGGACTTCAGGAGCAATCCCGCAGGACTCGATGAGCATTTCTCGGGACTTTCCGACGAGGCACGTTCGTACTTGGAAAACTCCGGGGCGCTCTTTGGGACGCCGCTCGATCGTCTTAAAAAGATGAATCCGCTTGCGATCGACCTATATCGAGACCATGGCATCGATCTTGAGCATGAGATGCTCGAAATCGCCGTATGCGCCCAACACAACAACGGCGGCATCCGTGTTGACGACAACTGGCAAACACGTGTTGACGGCTTGTACGTTGCCGGCGAAGCTGCTGGCACCTTTGGCGTGCATCGACCTGGAGGAAGTGCACTCAACTCCACGCAAGTCGGCAGCATGCGCGCGGCGCAGCATATCGCATGCACCGTTCGCGAAAGCATCCCAGACAGCGGCGTGTGGTGGAAGGATCCAGAAAGTCTTGCCGAATCGATTGTCCGCGAACTTGCCGCGCGTGTGACAGGCACCGACACCACGTCGAACATCCATGAAGAGCTGCGTGGCGAAATTACCCGCGTAGCCGCGCAAGTGCGAAAAGTCGATGCCGTCAACGAACTCGCAAAGCTCCTGGCACACATTCGCGAGGAAACAGCCGGGAAAAAAGCGTGGACCGTCAAAAATATCGCGGACCTTCCCCAGATGCTCAAGGCGCGCGATACGTCGGTCACCCAAGAAGCCCTGTTGAATGCGATCGCATTTTCGGCCCACACCTTTGGCAGCCGTGGGTCGGCACTTGTCCAAGATGCGCAGGGTTCTTTTGTCGAGACCGCAAAACTTGTCGAGGGGCATCCTGCCGAGCTTCTCATGACCGTGACGTCACGCAAGGCAGATGGGTCCTTCTCGAGCCGAACTGAACAAGTCTCTGAACTCCCACAGCCAAACGGTTGGTTCGAAACCGTCTGGGCAGAGCATCGCACAAGTCGTACGCCTTTAACAGAAAGGAAGTAGCCCCATGGATAACGAAACTACACAGAAGGCGACAATGAACTGGAAACGTCCGGTCACATACGTAATTGCCGTGTTTGTACTCGCACTCGGCGTGTTTCTCAATGTTAAGAGCGGACTCGGCTGCTCCACCACCAACTCGGTTCCCAATGTCATCGCGGTAGCCGGCCAGATGAACGGCCTGGATTGGCTTACGCTGGGCAACGCTTGCTCGATCGTGTACATCGTCGACATGCTGTTCCAGTGCATCGTGTATCGCAAGATTAAGCTCAAGGTGCTTCTACAGTTTCCGTTTGCCCTGGTCTTTGGGCGTATCGTCGACCTTTACGGCATGATCCTCATGTCCATCACCGGCGGTGCGGAAATTCCGCTCGGCATTCGCGTTGTCCTGTTCGCGTGCTCGATCATCTTTACCGCAATCGGTTGTGCGGTAGTCGTCAACATGGATTATGTTCCCAATCCCCCCGATGGTGGAGTCCAGGCCCTGGCAAAGCTGACAAACCTTCCCTTCGGCCGCGCAAAATGGCTCTGGGATGGCATCCTGCTCGTCGTGACCACCGTCATCAGTATGTTCATCGGCGTTCCGGTTATCGCCTCAAACAACATCTTTATCGGAACGATCATCGCGTTCTTTAGCATCGGCAACATCATCTTCTGGTTCAACCACAAGTTTGATCACGTAATGAAGGCGATCAATCCGTCTTTCCACGAGTAGCCAAGCCGGCATCAAACCGATTCCCCCACGGCACGGGGCAGACCATCCCATCGAGCCTCCCCTGCGCCCATCCCGGCGAGCCTATGGCCAACAACAACCCAAACGCAACAAGGGGCTCTCCCGTCCATGGACGGGAGAGCCCCTTGCCTCATTTCATAAACATTTTAGTAACTAATTGAAAT
>OOAO01001110.1_pt1 | contig 25101 bp, 32 predicted proteins | sample 1671821 | NCBI WGS metagenome assembly OOAO01 (sample SAMN06348196, study PRJEB24527) | human gut metagenome | biome: human gut; feature: ankylosing spondylitis patient; material: feces | host: Homo sapiens | place: China | collected 2015-10 | reverse complement strand
TGTCACGCGAGGAACTGAGACTGAATTACAATGCGGCCTGCAACGCCTATCTGGCTGCTTTCTGCGAAAAGCACGGCTACGACTATGATCCGGCTGCGTGGGTAGGCAACGACCCCGGAGGAATTGCAGAAGTCGGCGATCTATTCGTGAGTATGGCCGATATGTTGACGGACATCGACCGGGACGCTCCGGAGGAGGAATACATCAAGTACTATGACGACTGTATGCGTGTTGGGGCAATCGCCAACGGCGAATTAGAAACCCCGAACTACGACAGCTGGCTGCGGGGATGTCCGCGGCTGGACGAAGAGCAAATAGCCCGGCTGGAGGAATTGCAGCGTGACATTCGTGATGCGGAATTGCATCTGAGAGTGGATATAGAAAGACTGAACAACCTAAAACAAGAATAGCCATGAAGAAGATGATGTTTAACGACCATATTATCCCCGATTGCATTGGTCATGCTCGAAATGCGGTCGAGCTTGCCGACGCCCTGATCGCTGAATTAGAAACGAAAAAGACAGAAAAATGAAAAATCAAGGAGAAATGCGCCCCACGTGGGTGCTATGGTGGCTGTTGGCCATCCTTATTTCAGTGGTGTGTATCGCCTTCACCGGGGTGAAGCGCGCCTACGCGCAGGACGTGCGGACCATCAAGGATTCGAAAGGGAAGGTAACCCACACCATCCGCACCCGGAACGACGGTTCCCGTGAGATTCGGGATGCCTCCGGGCGGCTCGAAGGAATCGTCCGAACCGACAACGCCGGTCGGGACCGGGTGTACAGCACGCATGGGACCGTGGAGTACACGGCGGACGCCGACACGACCCGTCGGGAACAATTTCAAACATTTTGATTATATTTGCGTATGGCAGATGAAGTTATTATCGCCGAGGTGCGACTGGACATGATCCCTGACGAAGCCATCAAAGAGTTTAGATGTCGGGGTGGCATAGGCAGCTCCATCAACATCAAGATTCAGAAACTGAAAGAACCCGACAAATGGGGAAACGAGTACTTCATTGCAATAGACTGGGGGAAAGGAAATCACCGAGAGGCGGCTTTCATCGGCAAGGGGCGTAGAGCGCCGTGGCTGAAAGACAATCAGGTGGCTGAGCAACAAACATCCAAGAATCGTTGGGCGCGCCATGACGATGCAGACGAGGAACCATTTTAAAAACATAGATTATGGAATTTGAGATTTTGGACCGATTGCTGGCGACGATTGCCGTCACTACCCAGAATGTCCGCGGCCGTCACTGGACGCTGTACGGAGAGCACTACAAGAGTTGGCACCCCTTTTTTGACGAGGTGTACAAAAAGCTCAACGAAGCGGCCGATAATGTCGCCGAGCTGATCGTTCAGTTGGGCGGCGTCCCCATACACAGCATGTCGGGATTCATCGAAACCTCTGCGGTGGCCGACATGGTGACGCTGGGTGACTGGAGGCGGTATGTGGGCGAGACCCGCGACGAGTTGGCCGAGATCATCGAGATCATCAACACCAACGACAAGGAGGGGGTTTGGGATGGCGCCGCATCGAACGACCTGACCCAGATTGCCAGCACCCTGCGGCATTACTACATGTTTGCCGCCCAAACCTTGAAGGAGTAGATGGACGCATACCTGCAAATACTGCGTCAGACGACCGGGTTGGAGTGGATTTCGGAGTATCGGTTCCACCCACCCCGTCGCTGGCGGTTCGACTACGCATGTCTGGAGTTGAAGATAGCAGTAGAATTAAATGGGGGTAACTTCGTAGGGGGGCGCCACTCGAACCCTGTAGCGTTGGGGAAGGAGTACGAAAAGATGTCGCAGGCCGCGGCCGACGGATGGGCTGTTCTGATATGCACCCCCATGTCAAGGGGACTTGAGGTCATGCGATTCGGCGGCGACGCATTCACGAGAATACTGGCAGAAGCCATAACAAATCGAAAACAACTATACCATGGGAAATGAATTGGAATTTGCAGTGGCCATCTTGGCCATCATGTTGACGCTGGAGACATTTGCGCTGCTCTGCGTATTGGTAGGAAGAATACGCCTGCCCGTGGACCTCGACCAAGAGATTCAGAAAGCCGTGGAGAAGGCATTAATGGAGGTAGTCAAAGATTCGACCGCCGAGAATTTTCCAGCCAAAAAGCTATGAATGCTCTTAAAATTGCCCTGTCCCTTCTGATCGGGCTGGCAGTAGGTGTAGTGGGGGGCCGGTGGTTATGGCCGGCGGAACCTATCATCGACCGGCAGGTGGTGACAGTGTACTACGAAAAGCCTCAATCCGGGCCGAGCACCTACCACTCGGTAACGGTGCGGGTCCCCAATCTGGTGTTTGCTCCGGTCGATACAGTGACAGTGACGGAAACCAAGATCGTAAAAGTGGGTCCGGATAGCACTGAATTACAGGTAGCTGTAGAGACGCGACCCTACTCCGGCCCGGATTGGTCGGCGCAGGTGAGCGGCCCGGCCATCGGAGACCTACACCCGAAATTGGATTGGATGAAGGTAAATCAACAGACGCAGGTCGTGCAAGGCCCGCTTCGAAAGACCCGGTGGGGGATAGGAGTGCAGGCAGGGTACGGCGCGGTACTCAAGCAGGATGTGAAGTTTTACCCCTATATTGGAGTAGGCGTATCTTACAATATAATCAGGTGGTAATGAAACAGCAGGAGGAAGAATACAACTATAGCTGGAAAGTCATAGAAGCGGAGTTTCACCGTAGAGCCGACGAGCTGTTTGATTTTCAGTTTAGGCGAAGGTTGGAAGTTGGAACCGACGTGGCAGATGAATACAAATACACCTCCACCAATAAGAACCATAAAAAAAAGAAACGATGAAAAAGTGGACTTTGATTGCCCTGATCGGGGCCGCGATAGTGCTGATCGCATTGTCGCTTATCAGTAAGACGATGGGTTACGTTATCGTAGCCGCAATGGCCGCAGTATTTGTGGCGTATGGTCTCTTGTGGGCATACACCAAGTACTGGCCGAGATCATCGAAATAACAAAGGAAAATAGGGCCATTTGGCCCTATTTTTACATATATGCTCCAATAACCGATCAAGGGTACGTGTTTTTACCGTCGTACGTCACGAAAGAATACGAGCTTATCATATACACTCCGTCTACGATCAGGATGGTTTGAGATGGAATATTTATAAGATAAGTTGTGGTGTTGTTGGGCTGAGTAAGGGTCAGCGAAAGGCCAAAATTGGTCTTGTTGCTCACCACAATTTTGATAGGCGCCCCCTCGGAGGACGGAGGTGTTTCAGTGGTAATGGTTATGTTGCGGGCTTGATCCGACGCTTCGATCACCAGCCATGCCCACGGAGTAGCGTGAACGGTGGTGTCTGTAATCGTAGGCCTATAAGAGGGCATATAGGGCATGCCGACAGAAAAGGCCAATTTATTTAAGGTCACGGCGCCGGGCGCCAAAATGGCATTGGTCACGGCGCCGGGCGCCATCTTGGGGGTAGTTATGGCGGCATCGGCTACTGCTTGCGTCTGTACGATGTTTGCAGGCAGGTTGTTGTCGATATAGTCCCAGCGCCACAAGGTGCTGATGGATTTTACGTAGGCAATCCACGTCGGCACGTCCATAGCCCTCGTAGCCGCTCCATCCACGATCTCCCACAGCCCAGTTTCGGCTTCGTAGTCGGTTGATGTTCCCGTTTGCTTGGCCGTAGTGACCATGAGGGAATAGACGATGTTCTGGTAGTACGATTGTCCCGTGGACGAGGTTCGGGGTTCTGCCGTGTCGTTCTGGGCTTTGGCATACAGATAGCTGCCCTTCGGGATAGAAAGGGTATCACCGTTCGGAGTCGGGAAAAACTTGCCGTACATCAGCACGCCGCCGCCCTTGTTGATTCGCAGGGAGGTGTTTTGAGGGCCTATCACTCCCTTCAAAATGCAGTAGGGAATCGGGCACGGCCACGCGCCCATCATGCCGAAGATGGTGTCGGCCATCGCGGCAAGGTCCGAGACGAACACCCGGTTGCCGTTCGAAGTGGCTATAAATTTCTTGATTGTTGCCATGTTGGTTAGCCGTTAAATTCGGTGATTTTTTTCTTGTCGTCTACGCGGTAGAGATCGACATGCACCCAAGAGGTGTCTTTCTCCAGCCGGATAGGATAGGGAAGTTTGGATGCGTTCTTTTTGAGGATTTCCCGCACGTTGTGAGAGGGGATGGTAGTGGAGAAGTCAAATCCCTGCGCGAGCATATGGGCCGAAACATACAGCAATCCGGAGCGGGTTTTCGACGCCACCAGATCGCAGATGTTGCACCGCAGCCCCCGCTGGCTGTACTGGCCGCCGGACACCCAGTTGTTGATGGTCATGGGAAGGCCGAGGATGTTGCGGATGGCCACGAGCGTTTCGAGAAATTCATTGGAGAAGTACCGCCATGCCTTCTCGCCGTCGCGCTGGTAGACATGAGGACATACCAGCTCTGTTATCTTGAAGTTTTTCTGAACTTCGGCAAGCAATTCTGATCTTTTCATATCGTTACTTTTTGATTAAGTCCTCCATGTCTTTGGCCACGTCCTCGTCCCAGCGCTTCGCCTTGTTGATGGTAAACCGCCGGAGCCACAAGAACAGCTTCGAGCCGGAGAGATAGGCCGCGTTTTCGCAAAAGGACCACAGCTCCGTAAAACATACCATCGCGCAGATAATGTTGGGGAGCCGGTCCGCGCCGAAGTCCCCGCCCAGCACGTCATTTCCGATGACATACAATCCGGCGACCGCCATTGTGCAGAAGCCAAATTTGTAGATCGTGCGCCATGCGGCGTCGGAGTAGAAGCACCAGCGCTTCCCGGCGGCGGTTACCCGTTTGTAGGACGCCAGACAGCCGATGACGAAGTCCGTCATGATGAAACATACCATCACAAGGACCAGCGGCCCGATGGGAGCGAAGTAGCCGACGAATCCCAACCACCAATTGTTACCGATGGCTTTCACGTAAGGCAGAATCGTGTCTTTGAGGATATAGGCGAGAGACATGGGAGTTTAATTTACAACTATTGAATATTGGATTCCATAGGCCACAAGGGCATTCAGGTCTGCGATAAAGTCCGGATAGACGTCCGCGTTTTTAAGCCCGGCGGGGATGGTCACGACCGGAGCATTTGCCGTGCTACCGTATTGGTAGAACTCCACGCCCTTCGACATGTCGGCCGAATAGGGGAACATCAGGGTGCCCAGCGACATATCGGAGCTGTACGGGAACATGAAGGTGTCGAAAACCGGCGCCGTGGTGACAGTTATCTCCCCGAAGTCCCCGTAGTAGGCATTCAGGTAGGCTTGGATGGAAATACAGCTGCCGTCGTTGGCCGCCAGCGCATAGTATTTCTTGCACCACGCCTCGTATGATTCGATCTTCGGGAACAGCGGCGCCAGACAGCAAAACAGGAACTTGTAGAACATGTTCAGCGTCGGACTTGAGTCGTGGTTGAGCGCATACTGCGGACGCAGGATGTTGAACAAAAGCCACGGTATGGATAGATGTCGAAGCATTACCGGATAGGATTAAATACTACGATGTCAGTCAGGTTTTGCAGTGCCGCGCTGAAATTGAAGTAGCCGGATGCCGGCGTCAGAATGCCGTTGGTAGGCTCGGCGCCGTCGCAGGTGATGCCCACGAAGTAGGCGTCGCGCACGCCCGGCACGCCGGCGAGGGCGGTTTCGATGTCGTTCACGAACACCGGGGAGTCGCCGAGCAGGGTTCCTTGCGTGGTGATAAGGATTTCCTTCACGCTGTTCTTGATCTGGGACAGTGAGTAGGTGTCCAGATAGCGGATGAAGAGCTGGGTGGTGGTTATGATGCTGGGCGTCGGCGACGAGATCATCATGCTGATCCCGAATGCCGATTTGGCCGTCATGTAGTTTGAAAACTCCGCCAGCTGCTCGGCCGTGAGGGCCACGTTGTTGCCGTTCGCATCCTGCGTGCAGACGTGCATGTTGATGACGTTTTTCTGCGCATCCACGCGAATGGCCACCTGCTTGATGATCTGCTTGGCCGGATCGACCGTTTCGTAGCCGTAGGCGTACTTGGACGGATCGACAACCACCAAGTTGTCGCCGGTTTGGAATGCCAGCGCCGTGTCGATGTAGTACTGCTTCCCCATGACTCGCAACGTTCGGGCGGCCGTCTCGATCACAACCTCCGAATTGGACTGATTCAGGAGAACAGTATTGATGGTCTCGGCGAATACCGCGGCCAGCCGGCGCCAGATGGCGGAATTGCTGGTGCTCGTGAGCGACGAGATGGTTTTGCCGATGTTGGCTACTATTTGTTCATAAGTGGTCATAAAGATTTCTTAAATTAAGGTACGTACGTGAAGTCCAGAATAGGCATGATGGAGCCGCGCATGGTGTTGAACTTGATCGCCGGCGCCGTCAGGACGTAGCCTTCGATTGCTACCGAAAGCGCGAGGGTGCATCCTTCTTCGGCGAGGGCCGAGAGAGCTATGCCGTGATCGGTCTCCAGCTTTTGTTGCATGTCAATCCACAGACTACTTCCGGAGGACAGGTAATACGACCAACCCAGCTCGGTGATTTGGAGGGTTATTTCAACCGCATCCGCAACGTTCTCGGAGCCTACGACCTCAAAGTCCCCCAGCGACGGGATATGGACATTGTAGGTGGGCTGAAACTGGGAGTTGATAATGCCCGGCGTAAGGTCGTTATTCGGCGCGAATACGGGATAGATTGACGGCAGATTGTCGCCGTAGCCGGCATTGTAGTAGGTTTCGTATATGGCCCCTTCCGTCGGCGCCGCAACGTTATCTCCCAGCGCCATCGAACCGCCTATTATAGCATCGTTCTCGGAATGGAACACTACGTACAGTCCGGCCACGCTGGTGATGGAGGTAGGAAGCGGCAGGTTAACGACAAGCCGATCCGACGTGTCTTTTTCCACGACGTTGTAACCGAGAATCTCCCCGTTCAGGTACACTACAGCCGCCATCGTGGTGGGATCGGCCACTATCTTGGCCATCATCGGCCAACAGCGCAACTTCACGTTGTTTTCCGTTTTCGGAGGTCCTCCCCACGTTTCCGGAATGTTGGCGTAATCCGCAAAGTTGGGAGAATCGGTAAAGCAGAATTCGTATACAATCGGAACTGCGAAGCCAAGAGCAACGGTACGTTCCCAAAGATGGATTTTTTGCCCATTAACTACGGTGTAGGGAGATTCGTTTGTCGCCGAAGGGTTTAAGGCTAATGCGTTTTTAAATTTAACTATGTGTTTTGCCAAATCAAATACCGAGGAGGGAACATTAAGTAGAGGGCAATCGTAAAATATACTAATGGCTGACGTTAGCTTTGTATATTCGCCCCCAAAGAACATATCAGTAACATCAGTCAATGCCTTGCATTTCATAAACATGAAATCTGCATTTGTAATAGCTAAACTATTGGATAAGATGCCCACAGCCGACTGAACTTCAAAAGCTTCAAAGAGACTATATTCAACCGAATTCAGTGCAGGGCAATCAGCAAACATATAATCCATTTTTGTTTTGAGGGCTCTACAGTATGAAAATATACGCGAGACGGTAAGCAACCTTGGGCACCATCTAAACATCTGTTCAGGAACAGACTTAAGATGAGGGCAAGAAATGAACATGGAGCTGCAGTTTTTGATGTTCGGCTTACCAGCAAAAGAACCCACAACTTCCACCAGATAGCTACAACCCCAAAAGGCATTTATCCACATGCCGGATGGGCATGCTGCGTCGGCATTGGTAATGTCCACTTTAATAAGGGACTTCTTAAATGCTTCTTGATCGGAAGATTGATTACCCAAAAAGAATGCCCCAGTGCGTCCAAGAAACGTCACCACAATCTCCCCGGTGGTTCCGGCGGCGTAGTTGTGACCAAACGGCGCGTTGTTTTTGATGTACTCCACAGGCGTGCCGTCGCCCCAGTTCACATAGCCTTCGTTGGCGTTATTCGCATTCAGGGAAAGGTATTTGCCCGCGATCTTCGATCCGTCAAAGGTGTAGATGATGGAGCCGACATCGCCCGTCATAAATTCCAGCATCTCCATTTGTTTTTGGAGATCGGAATACGGGATGGAGACGCTATTAAACGGTCTATTGTTGGCTACCTCCACCGCTTCGCTGTTGTATACCACGTCAGGCACCTCGATGATGCGGCCTGCCTCCAGCTGCGGAGTGTAGGTGTCGAAGCCGTTGGCGTTCATAATATCGTTGATGGCACGCAGTGATCCGGTCGTGTTGTAGCACACGTCCATCAGCGTATCACCGGATTTTACTTTGTAAGTTGCCATACTCTAATCAGCTTTCATTACGATGGATGTTGCGTTGTGTTTTATCCGGCTGCGGGGGCATGGGAATGATAAGATCGGGATCTGATTCGGCGACGGGGTATTGTGCGTCTACGGAGACGCTGTATTCGCCGAAGTTCTCGCCCTCGGTGATGCGGATGTCGCAATAGTCGGCGCCGTCCTTTATAACCTGCCGCTTGGCCGTGGCGGCCAGCATGGAGACGTAATCGGGCCGCGCGTTCAGGGCGAAGGTCTCGAACCCTACGCCGAACTGAGGTTGCAGGATGTTGACGGGGTTTTTCAGCAACATGAGCGTGGCGTTCTGAATCGACGGATCGACCACAACGGCAAAATCCCCGTTGGAGATGCCGATGTCGTTGTTTTTCAGATCGAAAATAATGTCGCCCATTACTGTTGCACTTTGTCGTTCGTATAATCCTCCGCCTTGAAAGGCGATACACTTCCCAAAGGGGGCGCCGTAGTATCTGCTCCGGCCGCCTCAGACCATGTATAGGCGTGTGTATGGCTGTTGAACGCCGACACGAAGGTGTTCATGGCATTGGTTATGGCGTCCGGGATCACCATGCCGCCGATTGCGCCGCCGTTCATGGTGACCGTATCGCCGGAAATGGTGAGGGAGCCGCCCTCGTCTTTCGACAAATATATGGATTCTTTGTCGATTTTGCAAAAATATCCGCCTACCGACGCTTCGATCTTGTCTACGCGCGTGAAGCTTACCACGAAAGCGTTCTCCGGCTGTTGGTAGGGCACGCCGAGGATTACCGCGGAGTTTACGGCGGGATAAAAAATAACGCTCGCATCCCCGCCGATGATATTGGATAGGCTTATGTCCGGGATTACCAGTCCAGCATCACCAATGCGAACGTTAATTGTTTTGGCCTCTTCATCCACTGAATCAACGTTGCCGTAGAGGATGGATGGCTGGTTCACGCCGTCAAGCAGACGGCGCAGGTCCTTGCCGAAGTCCTCCATACTGCGTATGAATTGTCCTTGATTCATCAGTTCGCCAGATAAAGAAATGTCTTGTTTGTAACCGTCAGTATCTGCCGGTAGCCTTTGCCTTTTCCGCATGTCACCTTGCGGCCGATGACGTAATAGCCGCCGCTCAGGGACTTGAAGATGGTGTCATTGAAATTCACGTAGTCGTAGAGACGCACAAGGGGGTACAGCAACGTGGTGATGGTGCCCTTGTTGCGCTGGGCGCGAAGGCCGGCCAGCACCGACAGCGCCGTGGTGTTCATCTGCTGGGCATTGCGGCCCGGCGTGAAGGGAAGGTCGTACACAAGGCCGTTTTCCGCCCCCTTCTCGATGGTTTTCATGGTCCCGTCCTCCAGATACCGGACGATGACGCGGAAATTCTGGAACATCATGTCCGAGGGAACGATGTCGCGGGCTATCACGTTTACCGACGTGTCCAGCTCCACGGTGGGGGATTCGGATTCCGAGATTCCGAGTCCGCAGTATACCAGCGCCTTGTCGCTCTCGATGCGGACATTGCCGTAGAGTTTATACATGCCGACGATCACCCGCTCCAGTACATCGTATGGCGACACTCCGGTGGCGGGTTTGAGCACAAAATCGCTCTGCATGGATTTGGGGTCCGGCAACAGAGACGGATAGGCATATGTCAGCTTGTTATCCTTGCGGTACTTCGCAAACGCCGCGTTGGCCGTGTCGCACATCTGTTGCAGAAGCGAGGATAGGGGAGTGGCTTTGGGCCACGACTGCGTAACCGTGCCAAATCGAAGCATAAATGCCGCATCCTCGCACTTTATTACCGTCGGGAACCCTCCGATAACATCCCGGATGAATCCGTCAAATTCAAGGCGCTTTTCGAACTTCTGGCCGATGACGGCGTTGTCGTGATACCATGCGTACACCTGAATGCGGGCGCCGGTCTTGATATTCCAGTCGTCCGGGTTGATGCGAACGTAGGTGGTCGTGGTTTTCCCCACCCGCTGAACGGCGATGGTGCTTCCGCGCCCCACCTCCTTCGCGGCCTTCGCGGCTATGGTGTAGAAAGGCATCTCGATGGATGCGGTTCCCACGATGTTCTCGCGCGTTTCGTCAGATTCGAAGGATTGGAACTGGCCGATGCTCTTCCCCTCAACGAAAACCTCGTTTCCGCAGATCAGATAGTTTCCCGTTATGTTTCGGACGGCCATGTTATTTCACGGTTGTGGGCACGGATTGCGAATCCTGCGTGTTGGCGGAATTGGTGTAGAGAAGCGGATCGGCGATGTTCACTTCCTGCAATACCAAGTTGATGGAACCGAAGGTGTCGCCCTGCATCGGCGAGAACCGGTAGGACTTGATGAACGCCCAGCCGATTCCTATTTCATCATTCAGCACCGTGTTCTCGATGGCAAAAACCTCGTCGTTCTCGTAGAGTTCATCCAGAAACCGCGTCAGCTTGTATACCGGCGTGGGGTCGCCGCCGCGCGCATTGCGGCGCCGGATGGTGGTGGCCGACATGTCCTCTCCCTCCTGCGCTTTCCGGCGCTGGATGTTGAACGACACCGACACCACCTTCGGGCCTTTGGCCACCCGCTGTACGATGTTGATTCCGTCCACCAGCTGGGATTCGTCGGTTATTTTCTGTGCAGACACGGAGAAGTTCAGCGACAGAGGAGCGTAGTAGTCTCCGCAGGCGAATATCGCGTCGGCGATGGGATCATCCGTGAGACCGAAAAGGGCGTCTTGGATACGTTGGGTGTCGTCCTCGTGAGTAGATACCGAATACTTCTTTTTATAGAGGGGCGCCGGTGACATTTCCGGGGTGTTGTCGCCGGTGCGTATCTTGCCGCCGGGGCTTTCGATCAGCACGCGAACAATGCCCGCTTGCGAGAGCACGATTTTTCGGGCGTTCAATACCGCATCTGCGGCGTCGAGCACCTGATCCTTCGCCCGCTGGTATATCTGCTCCGGGGAGCTGGCCGCCTGCTGGAGATGGGTTGCGGCTTGGGTGAAGGTGTCCTGCGTATTTTGATGGTCTCTGGTATTCATTACATTGCACCGGTTGCGTTGTTGAGTGCGACTTGCAGGCCGCGCATGATGTTGTCGTATAATGCTCCTTGAAGCTGGGCGCCCAAGTCGGCGCCGTCATTCACGTTGTCGATGCTGATAGGCATGCTCACGATCTCCTTATTGAAGTTGATAATCAGGGAGCGGGCGCCTTTGGTGATGTCGGAAAGCCCGTCGTATGTCGTGATGTTGCCGCCGTTACCATTCAATCCGGCGGCGGGATTGAGTTGATTGAAGAGTTTACCGTAGTCTATGTCCCAATAGGTGCTGCCGTCCACCGTCTGCACGGGTTTGAGAACCATTCCGGGATTCTGTAGGAAATTTTTGGAGTTGGCTCGAAATTCTCGGATGGCAGCCGCTCTTTGGGATGCAGTCGGAGTGAATCCGGCTTTTGGGTAAGGAACGCCCCCTATCATCTCTGCGGAACCAGCGCGCTGAGCCGCCAGTGAAGAGATAATGTAGGAGCTGTCTCGCGTTACCAAATCCCGGAAGGCTGCGCGCTGGCGGGCCGAATATAGGCTGTCAGAATTTATCACGGGGTACTTGTTGCCCTGAGCATCATAGTAAAACCGATCCCCGAATGAAAATGCCTTTCTGACAGCGCCTCCAGCTGCCGGAACCCACTTTTCGTCTACATTAAACTTGTCGGCATGCCCAAAGGGGCCCGATCGGCCAACCCAACCCAAGAGAGACATGATGCCGCCGAATATTTTGATGAGACCCGAAATAGCGCTTTCTACATCGGCCATCATTGTTTCTATCTTCTCCGGGGAGATAAAATCAGCCAACTTGGGGATATACTGGTTGGCAACTATGGCCAGCTTGTCGTAGAAAATTCCCAACGACTGGGATATTTTGGGCCAAAACTCCGCATTATCCTGCACTATCTTGATGAATGCGTTCTCCTTATACAGTTGAGCCATACCTCGCGCCTTCATAAACGGATTCGATTCGATCATTCGGTCGAACTCGTTCAGGACGTTCAGCAACTCGGATTTGTCTTTCAGATAGGAGAAAACATCCCCTGATACGTTCTTTCGCGCCATCGACTGCTGGGCGATCTTGCCGATGATAGGCGCCGCCTGAATAAGCTCCCGAAGGTCGCGCGCAGAGGGCGTAGGCTGACCCAACAACTGCTGGAGGTTGATGTTGACTCGCTCGAATGGAACTCCACCCACATGGGCTATTTTGCCTGCCTGCATGGCTATGCGGGTGGCCTCTTCCCGACTTAACGTTCGATTTCCTACGTTCAAACCGGTAAACATGTTCATGGAGTTGAGCAGGCCCGTGCGGCTAAATCCATATTCTGCCGCTAAGCGCCCCGCTTCCTGAAAGGATTTTTCATAGGCCGCCCCCAACCCTTTACGCGCCATTTCGAATTGCATGGCACTCGATCCGGCTTCGACAAGATTCTGGTTGTTTAGAAGTCGATTACCGAAGGCGAGCGCCGAACCGCGCAGAAGGATGTTTAATCCCTTTGCGGCTACGATTGCACCTCCTACCAATGTAAGAGCGGGGGCTACGGTACCCAGAGGTTTTATGACTCCGGCGGCGATGCGACCTATGGAACCGAGAACTGCCCCAAAGTTAGACAGGTTGCGCAGGGCTCCGGATAAGCTCGTTAGGTTGCCCAAAAATGCGCGCTTGAATACGTCCGCCTTGTGGTACAGCCTATTTACGTTACTTAAAAATCCTTCGCCCGATAATCCCGGTTTTCGATCGAAAAGTCTCTCCAACGCCCGGTAATATGGGCGTCGGCTGGGAGGGATGTTAGAATCGTTTCCACCCCCCGAACCACGCCCATCTCCCCGTTGTCGACCGCGACCGGGTCCTCTTTCGAGGTCCCGGATGCGCCGCTCGGCTTTCGAGAGCTGAGAATCGTCTACGTTGATGTTGAGCTTTATTTGATAGGTCTGCCCGTCCATATCATTTTTTGGCTTTGAATGGCGCGTAGATAATGTTGTCGATCACCCACATGGCCATGTCGGAATATTTGTCGATGTCAGCGGCCGACAACCGGTTTTCTAGAGTGGTTATCGGTTCGTGAAACACGTACGAAATAAAGGCTTTTTTCAGCAGGAAGGGGTCATTCGTACCGTATTCCTTTATTCGTTCGTGGAGGCTGGGTTCTCGGCGGTTCCGAGAAGTCCCATCACCACACCCCAGCGCGATAAAAAACGCTCGATGTCCTTTTGCACCAGATCGGAGCCGTAAAGGTCGATGCAGGCCATGACGTCGTTCACGATAGCATTGCGCTGTTTGTCGTCTACGATCATCATTTCGCAGAACTTGGTGGCGATAGGCGCCAGCTGCTCAAGATCGCCGGATGCGCCGTGCATCAGCAGCTGGGTGGCAAAATTGGTGTGCGCCGCGGAGGTTCGGGACAGCATGCCTACTTCTACATCCTCCTCAACCTCTTGCTCTATTACCTGAGCCTTCGGGGCTACGCTCCGCTTGAAATACCGCAAGCGGACGGTATAATTCTGAATGATTGTTTTTCCGGACATAATTTTGAGTAAAAATAGCAGGGGCGATTTTCACCGCCCCTGCTTGGTTAAAGCGGTAAAACTGAACGGGTAATACCAATTCCCTGAAGGGCGAGGGAAGTGTTGATTTCAGGGCTGTTTCGGTCCACCGAAAAGTCGTCGGACGAAATAGCGCAGGAATCCAGAGAGTAGATGATCGTGCGGGGGACGATCAGGCCGGTCATTTCGAGGGTCCAGCCGATGGAGAAGTTCCCCAAGTCGGTGAGCGATGAAATGAAGCCGGTAGTTATCGACGCATTGATGGCGTCGAGGATAGTCTCGTACTCACCGGTCTGGAGGGACATATTGCCCGTAAATCGTTTGTTGATTACTTTCTTGGCAATAGGTTCCAACCGGCCGATGGCGAAGATTTCCTGAACGTCCTGCGTCCGGGAGATGGAGAGCTGGACACCGGTTACGATGTCGAACATCTGGCCGCGATGGGTGATGTTCATTTTAGCTTCCGCGCTGGAGATGATATAGGGTTCGTACATAGTCGTTGATTTTTACGAAAGTGCTGATACGTACAGAACACCTACCTTCACCCAGTCTACGTTGGGCGACGGCAGAATTTCGATGGACACCAGAATCGTTCGCGTGGACACGAAATTGTTGTCCTGAGCGGCCACCGTCACGCGAATGCCGGAGCACTGGCGCTGACTGATGCGGGGCTGGCAGTAGAGATTGTAGAAGTTGTTCTCGATCTGCGTGGCGTAGGTCCTGCTCAGATCGCCTTTGGCGTCAACAGGGGCCTGCGTGTTCAGAATCTGCGAGAAGAACTCCTGCGCATCGTCGCACACGGCGTTCCCAAGCCGAACGAACTCCAGCCGCGACAACGCCTTCGTCGGGTCGTTGCAGGTGGCGCCGTCGTTGTAGAAGATGCCGGTGGGATAGGGCCGGTGAAAGAGATACTGACCTTTGCCCAGCGCGTCGATGATCGAGGGGTCTGCCTCCGTCACGCTTACGACGGTTTCGGGGTCGTTGAAGAACGCCTTCTGCGCCACGGCTGCGCGTTCGTGCGAGCCGATGGATTCAGCAACCGAGATAGCCGACAGGATGCCGATGGCTTCTCCTACATCCTTGATGGGGGTGTAAGCCGTGATGTTGCCTGCCTCGTCCACCGTAGTGTTGTAGAGCGTGGTGGTAGGCATGTACGCTACCGACGGCGCCGCATAGGTGGAGATGTCGGTGATGTTGGCGGCCGAACTTGTCTGCGCCGCATCGACGTTGGACGTATAAACGTTCACGAAGCGGATGCCCTCGGCGAACATTGCATTCTGAATGGTCTCGATGGCCTTTACAACGGTCGGAGTGGTCGTGGGGACCCACCCTGTGGCATCGTCGTTGGCCTGCGAGCACCAGCCGATAATGCGGGGGCGGTTGTCGTAGTTGGCCTCCAGCGTCAAGCGGATTTGGCGCTTGATGTTCGCCGCATTGGTCGTAACGAAATCACCCTTTTCGCCGCTCGTCAAGATCAGCCACAGATAGGTACCGCTTCCGGCTTTGGCGTAGAACTGCGTCACTATTCCCAACAGGTGGGGATCGTTGTTGAGCAGTTTGGCGTCAGGAGCGTCGGATGCGGCCCAAGCGGTGTAGGAATCCAGACTCGTGATAAGTGTGGGTTTCCCGCTCACCGATCCGGACGAGACTTTGATACCGTACACCAGCGCCGCATTGCCCACGGAGGGCTGGCGCCGGCTGAGTGTGGTATCTTTCAGCTCGATGTTAATTCCAGTTTGAGCCATGTTAATGGTAATTTATGCTTATTCAGCAGATTCCTCTTCCTTCTGCGGAGCGTCGTCGGCAGCGCCTTCCGGTTCCGGGTCGGGCGCCGGTGCAGGCTGGGGATCGGGTTCGGCGGATGCCTGCCCTTTCTTTCGGCCCGGCGCCTTCTTGGCTTCTTCCTTCGGCGCCTTCTTGGCCGCAAGAGCGGCGGCGGCGGCGGCGAGATCGAGAACTTCGGGGGTTTCCTTCGTCTGAACCGGTTCGGGCACCTTGCTCTCTACCGTAACCATCAGGGCGTTCAGCTCATCTTCATTGGTGGGGCACGTCGCTTTGGTGATGGTTGCGTAGCGCACGATCCGGCGAAGCTTCATGAAGTCCTGGCATCTGGTCACGGCCGACTGTTCGTCGCGGTAGGTGTTGGCGTCGCTGGTCACGTAGATCGTGCCATACGCCATAGCCGCGGCCATAAGGTTGATGAAATACTGCTCGGAATAAACGGGTTTCTTGGACATAATTTTGTGATTTTAAAGTTGTTGGTTATCCCCACTGCCGGGGGGGGGCAGTGGGGAATTGATTTTAGGTTTATCCCTGCGTTCCGGGGGCGATCACGCCGATGCCAAGTCCGCCCTTACGTGCGGCGCCGGCACCCAGACGCATATCCATCGACATGCGCCAGCCGTAGTTCGACGGGTCGGTGACCATATGTACGTTGGTCCGTCCGATGGCGATGATGGCCTCCGAGGGGATGAACGCCAGCGCCGATCCGTACGCCGTAGCCGGGATGACAGGCGGCGTGTAGGTGGGAATGGCGCCCGTTTCGTCGGTGATCTTGCCGTCCAGATACAGTTCCGGGTCGATGATCTTGCTGGAGGCGCTGTCATACAGCGTCGTGATCGAACGAGGACGGAAGGAGAAGCCTGCGTACTCCCCGGACATCGGGCGCATGCTTCCGGCGTTCTTGGTCAGCAGGTTCGTGAGCGTGGCGTTCGACTGGAGCTGTTGGTGCATGATGCCCGGCATCACCATTTCGGCGGCGAAGGTCTCCATGACGTAGTTCTGGTTGATGAACGCCGTCTGCATGGCGAGGAAGTCCTCCGGGGCGATCTCTTTCAGCGTTCCGATTGCCGACGGGTTGGCCGGGAAGGCGTTCGTTGCCGAGTACGTTTTCTCGCCCGTGGTCAGGTGCGTAACGCTGGCGTCTTCCGACAGCTTCTGGATGATGTAGTTGTGGGCCTTCGACGACAGCCAGCGCAGGGACTCCGAAGTTCCGAGTGCCACATCGTCGTACGCCAGCAGATCGGTGTTGGCCTGCTGCCAAACGATGTTTTCGAGGGCGAAGAGGTGCATGATGATGCCCACGGGATCGTCGTCGTAGAGCGACGGAGACACATTGACCGGGGCGCGCTTGCCGAAGTATACCTTCGGCTTGATGGCCGAGGTGATCCAGATGATGCCGGCCACATCCTCGGCGCTGAGACGCGAAATGCGGTCCGCCCACGAATCCTCCGGGAAGAGTGTGCGGAAGATCATCGTGGACCACTCGATCTTGGCCAAGTCGGGCGAAGTTTCGATGAAGTTCATCGAATTGATACCCGATGCGAACTGTTCGAGGCGGTTCAGGGCCTCGTCAGCCGTACCGGTGGGACGGCCGTCAATGTCGAAGTTCATGCCCCCGACAGCGGCGCGGAAGCCGCGGTCTTTGGCGGCGAAATAGGCGAACTCGCGCAGGAGGTCCATGCGCGAATCCTGAGCGGCTTCGTTAGGGTTCATTTTCCCTATTGCCGCCGAGAATCGCACGGCTTCGGAGAATCGGTCTTTGCCGGCGTTGTCATGAAGATACTCGTGGATGGTTTTTCTTTCCATAGCGGAACTGAATTGAACGTTGGTTTTACTTGATTTTTCAACCGTTTCCTCCACATTCAGGATGCGGGCGGCAGGTTTGGGTTGCTCGGTGGTCGATGATGCGAAATTCTCGCCGCGCTCTTTGCGCCCGTCGTCATCGTCATCATCATCATCATCTTTTTCCTTTTCGGCGTCGCGCACCTCTTCGGCGGCCTTGCGGTCCTCTTCGGCCATGTCGCTGTCCGCCTTTGCGGCTTCGGCTCCCCGAATGCCGATCAGGCGCAGGAACTCGTTGAATGCCCTGAGGGCGCCTTCGCGCGATCCTTCGAATTTCTCGGTTTCGGAAACCGTATCGGCGTCAGTCGCTTCCGCAGGCTGGGCCGCGGCCGCGAACTGCTCCTTAGCCTGCTCCTGCGGGGCTTCCGAACCCTTTGCTTCGGCGTTCTTCGGCGCTTCGGCAGTCTGGTTCTTTTCTTTCATCTTGTTGAGATATTTGGTTAATGATTCGGTGTAGCCGGAGGTCAGGGATTCCAGCTCTTCGGCCTCCACGGCGCAGAATCCTACGCGCAGTGCCGGTTCGGCGCCCTCCACCTCGTCCACGGCGTTGGCATTCGAGGGAAGCGACAGGAGGGATATTTCGTACACATCGAAGCGCGTGGCGTACTTGATGCCGTCGCGCAGTGTGTAGTATATTTTGCCGGAGAGAGAGACGGCCCGGAGCGTACCGGCAAGGTACTGATCGCGCCGCTGCCGGGATTGCTCCGTCACTCCGTCAAATCGCAATTCTCCATACCAGTCTCCGTCCTCTCCACGGCGTATGTTCACCACGTTGCCGATAGGCTCACGGGGGTTGTGGTCCCAGAGCAGGATGGGATTTTTCTTGTATCGGTCCCAGTTGATGCCGTCGTTCAGAACGACATAATCCTTGTCGTTGAGCGATTCATCGCTGAGCTTCTGCCGTTTGATCTTCAATTCCATAATCAAGTTGTTATGATGGGCAACTCCGTTGTCAGGTCCTGATCTGTACCGGTGAACCCTTTGATTTTTACCTTTTCGACCTCTTCCGTCGGCCTGCTCTCGCGGGCCAGCTCCAGATCGAACACCGTGCTTTCGTACATTACTTCGCACACCATCACTTCGGTGTTGAAGGTATCTTTGGTGGAAATGCGCTGGTAGGTCTTGAATCCCTGATAGATAGGCCACAGGTTGTACTTCTGCTGGAGTTCCAGAAAATCCCCTGCCGTCTTGGCCTTTTCCACTGCATTGCGGACGCCGTGGCCCAGCGAAATAAGGCTCGCCTGAAACTGCTTGTCCGAGGACCACGAATAGTTGGTGAGATCGACGAGCACGCAGAGTTTGATTCTGAGCCGGTCCTTGATGGCTCCGCCTATGAACACGTCGGCGTTGTTGCTGTCCTCCACACCCACGGCGATGGCCGGGAGCAGGGTATTGACGGTTTGGGTTTCGTCGGAGGAAATGACGCAGACAGACATTTTATTCGCAATCACGACCTGAGAATTGCGAAGCACCTGAATGATCCTATCTATGATGTCACCGAACATATTTCACGCAAACGTAAGTTATTTTCAGATAAATTCCAAATTCAGGCGAAAAAATTATTTTCGCATGGCAATATTCACCTCTCTGCGTATCACCTGCATGAACTTGCGGACCGAGCGCCGGCCGATGCCCATATACTGGCGCTGTTTGGGCCGCCGGGGAAGCCATACGCGCTTGGTGGCGCTGGGCGGCTGGCGCAGGGTGGAACCGGTGATAGGCATGCCGGGGCGCCAACCTTCGTTATGCACCTGCGCATAGGAGAGGGGCGATCCGAGCGATACGACCGCGGCGCGGGAGGAGATGCGGTGCACCTTCGGCTGGATGGAGCGGAACAGACGACCCGTGTACCGGAGCTTGGGATAGGTCAATTTGTCCTCGTAGCGCCGTTCCGGCCACCGCTCCCTCACACCGTCATTGCCGTAGGATTCGTTGCGGAAGTTGGTGCGCGTCTCTTCCAGCATGGACGCCCCCAGCTTTGCCGGCAACACCTCGATCAGATGTTGCCGGAGCCGGCGGCAGTCGAGTTCGAAGTCGCGCGCGGTTTTCATTCCGTCTCGGTTTTCTCGGTTACCTTTTCGGTCTGATCCTCCTTCTTCCGCGGGTTGAACACGCGGCCGATCAGGCTCTGCTTCTCTTCCTCCTTCTTTCCGGCTTCTACGTCCGATGGGTCGATGCCTACGCGCCGGAACGCTTCGGGTTTGAATTTCGACCCCTGCTTGGCCATCATGTTGCCCACGTCCACAAAGGTGCTGATCGGCAGACGGTCGTCGGGGAGTTCGATGATGGGGGCCGATTCGATGGAGGCGTCATCGAACAGCACGGCAAGTTTGTGCTTGGTGTCCTCGCGGTTCATAATCATCAGGGCCATTTCGGCGTCGGCGTTCAGGATATCCTGATAGATTTCCCAATGTATCTGCGCCAGCTGCTCGGAGTTGGTGTTTTTCTCCGTGGAGCCGAGCAGGGTGCCGCCGGTTACCGCCTGCATGATTTCGGAGCGGTATTCCACGATGTACTCCTTCATCACGCGGAAGGCGTCGGAACTCGTCTGTGTGTTGATGGGGTTCACCTCGATGGAGTAAAGACTCTTGCCGTTGTTCACCATATCCTGCACGTAGGGGATCAGGGGAATGGTGAGCATGTCGAGATTCTTGGCCACGGTCTGGGCCTGCACTTGGGCTTTGGCGTTGTTGGCGTCGTAGCCGATGGTGGTCAGGGGGAACGAGTATCGTTTGCCAAGCACCTGCCAGTCGTTGAACATCTCCACGATGCCGATCATGGCGCGGGATATGGATTGCAGAAGGCCGAGTTTGAAATCCTGATCGCCCTCCGGCTGGAAGAAGAAGAGGTTGTCGTAATCCGCGGCGTTGATGACCTGATAATACTCGAAGGTCTGGAAGCGCAGGGCTTCATTGAAGATGTCGATGTTGCGCAGGGGGAAGTCCACCACCTTTCGATTGTCGGGGTTGATGGCCACCATCTTGCATCCGTAGAACTGCGAGAGGAGGATGTAGCGGATGAACCGCTTGAACCACCACGAGTTGCGGATGTACTTCTCCGTCAGCCGGGAGTTCTCGCGGCCGTTGCGGCCGAATACGAAGTTTCGCTTGTAGATGGGGATAAGCCGCTTGTTGATCTGCGAGACCAAGAACGGCGACGACTGCATGCACCACGAATAGAGCGTGTCCAACAGAGACATGTCCGAGTACTGGATGGCCATGTCCACGGCGCGCCGCCACAGCGCCGGCGTCCATTCCCGGCGGTAGTTGTTGAACAGATACCGGGATTCGATATTGCCGGTGCCTACCTGTTGAGGCACAGAGAATGGATTTATGCGAGGGAATTTAAATTTTGCCATATGCGTATTCGATTAATAATCCATGAACGGTTTTGCGTCTACCTGAAAGAACTCGGCTTATACTTTGCGGAGTACACCCCAACATGCGAGCGCATTTACCAATTCCTGACAATATAGCCAACTGCTTCCCATTAGGAAGTGATATCATTAGGGTTTTTCTGGCAGATTCGCCGGATCGTTTATTTCGGGTGCCGTAATTGTGGTTGTACTCAGCCGTACACCACTCCAGATTCTCCACGCGATTATCAGTCTTGACCTCGTTCTTGTGGTTTACTTGAGGCAAATTATCGGGATTGGGGATAAATGCTTGCGCCACCAGCCTATGTACTTTGGTACTCCATCCCTTCCCGTGTCGGGACAACTGCACGATTGGGTACCCCTTCTTATCAAGAAATGTTCGTACCATTTTATCCCCCATTCGGGTGTTCTTTCGAACGCGAGATAAATTTCTGTCCGGGGCGTAAATACGCTTTATGCGACCGAGGTTAGAAACCATATACACCCCTTCATATCCCGGTATGTCTCTCCAAACTTCCATTATCCGAGGTAATTGTAACGGGAGGTGATGACCTCCGCGTTGGCGTTATGGGAATCGGTGCGGTAGGGCGCCGGCTCTTCGAGCGACACCACGCCGCCCTTGAGTTTGATGATGGTCTGCGCGACCTTCTCATAGGCCGCGGATAGGGGTTCCGAGTAGTTCAGGCTCGGCGATGCGATGTTGTATGCGGTCAGGACCTGCAAAATCCAACGGATCGTGTCGTCCTTCTTGTTCTCGTCCCGCTCGCCGAGCATGGCGGCCATGTCGAAGATGTTGCCGATGTTGGCGGTAAGCTCCCCCACGGCGGCGCGGTAGGCGTCGGAGACGCAGTCCGGGTACATGTTTTTGAACTGCCGGAGCTGTTGGGGTGTGATGTAGATGCCAAGCGCCGATTCGGGGAAGTAGTTCGGCGACATGTCGAGCTGAATGACCGCCGCGGCCCACGCGGCATGGTCCGTGACATCTTCGGTGCATCCGATGTTGATAAAGACGGTTTCGACGTCGGCGAGCCACTCGGCGCCGAGCGTTACCGACAAGGGCGATCCGGTGGCCATGACAGGGTCCGTCATCTCTCCCGCGGCGGTGAGGCCGAAGACAAACGTTTGATCGGCCTGCGCTTCGAACAGATCGGTGGGCGCCGCGGCGAAGCGCATATATCCGTCGGGGAATGCAGACGCTGGAAATGAAGCGCAGACTTGCGCTGCTACGCCGGGGTCGTGCGTTCCGGTCGATGGGTCGTATATGCCCTGAATCCAATTTTGGTTTTTGACAGCTACTGGCATCAGCTTGGAATTTGGGTCAGCGTGCCGCGGCGGTAGAAGAGTACCTGCGCGCCGTCGGTGCGCGACTGTTGGACAATATTGTGGTTGAGGAACGTGACGCCCTTCGCGCAGGCGTCGGGTATGTCGTCCTTGCGGTCCGAGGTCTTGGTGTCGGAGAATCGCACGAACTGGTCGATGATATGCTCGTAGACGCCGCATTTCTGCAATTCGTTGCAAAATACGAATTTCCCGGTATTCACGAGCGGCTCCAGCGTCGATTCGATGCACGAGAACTTGTCGCCGTGGTTGAGCGTGTCCCAGCATATAGGCGCCGTCCAGCGGTTGTCGATCTGGAAGCGTTGCAGGGTTTTCTCGAAGTCGAGGGGAAGCTGTTTCTTCTCGATGATGATGCGCGGGGTCAGGGGAGCTTTCATGGCCAGCTCGTAGATGTTTTCGAGCATCTGATGGCTCGTGCCCTGCACGGCGCGGCAGTCCCAGAGCCAGATGCGGGTGTCTGCGGTCCGCACCAGCGTTACCGTGGCCTTGAAGTCGTTGGTCTCCTTCGACTTGGCCGATGGGTCGGTGTATATCACGCATTCGACGATCTGGTCGATATGCGGCCGGTAGAGCCACGTGAACTGCCGGAAATACTTCCCGGTGCCGATCTTCGAATACTCGCCGTCGCGGAAGCGGGCGCGGGAGAGGGTCGAAAGGCGGTCCAGCCCCTGAAAATACTGCTTGGACACGAACTGCACATTGTCGTCTTTGGAGAAGTGCATTGCGTACATCAGCTGCGTGATGGACTCCGCGAGGGGCGATCCGTCCATGTTCTCGTGCTTGAAGAAACGCTTGTAGGTCCAATGCATCTCGGTTGTGGGGTTCAGGGCGTAAAGCATCAGGTTAGGCACGGGCAACAGCTGTGCCAGACGTGAGTAGAGGGTCTCGATGGCGGCGAAGTCGATCTCGGACACCTCGTCGGCGAAGATATGTCCCCAGTCGGTCGAGAGGATTTTGTCGTAGGTATCGCCGGCGCCGTCCGCCCCGGCGCGTATCGACGCGAACTGGATATAGGCGCCGTTGAACAGCGTCAGCACGTTGTCCTTGCCGTTGTACTTGGCGAAGGGCTTTCCGCCGACCATGAGTTTCTGGTATGTTTTCTTGCCGTTAAGTCGGGCTATGGCGTCCAGCACGCGGGGCAGCGTCTGACGGATCATACCCATGTTGAGCGAGGTGAAGGTCTCGCGCACCACCAGCGAGTTGGCATTGTAGACGATGGCCTGAACGATCATCCAGAAAAGTATCAGGAAAGTCTTGCCGGAGCGGGAGGCGCCGTAAAACAGAATTTCCGTGAATTTTCCGGAGTTGAGCAGGTTATACATTTCTACCTGCTTGGGGTTCAGGGGTATGTCCAGCCGTACTTTCATCAGGTTCTTTCCAGTGAAACGATCACTTCGTCCTTATCGTCGCCGCTGCCGGCCGCCGAGTCTATTTTCTGCTGTTTTTCCTGCATGACGATGGTCTCCTTGGCCAACGCGATGTAGGTTTTCAGCAGGTCCAGTTTCTTTCCGCACTGATATATCAGCTTGTTGTCGGAGGTTCGCATGGTAACGCGGCGCATGACCTCCATGTCCTCCAGCACCCCGACTTTCAGCAGGAACTCCGTCACGGGATTCTTGTCATCGCCGAAGCGCTTGCGCACGTCCTCCCGGACCTCGGCCCGCACCTCCTCCATCAGGGCGGCGCGCTCCTCGGCGTCGCCACCGGCGGCCTGGGCCGGCGTTCCCGATCTGTTCGCCCACGGATTCGTTCCCATCGCTACTTGAATTTACGGATGTCGCACAAAGGCTTGTCTTGAGCCACGGCTCGAACAAGCGCCATGTAGAGACCGGGTCCGGATGCGGGAAGGTCCGGGGTGATCTCCAGCTCTTCGGCTTCCACCGAGGATCTGATCGTAACGGTCCCCGTCAGCTCGTCGAGGTCGATGCCGATGACGTTCTGGGAGTTTATGCGCACTGCGTTCGTGGAGTTGGCTATAATCATTGCTTCGGGGTTTAAGTCCGGACAAACTTAACGAAATTTCCGATAAAATCAAAAAAGAGACGAAAAAGCGCCGGAATTTTTCCGGCGCCATTGCAAAATCCAAACATTATGCGAACAGGCCGATGGTCAGGCCCAGAGGTTTCGAAAGGCGGCCGGGTACACACCTAAATCCTGGGAAAGGGGGAATGAATCTGAGAAAAAACAAAACCGACCCGACCGGTCCGGTTGCGCGCCGGACATCACAAAGATAGGGATAAATTCCGGATTTCCAAATTTCCTCACGTATTACTCTGTATCGATGCCTCCAGATACGATGCCTCCAGATACCATTCCGAGCCGGGAATACGAACGGCCGTACCGCCCGAATCGCTCTTGGAGAGCGATATCGACACCGAAATGCCTAACAGCATGATCGGCGCGAAGGTTATGGCGATCGTGTCATCCTCAACTTTCAGCGAATCCCCGGAGCATATCAACACCTCGCCGGTGGGGACCGTCAGTATCAGCCCCGGCACGACTCCCTGATCAATCGTCCGGAAGATAGCGGGAAGATCGACATTCTCTGCAAGGCTGAGATTCAGTTTCTCATCACTGGTGCCAAGATATTCGCCAAGCCCGGTGAACGAGGCGAAGGAAGTGGGGGAGGGTATGATCTTACGCATAGATTATTAATTTTTCGCAAAAAAAATAAAAAATTCCGAAATATCATAGCATCAGAGATAATAAAGTTTTTTAAGAACAGGTCGGAAAATCAAATCCCCCGCGGATTTTAAGCGCACATAGCGAGAAGATCGTGGACCACATACCCCAAAAAACCTCCGGGAGAAAATACAGGGAGGGCTAGCACGGGACCCCCCCCCGCCCTGTTTACCCTGCGTTCGCCCATTCCCTCGCGCTCGCCTTCGGCTCGCGCTCAGGCCCGTCCTGT
>OOAO01001065.1_pt1 | contig 25779 bp, 27 predicted proteins | sample 1671821 | NCBI WGS metagenome assembly OOAO01 (sample SAMN06348196, study PRJEB24527) | human gut metagenome | biome: human gut; feature: ankylosing spondylitis patient; material: feces | host: Homo sapiens | place: China | collected 2015-10 | reverse complement strand
GGCCCACAGGAGCCTTGCCCTCACCACCGCCGTGGGGGTGGTCGCAGGGGTTCATGACGGAACCACGGACGGTGGGACGCCAACCCATGTGGCGCTTCCGGCCGGCCTTACCGATCTGAACGTTCTCGTGCTCCAGATTGCCCACCTGACCGATGCAGGCGGTGCAGTTGGTGCGGATGATGCGGACCTCGCCGGAGGGCATACGGATCTGGGCGTTCTCGCCCTCCTTTGCCATCAGCTGTGCATAGGCGCCGGCGGAACGAACCAGCTGAGCGCCCTTGCCGGGGTGCATCTCCACATTGTGGATCACGGTACCCACAGGGATGTTGGCGATGGGCAGGCAGTTGCCGGGGAGGATGTCGGCGTCGGGACCGGTCATGATGATGTGGCCGGCCTTCAGGCCGTTGGGGGCCAGGATATAGCGGCGCTCGCCGTCCTCGTACTCGATCAGGGCGATGTTGGCGGAACGGTTGGGGTCATACTGCAGGTTGACCACAGTGGCCTTGCCTTCCTTATCGCGCTTGAAGTCGATGATGCGGTACTTCTGCTTGTTGCCGCCGCCGCGGTGGCGGACGGTGATGCGGCCATAGCTGTTGCGGCCGGCGTGCTTGCTGAGGACCTCAGTCAGGCTGCGCTCGGGCTTGGCCTTCTTATCGATGCCCTCGAAGGCGGACACAGTCATGTGACGGCGGGAGGGCGTTGTGGGCTTAAAAGTCTTAATAGCCATTGTTCAATCTCCTCCTTACACCATACCCTCGAAGAACTCGATGGTCTTGGAGTCCTGGGTCAGCTGGACGTAAGCTTTCTTCCAGCTCTTGCGGCGGCCGGGACGGGCAGCGCCCAGACGCTTGGCCTTGCCATCATAGTTGATGGTGTTGACCTTGGCCACCTTCACGCCGAAGATCTGCTCCACGGCGTTCTTGATCTCGACCTTACCGGCGGTGGGAGCCACTTCAAAGACGTACTTCTTGGTGCCGGTGGCCTCCATGGAGCGCTCGGTGATGATGGGACGAATAATGATGTCGTATACGTTAGCCATTATGCGAACACCTCCTCGATTACTGCGAGGGCTTCCTTGTCGATGACCAGGTACTTGGCCTTGAGAATGTCATAGACATTGATCAGGTTGGCCATGGCGGTCTCAACGCCGGGGATGTTGCGGGCGGACTTTACGATGATCTCATCCTTAGCAGGAGTGACCACCAGAGCCTTGCCCTCCGCCTTGACGGCGCCCAGGAAGGTGCGGAAGTCCTTGGTCTTGATAGCGTCCATCTTGATGGAATCCACCACGATGATCTCGCCTGCGGCCGCCTTGGCGGACAGAGCAGACTTCATAGCCAATCTCTTGACCTTCTTATTCAGGACATAAGAATAGCTGCGGGGCTTGGGGGCAAACACGATGCCGCCGTGGGTCCACTGGGGCGCACGGGTGCTGCCCTGACGGGCGTGACCGGTGCCCTTCTGACGCCAGGGCTTCTTGCCGCCGCCGGAAACTTCAGCACGGGTCAGAGCGCTCTGGGTACCCTGTCTGCAGTTTGCCAGGTGATTTTTCACCACTTCGTGAACGACGCACTCATTGGGCTCGATGCCAAAGATGCTGTCCTTCAGCTCCACGGTACCGACTTCTGCGCCGGCCATGTTCAAAACTTTGATAGTAGGCATTGTTCAAGCACTCCTTTCCTTACTTATTACGCGCAGAGGCCTTCTGGGGATTGCGGCCGGAAGCCTTCTGCGGGTTGTTGCTGATACCGGCCTCCACGTTCTTGACGCGGTGGGTCTTGACGGTGCTCTTGATGAGGACCAGGCCGCCCTTGGGGCCGGGCACGGCACCGCGCACAGCAATGAGATTCAGCTCAGCGTCCACCTTCACCACATCCAGGTTCTGAACGGTGACGGTATCGCAGCCCATCTGACCGGCGCCGATGTGGCCCTTGAAGATGCGGCTGGGATCGGTGGTGGAGCCCATGGAGCCGGCATGACGATGGACGGGGCCGCCGCCGTGGCTCATGGGGGTGCGCTGTGCGCCGTGGCGCTTGATGGGGCCCTGGTAGCCGTGGCCCTTGCTGGTGCCGGTGACGTCAACGAAGTCACCCTCTGCAAAGGTATCAGCCTTGATGATGTCGCCGATATTCAGCTCGGAGGCGTTCTCCAGGTTGAACTCGCGCAGGTACTTCTTGGGGGCCACGCCAGCCTTGTTCAGGTGGCCCATTTCGGGCTTGGTCAGCTTCCGCTCGGGAACATCCTCAAAGCCCAGCTGGACAGACTCATAGCCTTCCTTCTCGGAAGTCTTCTTCTGAATGACGGTGCAGGGGCCCGCCTCGATAACAGTGACGGGAATGACCTTGCCGTTTTCATCGAAGATCTGAGACATGCCAACTTTCTTGCCGATGATTGCTTTCATGTATGATCCTCCTTAAAGGTTATTGGTCGGCATAGTTCAATCTGCATTGGGTACAGATCGCTTGCTCTGCCGACGTAACCCCCGCCGGCCTCACGCAAGTCAGCCGACGGTCGGGTAGCAAGCAAATTCATTTGTTCCGGCGCCCATTGCGCCGGGTGCCGTGGTTTTCCACAGCGTGTACCTATAATAAAGGTACTTACAGCTTGATCTCGATCTCCACACCGGCGGGCAGATCCAGAGCCATCAGAGCCTCCACGGTCTTGGGGGTGGAGTTGGTGATGTCGATCAGGCGCTTGTGGGTGCGGCGCTCAAACTGCTCACGGCTATCCTTATACTTGTGGGTAGCGCGCAGGATGGTGACGATCTCTTTCTTGGTGGGCAGAGGGATGGGGCCGGAGACAGCAGCGCCGGTGCGCTTGGCGGTCTCGACGATCTTCTCTGCGCTCTGGTCGATGACCTGATGGTCATAGGCCTTCAGACGAATGCGGATCATTTCTTTTGCCATTTGGTTCGTTCCTCCATTATTTCGTACGGTTTTTGATTGCGTGACCAACTGCCGTACGGCGAGAGTTCTTATACGCCGTTCCGTGCGTATCATTCCGGCTCATAAGAAACACCGGCGCAAAATCCGGCCGGTGTCCTTCTGGCGCAGCGATCTACGCTGACGTGCAGAAACTTCTCAGCCGCCCGATGATCGGACATACTCCCCGGAAGTTACCTCCTTGCGGAGCAATCTCCCGGTTCATCGCATTTGTACACGCCTCCGGGTGTGCAGCACCCTCAGCGCACGTACCTTGCTATATTAAAGGAAAAATCCCCTTTTGTCAAGGGGATTTTTCGCTTTTTTCATGAAATTTTTCAATATTTTTTGTGGAGCCCGCCAAACCTCGCCCCCGCCCATAAACCGGGGCAAGACAAGGCATTTCCCGGTATCAATACGCCACGCCCCAGTAGATGTCGGTGGTACACTCCTTGCCGCACACAGGGCATTTGCCCACGGTGCCGGACTGCTTCAGGGGCATACAGCGGCTGGACACGCCAGCCTTCTCCTTCATGGCCAGCTCGCACTCCAGGCTGCCGCACCACTTGGTGCGGGCAAAGCCGCCCTTGCCCTGAGCCATCTCCTTGACCTCCTCCCAGGTGGTGAAGTCGAAGGTGTTGTCCTCCAGATTCTTCTCGGCCATAGCATAGAGGTTGTGGTGAACCTCCTGCAGCAGGGACTGCACGGCGCTCTCCAGGTCGGACAGGGGCACGAAGGTCTTTTCGCCGGTGTCACGGCGGGCGATGCAGCACTGCTGCTTTTCCATATCCTTGGGGCCGATCTCCACACGCAGGGGTACGCCCTTCATCTCATACTGGGCAAATTTCCAGCCGGGGGACTGCTCACTATCATCCATTTTCACCCGCAGGCCCAGCTTCTCCAGCCGATCCCGCAGCTGGGCGGCGGCATCCAGCACGCCGGCCTTGTGCTGGGCGATGGGCAGCACGATGACCTGGATAGGTGCGATGGCCGGGGGCAGGACCAGGCCGTTGTTGTCCGAATGGGTCATAATGCAGGCACCAATGAGACGGGTGGTAGCACCCCAGGAGGTCTGGAAGGGGTACTGCAGCTTATTGTCCCGACCCGTAAAGGTCACATCGTAGGCCCGGGAGAACTTGTCGCCAAAATAGTGGCTGGTGCCGGATTGAAGGGCCTTGTGGTCCTTCATCATGGCCTCAATGGTGTAGGTCGCCTCGGCCCCGGCGAACTTTTCCTTATCGGTCTTGCGGCCCTTTACCACGGGCATAGCCAGGGCATCCCGGCAGAAATCGGCGTAGCAGTTCAGCTGCTGCTCTGTCTCGGCAATGGCCTCCTGAGCGGTCTCGTGGATGGTGTGGCCCTCCTGCCACCAGAACTCACGGGAGCGCAGGAAGGGACGGGTGGTCTTTTCCCACCGGATGACGGAGCACCACTGGTTATAGAGCATGGGCAGCTCCCGGTAGCTCTGCAGCACATTGTGCCAGTGGTCGCAGAACATGGTCTCAGAGGTGGGCCGGAAGGCCAGGCGCTCCTCCAGCTTCTCGCTGCCGCCATGGGTGACCCAGGCCACCTCCGGGGCAAAGCCCTGCACCAGCTCCCCCTCCTTTTTCAGCAGGCTCTCGGGGATCAGCACGGGCATGGCCACATTCACATGGCCGGTTTTTTTGAACATCCCGTCCATGATGCGCTGAATATTCTCCCAAATGGCATAGCCATAGGGCCGCAGGATCATAAAGCCCTTGACGGAGGCGTAATCCACCAGCTCCGCTTTTAGACAAATATCGGTGTACCACTTGGCGAAGTCCACCTCCATGGGGGTGATGGCTTCCACATTTCTCTGGTCTTTAGCCATGATGTTTCTCCTAACTTTTTCTTCAGAATGGTTTCCGAATTAAATTATCCTAAATTAGTATTGTATCGTGCGGGGGGCGGATTGTCAAGCCCACAGACAGGCCGGGTATCCAACGTCTGCAGGCCCGTGTATCAGCCCACGGTAAGGATGTCCCACGCCACGGGGCGGTTAAACAGCTCCCGCACCTGTTCAAATTCCTTGGTCTGGCCCAGAATCCACATGAGCTTGCACACAGCGGCCTCGGTGGTCATGTCAAAGGCCTCCAGCAGGTGCAGGGTGTTTTTCAGGTGGCCGCCCACATGGTACACGGACAGGTCACTGCCCTCGTTGGGTACCTGGGTAGTCATCACCACGATCTTGCCCCGCTCCACCGCCCGCTGCACCAGCGGGTAAAACTCCTCCCCGGGATACTCCGGCAAGCCGCCTACGCCGAAGCTCTCCACCACGATGCCGTCGTAGCGCTCCATCATAAAATTCACCAGCTCCCGCTTGGTGCCGGGGATCAGCTTCAGCAGGCCCACATTTTCGCACAGCCTGTCATAAAAAACAGGCCGGGGCAGGCTCTCCGTGCGGATATATTGGAGCAGCCGCTCATCCTGCAGCACCGCCAGATCCGGATAGTTGACGCTGGAAAAGGCCTGAAAGCTTTTGGAAAAGGTCTTTCGCGCCCGGGTGCCCAGAATCACCTTGCCGTTAAAGACGATCTGCACGCCGCCGCAGCCTCGGCAGGCGTAGAGAAAAGCATCCGTCAGGTTGCGCTTGGAGTCCGTGCCGTCAAACCAAATGGGCTTTTGGGCCCCGGTAAGGACAATGGGCTTGGCACTGCCCTGGACCAGATAGCTCAGGGCCGCCGCCGTGTAGGCCATGGTATCGGTGCCGTGGCTGATGACAAAGCCGTCGTAGGCATCGTAGCTTTTGCGCAGGATCTCTACTATGCCCAGCCAGTTTTCGGGGCGGATATTGGTGCTGTCCAGGCTATACAGCTGAAGGCAATCCACCAGGCAGAGCTTGCCAATATTGGGAATAAACTCCAGCAGCTGCTCCGTGTTCAGCTCCGGCGTCAACCCATCCGGGGTCATTTCCGAGGCGATGGTGCCGCCGGTGCCGATCATGAGAATTCTTTTCATATACACCTCTTATAAAAAGCCTCGCAGAGTTCGCGTCCGCAGACGCGAAAAATCAAAATCATTTTTTCCCGCGACATGTGCGTGGGGAAAAATACCGCTCAGGCTGCAAGTGTGGAATTTTTGCGCTCCGCGCAAAAATTATGCGCGCGGCAGACTTGGGGCCCTTTGTTGGAAAATTCCGAAGGAATTTTCCAACAAGTTTAGTCTCTGTTATCCAGGGCCGCCAGGCCAAAGCGCGCTGCCCGGAGAACTTGCTTCTTGCCCTCTTCGTCGGCGGCAGCATACTGCTCCCTCAGATCCTGCAGAAACAGCCCACGGAGGGAATCCTCCCCGCAGCGGGCCCACACGTCCTCCTCCGGGTATGTCTCGTCCGTCAAGGTGAGAGATGCGCACAGGCCGGCCAGCTCCCCCTCCAGCGCCGGGATGGAAAAATCCGCCCGCCGGGCCCCGGTAAGCAGCACCCGGCAGATATCCTGCCCGCAATCGCCCTCCAGCGCCTGGCGGACAGCCTCCGCCGGATCACAATCCGTGACATCCGCCGTGACGCTCTGATAGCGCCGCCGGGCAAAGGGGATGAATTCCAGGTCCGCCCCCTCCGCCGTCACATCACCGAACAGGAAGCCCTTGTCTCCGGTCTCGTCAAAGCCCCGGCCGGGCAGGCAGCCGGGATAGGCATAGGCCGTGGTCCCGGCCCGCTGCACGCCGCCATAGCGGTGGACGTGGCCTAGGGCCAGGTAGGTCAGGTCCGTTTTCCCGATCTCCGCCGGGGAAATAGCCCGGTATTTGCTCTCGCCCCGGGTAACCTCTCCATGCACCACACCCAGGCGAACGGCTGCCTCACTGTCGGCAAAGGCCGCGCCTGCAAAGGGCTCCCACTCCTCGGCGGTGGTAAAGGCTATCCCGGTGACTGAGGCGTTCCACTCCGGCAGGAGAACGGTTTGGGGCGTCCGGGAAGTGAAGATATGCACATTCTCCGGCCACTCTACAGCGCTGTAGCCGCTGCCGGGGGCGTAAAAATCATGGTTGCCGGGAGCCAGGAAGATCCGGCCCCGGAAGCGCCCCAGGGTCAGGGCCAAAGTCCGGGCCGTTTGGCTATAGAGCCGGTCGGAGTCAAACAGGTCTCCGGCCAAAAGCATCACATCGGCCTCATGGTCGTTGGCCCAATCCACCATACGGCGCAGGATATCCCGGCTCTCCTGGCGGCAGAGGGCCGCCTTCTCCTCCGGCAGACCCGCAAAAGCGCTGTCCAGGTGCAGATCCGCCGCATGCAGGAGCTTCATGCCTGGGGCTGGTCATCCTGCCAGCCCTTACACACGTCCACCCACTCCACGAAGTTATCGCCACAGCAGCGCTCCAGCTCGTCGCAGGTGAGCTCAATGGCCGAGGCGGCGCTGCCCACTGCAGGAAACACCGTTTCAAACCGCTTCAGCGATACGTCCAGATAGGTCTTTACTTCCGCCGGCAGGGCAAAGGGGCACACGCCGCCCACCGCATGGCCGATGCGCTCCACCGCCTCCTCGTGAGTGAGCATCTTGGCCTTGGTGTGGAAGAAATGCTTATACTTGCTGTTATCCACCTTGGCATCCCCGGCAGCTACGATCAAAATGGGCGTCTCATCCACCTTGAAGCTCAAGGTCTTGGCGATACGGGCAGGCTCCACGCCCACGGCCACCGCCGCAAGCTCCACTGTGGCGCTGGATACGGTAAACTCCTGCATCCGGTCAGCCACGCCGTAACCCTTCAGATACTCCCTCACTTTTTCAACTGACATGATATTTTGTCCTCCTTATTGTATCTCTATACGCTCCACCCCGGCGCACAGGCCGGTGCTGCTATCCAATGTAAACAGGGCTCCCTGCAGTCTGCAGGGGCCGTCCGCCATCCGATATCGGCCCGGCAGCCCCCCCAGGAAAAACTCCACCGATTGCTCCGGCCGGACGCCCAGCACAGACTCCGCCGGCCCGGTCATACCCAGGTCGGTGAGATAGCCCATGCCCTTGGGGCAGACTCGCCCATCGGCGGTGGGTACGTGGGTATGGGTACCCCACAGGGCGCTGACCCGGCCGTCCAAATAGTACGACAGGGCCAGCTTTTCGCTGGTGGCCTGGGCGTGAAAATCCACCAGAGTGAAGGTGGGCTTGTCCCCGCTTTTCAATATACGGTCGGCGGTGGTAAAGGGATTTTCCGCATTAAAATCCAAATTGCAGCGGCCAATGAGATTCATCACGCCCACCTGCACCCGGCCGCAATCATACACCGCCCAACCCCGGCCCGGGGCCCGGCCCGTAAAATTGGCAGGGCGAAGAATGTAAGGACTTTCCTCCAAAAAATCCGCAATCTGTGTCTTTCCAAAGGAGTGGTTGCCCAAGGTGATGACATCCACCCCAGCGGCCAGGATGTCCTCCGCATGGGTGGGCAGCAGGCCGTTTCCGGCGGCATTTTCCCCATTGGCCACCACAAAGTCGATGCTCTTTTCCTTTTTCAGACTCCGCAGCCGCCGGTGCAGGAAGTCCACACCGCTCTCGCCTGTTACATCGCCCACAGCCAGCACCTTAAAAAGCATGGCTCACCCCTCCGTTTCGCTTTTTATTTATAATCCAACTTATTATATATAAAATACCGTCGGTACGCAAGCACGCAGGCAGTATTTTTTCATGGCGGCACAGGGTATCCACAAGCCCTATAGCGAAAATACTGCGTGCATATTTCTATACACGCAGTATTCTTTATATTTGATATTACTTGGCGTATTCAACCACCTTGGTCTCCCGCAGGACGTGGACCTTGATCTGGCCGGGATACTCAAGCTCGCTCTCGATGCGGCGGGCCAGGTCATGGGCCAGGATGACCATCTGATCCTCGGACACCTGCTCAGGCTTGACCATGACGCGGACCTCGCGGCCGGCCTGGATGGCATAGCTCTTTTCAACGCCGGGATAGTCACTGGTAATTTCCTCCAGCTTCTCCAGGCGCTTGATATAGTTCTCCAAATTCTCGCGCCGTGCGCCGGGGCGGGCCGCAGACACGGCGTCCGCCGCCTGCACCAGGCAGGCAACCAGAGTCTTGCACTCCACATCGCCGTGGTGGGCCTGGATGGCGTGGATGATATCCTCTTTTTCCTTATACTTGCGGCAGAACTCCACACCCAGCTGGATGTGGGTGCCCTCCATCTCGTGATCCACTGCCTTGCCAATGTCGTGCAGCAGACCCGCACGCTTGGCGGCAGCCACGTCAGCCCCCAGCTCGGCGGCCATCATGCCCGCAATATGGGATACCTCAATAGAGTGCTGCAGCACGTTCTGGCCATAGCTGGTGCGGTAGTGCAGGCGGCCCAGGAGCTTCTGCAGCTCCGGATGTACGCCCCGCACGCCGGTTTCCAGCACGGCGCGCTCGCCCTCGGACCGGATAACGGCGTCCACCTCCCGGCGGGCCTTCTCCACCATCTCCTCAATATGGGTGGGATGGATGCGGCCGTCGGCGATGAGCTTTTCCAGGGCCAGGCGGGCCACCTCCCGGCGCACCGGTTCAAAGCAGGACACGGTGATGGCCTCGGGTGTGTCGTCAATAATCAGATCCGCACCGGTCAGGGTCTCCAGGGTGCGGATATTGCGGCCTTCGCGGCCGATGATGCGGCCCTTCATCTCGTCATTGGGCAGGGGAACCACACTGACGGTAATCTCAGCCACATGGTCTGCGGCGCAGCGCTGGATGGCGGTGGCCACGATCTCCCGGGCGCGCTGATCGGCTTCGTCCTTGGCCCGGGCCTCGATCTCCTTGATCTTCATAGCAGTCTCGTGGGTGACCTCGGACTCCACCTGCTGGATCAGATACGCCTTGGCCTGGTCGGCGGTAAAGCCGGAGATGCGCTCGAGCATCTCAGTCTGGCTGCGCTTGATGAGCTTGATCTCGTCCTGTTCCCTCTGAAGGGCCTCGTGCTTCTGGCTCAGGGCCTCTTCCTTTTTCTCGATAGCATCGGTCTTGCGATCGATGTTCTCTTCCTTCTGCTGCAGCCGGCGTTCCTGCTTTTGCAGGTCGGCCCGGCGTTCCTTGACTTCCTTCTCGTAATCCGCGCGGCTTTTCAGGATCTCTTCCTTTGCCTCCAGCAGGACCTCACGCTTCTTGCTCTCGGAGCTTTTGATGGCCTCGTTGAGGATGCGGGTCGCTTCCTCCTCCGCGCTGGAAATTTCCTTTTCCGCTACCTTCTTGCGGTACTGAATACCGATAGGGAAGCCAACCACGAACGCAACAACAGCCGCAACAGCCGCTACAATGTAGCCAACTGTGGTCATGATTGGTCAACCTCCTGTGAATGTGTATAAATCTGTGAGAAACGGTTTCCCGTTTGAGTGTAGAAAACAACCAAAAAGACCCCCTGATCTTTCGGGTGCATATCCTTCCTAATATTAATCGCATTTTAGGAAACTGTCAAGGGAAAAAGCACCGCATAGGTGAATTATTTTCCCTCATAACTGGATAAAGGCGGCATTGGCATATCCGATGCTCTCCCCGTAGAGCACCACATACCAGCCCTGATACTGGCCGAACACCGTGACCGTGGCGCCGTTGGGGATCTGCGTGATAACCTGCCCCTGGGCCGAGGGATACGCCCGCAGTGCCACCGGCCCGCCGGAATCCGTAACGGCCAGGCCCGGCCGGCTGGGTCCGGGATAGACATAGGGCAGGCCGAAATACTCTGTCATAGCCTGTACCAGGGTCTGGGCGATGAGCTCAATGTGCCCTGCAATCCATTGGGCGTCGGCGGCGTTATCGTGGTAGCCGATCTCCAGCAGCACGGCAGGGGCCTTGGTGCGTTTCACCTCTGCAAGAGTGGTTGTGGAGCGGGTGGTCACTTGATTTGGCAGGGGATAGATCTCTCGCAGGGCCGCCGCAAACAGCTCTGCCGCCCGCCGGCTGTTTGCGCTGCCGGGATAGTAAAAGGCGACAATGCCCCGGCTCCGCCCCTCGCTGCCCGGACCGGAGGCGTTAGAGTGGAGGGCCAGATGAAAATCGTAGCTGCCGGCGTTGCTCTGCCGGATGGAATCGGACACGGTGCCCTGGGGATCGTTGCGGGTAAACTGGATGCCGTTGGAAAGCAGCAGCGGCTCCATGGCGTCCGCCAGCAGGTTCATGAAGTACTCCTCGCTGCCGGCGCCGGTGACATACTGGTTATATTCCTGGGTAGAGGGGCTTAAAAAAATCGTTGGCATAAAACCAAGCCTCCCTGTCTGCAATTTCTCTATTTATTTATATGGCAATCGGCCCGGGAATGTGCTACAATGAATTGATTTTTCTCGGAAAGGCGGGCGGGACTATGAAGGCAGAACGACCCTATCCCCAGGTGCATATTACGCAAAAGGGAGAGCGCGCCCTGACGGCGGGGCACCCATGGGTATATGCCGCGGAGGTGACGGAGCTTTCCGGCCCTGTAGAGGACGGCGGCCTGGCGGATGTCATCGGCCACAAGGGGGCCTATCTCGGCACGGGCTTTTATAACAGCCACTCCCTCATCCGCTGCCGGCTCCTCTCCCGCAACGCCAACGACCGGTTTGACGATGCCTTTTGGCAGCGCCGGGTGCAGTACGCCTGGGACTACCGCAAGGCCGTCATGCTCCCGGAGGACCTGCACTGCTGCCGGGTCATCTTTGGAGAAGCGGACGGCTTCCCGGGGCTGACAGTGGACCGGTTCGGCCCGGTGCTGGTGGTGCAGGTGCTGAGCCTGGGCATGGAGCACATCCAAGATCGGCTGCTGCCCATCCTGGCCCAGGTGCTGCGCCGGGACGGCCAGGACATCGCGGGCATCTACCTGCGCAACGACGTGGCCCTGCGGGAGAAGGAGGGATTAACGCAAAGCAAGGGCTGGTTTCCTCTGCCCGGAGAAGCTCAGCCCGATCTCACCGGGGCGAACATCGTGGAAAACGGCATCCGCTACCGGGTGGATTTCATCAACGGACAGAAAACCGGATTCTTTCTGGATCAAAAATACAACCGCCAGGCGGTGGCTCGGCTTTCCATGGGCCGCACGGTGCTGGATTGCTTCACCCACACCGGCTCCTTCGCCCTCAACGCCGCCCGGGGCGGCGCCAAGCATGTGACGGCGGTGGATGTGTCAGAGTTTGCCGTCCGGTGCGCTGCGGAAAACGCCCGGCTCAACGGGCTGGACGGGGTCATGGAGTGCCGGGCCGCCAATGTGTTCGACCTGCTGCCGGAGCTGGAAAAGGGGCCTAAGGTCTACGACTTCATCATCCTGGATCCCCCGGCCTTTACCAAGAGCCGCAAGACTATCGAGAGCGCCATGACCGGCTACAAGGAGATCAACTACCGGGCCATGAAGCTGCTGCCTCGGGGCGGATATCTGGCCACCTGCTCGTGCAGTCATTTTGCCTCCACGGAGCGGTTCATAGCCATGCTCCGCAGCGCCGCCAAAGACGCCGGGGTGCAGCTGCGGCAGATCGAGCAGCGCCAGCAGGCCTGTGACCACCCCATCCTATGGGGCGTAGACGAGACGGACTATCTGAAGTTCTTCCTGTTCCAGGTGGTGTGAGAGCGTAGAGCTGCACTTCGCTGGGGCCGGTATCTTTGATGGTCCCTGCCCACAGGCTCCGCTTTTGTGGAGATCGCCTAACAGAGAGGAGCTTTTTTATGAACCGATATGCCATAACGCCCCTTGCGGAGGATCCCGTCGTGCTGAAGCTGGATGACTGCGCGGACTGGGCCGCGCTGCATGAACGCATCCGCAAAACCTTCGGTTTCCCGGCCTATTATGGCAGGAACTGGGACGCCATGTGGGACTGCCTGCGGGATGTGTTTTTCCCCGCTGTCCCCCGCCGCATCGTTGTGGAGGGCCTGGGCGCCATGGCGGGAGATCTGCAAAAATACAGCGGCACCCTGCGGGAGATCTTCGCGGACCTGCAGGCGGAGTATCCCTGGGTCACGGTTATGTACCGATGACTGCTGCCCAGCTTTTTTCTCTTAACGCTTCACTAAAAAAGAGGCGCCCGGCGGGCGCCTCTTTTTACATCTTACTCCTCCAGCTCCACCGTCACATGGTCGGTGCCGTGGCGCTGAAACTCCCCCAGATACTCGTTCATCCGCTCCATGACCTCGTCGTAATTTTCCTCCGTGATGGGAGGATCGTCCAGATCCCGCAGAGCCAGCTCCTGGGCCAGTATTTCAAAGAATACGTTGTCCTCATAGGCCATGATGGCCTCGTGGATGCCGCCCTCGGCAAAGGCCCTGGAGGGGATCAGCTCCCCCTGGTACAGCTCTGTCAGCTTCTCCATGCCCCGCCCCAGGCAGTGGGAAAACACCAGGCTCTCCACCTGGTCATAGTCCCGTATACGGTCGTCCCCCCGGGTGGAGTTGAGCACCCAGTTGCCGATATACACCAGATCCAGCAGCCGCCGGAACTGTTTTTGCGTCAGTTTAAGCTCCATTACAGGCACCTCCTTGCCGTTTGCTTTCCTATTTGCGTTTCAGTATAGCAGAAGAGAGGAGAAATTGCCACTGAAAAAAATGGGCATCCGCGCCAAATTTTCCTTGTGATAGTCGGCAATCCATAGTATAATTGATTGGTTAGTATGGCCGAATTCAGATGGATCGCCCTCAGGGCACCGCAAAAGCTCCTCTCTGAAGGTATTATATACCTTAGAGGCTTATTCCGTACCCTGCCTCGGAGCATCCGGCCGCTCACAAGTATCAAGCACCTGCAAGGAGGCACGCTATGGAAGGAACCGCACAGATTCGCATTGCCAGCCGCAGCGTGTTCGGCGGCGTGGAGGATGTGATCCGCATGGAGGGCACCGCCACCGTGGAAAAAACCGACTACGGCTGGCACCTGCAGTACGAGGCTGTGAACTGCGAGGATGAAAAATCCGCCATCCGCTCGGACGTCAAGGTGGAGACCGCCACCCGCCGGGCCATCCTGGTCAATGAGGGAGAGGGCTACGGCCTGCTCCTGGACCCCGCCGCCGTCACCGCCACGCAGATCAAGACCCCCCAGGGCAGCCTCACCCTGAACGTGAAAACCAAGGAGGTCAGCTGGGACCTGGCCGGGCAAAGGGATGGCTCGGTGGTTCTGGAGTATATGCTGCTGGTTGGCATGCAGCCTGTGAGTGCGCTGCGGGTCAGCCTGTTTCTGAAAAAATAGCTGGCGAAAAGGCTTCGTTTTTTTCCAAAGGGCTTGCAGTCTGAGAAGTATTTTTTCCACACACATGTCGCTGCGAAAAATGATTTTGTTTTTTTGCCGCCTGCGGGCGGCAAGCTCTGCAAGGCTTTTTGATAAAATGTGTTTCTAAAGAAAATTTAAGGAGTAACTGCTATGAATATGATACAAAACGCCAAGGATCAGGTGCTGGAGCTGACCCTGACCGCCTACCAAACGGCCGCCGCAGCCGGACTTTTGCCCGCCGATTGTCCCGTGCAGCCCTCGGTGGAAATCCCCAAGGACACTGCCAACGGCGACTACACCACCACCTTCTGCCTGGCCGCCGCCAAGGCCCTGCGTAAAAATCCCCGGGAGGTGGCCCAGATCCTGCTGGACAACATGGACCTTTCCGGCAGCTACTTTACCTCCGCCGCCATGGCGGGCCCCGGCTTTCTGAATTTCACCCTGGGCACCCGCTGGTTCGGCGAGACCGTCTGCGCCGTGCAGCAGGCGGGGGCAGACTACGGCAAAAACGACATGCTCTCCGGCAAGAAATACATGGTGGAATTCGTCTCCGCCAACCCCACCGGCCCCATGCACATGGGCAACGCCCGGGGCGGTGTTTTGGGCGATACCCTGGCCTCGGTGCTGCAGAAATCCGGTGCCGATGTCTGGCGGGAGTTCTACGTCAACGATGCAGGCAACCAGATCGAGAAATTCGCCAAGAGCCTGGAGGCCCGGTATTTCCAAATCTTCCGGGGAGAGGACGCGGTGGAGTTTCCCGAGGACGGCTACCACGGCGACGACATCCGGGAGCTGGCCCGGCTCTACGCCGATGCCCACGGCGACGACCTGCTGCATGTGGATGAAAAGACCCGCCACGATACCCTGGCCCAGTTCGGCCTGGCCCACAACATTCCCAAGATGAAGGCCGACCTGGCCCGCTACGGCATCCAGTATGATGAATGGTTCTTCGAATCCAGCCTCCACGAGAGCGGCTATGTGGCCGACTCCGTGGCGGAGCTGACCAAGCGGGGCTACACCTACGAAAAGGACGGCGCCCTGTGGCTGAAGACCAGCGAGATCCTCACCCAGCAGCTGAAGGCTGCCGGCAAGAGCGACGAGGCCATTGAAAAGCTGGGCCTGAAGGATGACGTTCTCCGCCGGGCTAACGGCTTTTACACCTACTTTGCCGCCGACATCGCCTATCATCGCAACAAATTTGCCGTGCGCGGCTTTGACAAGGTTATTAACATCTGGGGCGCCGATCACCACGGCCACGTGGCCCGGCTGAAGGGCGCCATGGATGCCCTGGGTCTGGACGGCACCCACCGGCTGGACATCGTGCTCATGCAGCTGGTGAAGCTGGTGCAGGATGGTGAGGTCGTCCGCATGTCCAAGCGCACCGGTAAGGCCGTATCCCTGACAGACCTGCTGGATATGGTCCCCGTGGACGCCTGCCGCTATTTCTTCAACGCCAAGCCCGAGACCCAGATGGAGTTTGACCTGGGCCTGGCCGTCCGGGAGGACAGCGAAAACCCCGTCTACTACGTCCAGTACGCCCACGCCCGGATCTGCACCCTGCTTAAAAATCTGGCCGCTGACGGCCACGTCGTTCCGGCCCCGGATGCCGTGGACTTTGCCTTGCTGACAGACCCCACAGAGCTGGCCCTCATCAAGCAAATCGCAAGCTACTGCGACATTGTGCGCCTGGCCGCCCGGGACTATGATCCCAGCTTCATCAACCGCTATCTCACGGATCTGGCCGCAGCCTTCCATAAGTTCTACAACGCCTGCCGCATCAAGGGCGAGGCTGAGAGCCTGCTGAACGCCCGGCTCCTGCTGGCGGACACCGCCCGCAGCGTTCTGAAAAACGGCATGGAGCTTATCGGCTGCTCCGCCCCGGAGAAGATGTAACACCCGCCTAAAAGCATCGCCGTTATAAAAGAACTCGCCATCTAAAGATGGCGAGTTCTTTTATCCTTCGTCCATGTGCTTCAGCGCAAAGAGAATACACTGGTTGATAAATTCATTCCTGCTGATGTCAAACGCGGCAGATTTTTGGTCCACTGTTGCAAGCAAATTGGTCGATATTCGGATGGAAATGACTTCTTTTTCTTGTTTTTTCGGGAAAAATCGTTCCATTTTTGCTCACCCCTTGACCAATTGTATTTGAACGCGTATAATTCGTATATATTTTATATTTAATATTCATTATCGAATATTTTTTGGGATCGTCCAATTTCGGTTCACGCAGGCTATCCGCACATAATTTTGCTCTATCGTGCCGAAATTATGCACAGTCTGTGCTTTTGAGCTTTAAAACAACCATCTTACCGTCCACGCCGCGGCCAAAAAACCCATGATGTCCGCCGCCAGAGCCGCCGGGATGGTGTGTCGGGTGCGGCGGATGCCCGCAGCGCCGTAATATACCGCCACGGTGTAAAATGTAGTCTCGGTACTCCCCAGCATCACCGCCGCCGTGCGGCCAACGGCGCTGTCCGGGCCGTAGGTCTGCATGATCTCGCTGCCTACAGCCAGAGCCCCGCTGCCGCTGACCGGGCGGATCAGCAGCAGCCCCACCGTCTCCGGCGGGATGCCCAAAAACGCCAGCGCCGGGGTCAGCCCCCGGGTCAGCGTCTCCAGCGCTCCGCTGGCACGGAGCATATACACCGCTGTCAGCAGGGCCACCAGCGGCGGCAGGATCCGCAGCACAATGCGCAGACCCTCCCCGGCCCCGGTCGTCAGGGCGGAGAATACATCCACCCGGCGCCCCAGGGCATATACTGCCGCCCCGGCCAGCAGCAGGGGGATCAGGTAGGCGCTTAGCCGCGCAAGGGCCATCATCGCACCACCCGCTCCAGAAGCCGCGCAGTAAGCAGCCCCACAGACACCGATAAAAGGGAGCTGATCCACACCGCCGGCAGTATATCAAAGGGCGCGGCGGCCCCGCACCCTGCCCGTACCGCCGCCACGGTGGTGGGCAGCAACTGCACAGAGGCGGTGTTCAGCACCACCAGGCGGCACAGCTCATTGCTGGCAGTACCCTCCGCTCCCAGGGCCATGCGCCGGGCAGCGCGGATGCCCAAGGGCGTGGCAGCGTTCCCCAGGCCCAGAAGGTTGGCCGACAGATTGCCGCTCACTGCCGCCATAGTCTCCGGATCCCGGCAGGCACCGGGCAGCAGCCGCCGCAGCAGCGGCCGAAAAAGCGCAGCCAGCTTAGCTTCCAGCCCGCACTGCTTTAAAAGCTCCATAAAGCCGGACCACAGGCACAGCACTCCCGCCAAAGAAATGCACAGCTCCACGGCAGCCCGTGCGCCATCCAGTGCCGCAGCGGAAACTGCCGCCATGCAGCCGTTAGCGGCGCCGCAGATAACGGCCGCCGCCGTCATGGCCACCCAAATAAACGCCATTGCCATTTTTCTCACCTCATAGGACTATATGCACAAAGTAGGCGAATAATAAATATGAAATAGGGAGAATTTGCCGAAGTTTAGTTGACTTCGGGGACATGCTGTGACATAATGAGAAGGCAGCAATAAAGAAAAAGGGGTATTTGTGTGAAATCTACCGGTATTGTTCGAAAAGTTGACGAGCTTGGCCGAATCGTCCTACCCGCAGAGCTGCGGCGCACACTGAACATCGCGGAAAAGGATCCCCTGGAGATTTATGTGGATGGGGATTCCGTGATCCTGCGCAAGCATGAGGATCGGTGTATCTTCTGTGAAAGCAAGGAGCATATCCTGGCCTTTCAGGGCAAGCATATTTGCCTCAAATGCCTGGCACAGCTGAAAAAAGCCCGCTGATAAAAAAGCAGGGGAGTGGATACTCCCCTGCTTTTTGTCTGCCGGATCTGCGTTGCGGCTTTATTTCTCCGCCTTCAATACAGCGTCATAGAGCTCATTCTTGTTCAGGGCCGTTTGCCCGGCCACAGAGCGGACGGCTTCCTTCATCTTTATGCCGTCCTCTCGCAGGCGCTGCACCCGGCTCACGCCCTCCTCCAGCGTTACCGCCGGCTCCTCCATCGGCCGGGCCCCGGCCACCACCAGCACATATTCGCCCCGGGGCTCTCTTTCTGCATATAGGGCCACCGCTGCGGAAAGAGTGGTGCGCAGTGTCTCCTCGTGGAGCTTGGTCAGCTCCCGGCACAGGGCCACAGGCCGATCACCCAATATTTCCGCCATGTCCGAAAGCGTAGCTCTCAGCTTGTGGGGCGCCTCATGGAACACCATGGTCCGCTCCTCACCTTGCAGCCTCAGCAGCGCCGTCCGGCGCTCTTTTTTATTGGCCGAGAGAAAACCCTCAAAGGTAAACCGCCCCGTGGGCAATCCCGACACCGCCAGGGCGCAGATGGCCGCGCAGCAGCCGGGAATGGCCTCCACGGCGATGTTATTTTCCCCGCACAGGCGCACCAGGTCCTCCCCCGGGTCACTGATGGCCGGGGTCCCGGCGTCCGTCACCAGGGCGCAGGTCTCCCCCGCCAGCAGCCGGGTCAGGATGGTCTGTCCCGCCGAGGCACGGTTGTGCTCGTGATAGCTCACCAAAGGCTTTTTGATGCCAAAATGGTTCAGCAGCTTCATGGACACCCGCGTGTCCTCGGCAGCGATGAAATCCGCTCGCTCCAGTGTCTCCACCCCCCGGGGAGAAAAGTCCCCCAGATTTCCGATGGGCGTAGCCACCAAATACAGCCCTCCAGCCATAGTTTTCTACTCCTTATCCCGAAAATAGATCCGTGAAAGCTCAGCACTCTCCCCGCCGTCCGGATCTCGCAGCAGCAGCGGCGGCAGCACGGCAAGGCCCGGCCTGCCGCCCTTTTTGGCCTCCAGCAGCAATAGCTTGGGCGCAGCCTGGGCAGTGTTTTGCACCAGCCGCAGCCGCTTGGGCTCCATGCCGCAGCCCTTTAGGCAGGCAAACAGCTCCGGCATCCGCTCTGCCCGAAACACCAGGCAGAAGCTGCCGCCATAGCGCAGCAGCCGCCCGGCGGCGGCGCAGAGCTGGGGCAGCGTGCATGCCTCGTCCGACCGGGCCAGCCCACGGCTTTCCGTCTGCGCCACAGCCCCCCGGGCTGCGTCAAAATACGGCGGATTGCTCACCACCAGGTCAAAGCTGCCCGCCTTGGGCAGCTGCCCAGGCTCCCGCAGATCCGCCCGGAGGTTGCTCACCCGTTCTGGCAGGCCGTTCAGCGCTGTGTTCTGCTCCGCCAGGGCCACCGCCGCCGCCTGCAGCTCCACATTGGTCACCTGCAGGTCCGGCTCTCTCGCCAGCAGCAGCAGGCCCAGCAAGCCCGTCCCGGCCCCCAGGTCGCACACCCGCTCTCCCCGCCGCAGCCGGGGAAAGCTCCCCAACAGGAATGAATCCGTCCCGGGCTTAAATAGTTCGTCGTCAAACAGAAAGCGGAAGCCACCGGGCCAAAGCTGATCCTGTTTTATCACGGTGGTCACCCCTTTCGCTTGTCTTTTTCATTATAGTATAAAAACCGCCCAAGGGCAATGCCCCGGGACTGACCGCAGATCTTTTGGCAGAAAAATCAAGGACTTTTCGATAGCAAAAAAACACCGCAGGGCAAAGCCCTGCGGTGTCTGTCTTGCTACTATGCAAAAATTAGTCAGCGGGGCTGATAGCGCCGTTGGGGCAAGTATCGCTGCAGGAACCGCAGTCTAGGCAAGCGTTTGCATCGATCACATAGGTAGCATCGCCCTGGGAAATAGCACCCACGGGGCAAGCATCTGCACAAGCGCCGCAGCTGACGCAGGCAGAACCGATCTTATAAGCCATAAGAGCACCTCCATTAAGATTTGTACCCCCATTGTAACACAAGAAATTCAAAAAGCAAGTATAATCTATAGGGAAAAGTTTCATTTTGGCAAAAGAAAACAAATAAACACACCTGTTCACAGATTGTTTTCAAAAAAGTCAAGGAAAGTCAAAGATTACCTATTGACTTTGTGGGTTTCAGTGCTATACTACAATCAAGGTCAAAGAAAGTCAAAGTCAAGATGGGAGGAAGCAAACATGGGTATTTCGGATTTGATCGCGGGATTCATTCAGGACGCACTGGATGAGGCCAACGGCGTGCTGGAGCTGCAGCGCAGTGACCTGGCGCAGCGGTTCGGGTGCGTCCCCAGCCAAATCAATTATGTGATGTCCACCCGTTTCTCCCCGGAGCATGGCTACATTGTGGAAAGCCGCCGGGGCGGCGGTGGATACATCCGCATCCGGCGCGTGCAAATGGACCGACAGACGCTTTTGATGCATGTCATCAATTCCATCGGCGGCGAGCTGGATGGGCGCAGCGCGCGGGCCATTCTCACCAACCTGGCCCAATCTGAGGCCGTGGCACCTGCGGCCGCCCAGACAGCCCTGTGCGCTCTGTCTGACAGTGCCCTGCGCACGGTCCCCAAGGACCGGCGGGACGCCCTGCGGGCGGATATTTTGAAACAAATTCTCATCCATTTGGTTTGAATGAACGTAAGGAGGAACATATTATGAAATGTGAACATTGCGGAAAGAACGAAGCAACCTTTTTCTATAAGAGCAACGTAAACGGGCATGTGACCCAGGTGCATCTGTGCCAGGATTGTGCCCAGGCCATGGGCTACACCAGCTCACTGCGGCGCAGCATGCGGCCCATGAGTCTGTTTGGCGATGACTTTTGGAGTCGCCCCTTCTCCCTGCTGGAGCCGTTTATGGACAGCTTCGGCTCCCGGATGCTGACGGAGTTTCCTGAGCCGGGTCAGCCGGAGGTGCTTGAGCAGCCCGTCCGGGAAGAGAAATCTGCCGGATTGGTAGACAAGGCCCAGCAGGAGGCCCTGCGCTATGAGTGCAAGCGCAATTCCCTGCAGGAGCGGCTGAAGGCCGCCGTAGAAAGCGAAAATTACGAGGAAGCCGCCCGCCTGCGGGACGAGCTTCGCGCCCTGCCCACGCAGCCGTGAGGGCAGCCGGCATCTAAATAATGTTACCGAGAGGATGTGTTTTATATGACTCATGAAAATCAATTTACCCCCCGTGCAGAGGAGGCTCTGCGCCTGGCCCAGGAGGCCGCTGAGGAAATGGGCCACGGCTATGTGGGCTGTGAGCATATTTTGCTGGGGCTGATGCGGGAAGAGGACGGCATCGCCCACCGGGTCATGCAGGAATACGGCATGACCGAGGACATGATCTGCACCGTGCTGGAGCGCAGCGTGGGCAAGGGTCTGTCCGGTGCAGCACCCTCCCAGGGGCTGACCCCCCGGGCCAAGAGTGCCGTGGAGCTGGCCGTGTCCGAAGCCATGCGCATGGGCGCCGGGTACATCGGCACCGAGCATCTGCTCATGGGCCTGCTGCGGGAAGGCAACAACATGGCCATCCGGGTGCTGGACACCGTGGGCATTGACCCCAAGAAGATGTACAGCTCCGTGGTGCAGAAAATCAATGAGGGGCCCCGTGCCGCCGCAAACGGCAGTATGCCCGTGTCCCATCGGGAGGAGAGCAAGAAGGCCAAGACTCTGGCTGAATTTACCCGGGATCTGACGGAGGCTGCCCGCCAGGGCAAGCTGGACCCCGTCATCGGCCGTGAAAAGGAGATCCAGCGGGTCATCCAGATCCTTTCCCGCCGCACCAAGAACAACCCCGTTCTGATTGGTGAGCCCGGTGTGGGCAAGACGGCCATTGCCGAGGGCCTGGCCCAGCGCATTGCCGCTGCGGACGTGCCTGAGGAGCTGCTGGACAAGAAGGTCCTGTCGCTGGATCTGTCCGGCATGGTGGCCGGCACCAAGTACCGTGGCGAATTTGAGGAGCGCATCAAAAAAACCATTGATGAGGTGAAGAAGGACGGCAACGTAATCCTCTTCATCGATGAGCTGCACACCATCGTGGGCGCAGGCTCTGCCGAGGGCGCCGTGGATGCCGCCAACATCCTCAAGCCCGCCCTGTCCAGAGGCGAGATCCGCGTGGTAGGCGCCACCACCCTCAACGAATACCGCAAGTACATTGAGAAGGACGCCGCCCTGGAGCGCCGGTTCCAGCCGGTGACCGTGGGCGAGCCCACCCCCGAAACGGCCATTGAGATCCTCAAGGGCCTGCGGGATAAGTACGAGTCTCACCACAAGCTGACCATCACTGACGAGGCCATTGAGGCCGCCGTGCGCCTGTCTGTGCGGTATATCAATGACCGTTTCCTGCCCGATAAGGCCATCGACCTGATGGACGAGGCCGCCAGCCGGGTGCGTATGGATGCTGAGTCTGCCTCCCCGGAGCTGAAGAGCCTGGAGGAGAAACTGGCCGCCCTGCGCAAGGAGAAGGCCGAGGTCATCGCCAAGCAGGACTATGAGAAGGCCGCCCAGCTCCGGGACATCGAGCAGAACTATGTCCAGCAGGTGGAAATTGAGCGGGATAACTGGCGCAAGAATCTCTCCGTAAGCCGCGGCACCGTGGGTGAGGAAGACATTGCCAAGGTAGTGGCCGGCTGGACCGGTATCCCCGTCACCCGTCTCACCGAGGACGAGAGCCAGCGCATGCTGAAGCTGGAGGAGACCCTGCATAAGCGTGTGGTGGGCCAGGATGAGGCCGTCACCGCCGTGGCCAAGGCCATTCGCCGCAGCCGTGTGGGGCTGAAGGATCCCAAGCGGCCCATCGGCTCGTTCCTGTTCCTGGGCCCCACGGGCGTGGGCAAGACTGAGCTGTGCAAGGCCCTGGCTGAGGCCATGTTCGGCAACGAGAACGACATGATCCGCATCGACATGTCCGAGTACATGGAGAAGCACACCGTGTCCCGTCTGGTTGGCTCGCCTCCCGGCTATGTGGGTCACGAGGAGGGCGGCCAGCTCACCGAGAAGGTGCGCCGTCACCCCTACTCCGTGGTGCTGTTCGATGAGATCGAGAAGGCCCACCCCGATGTGTGGAACATTCTGCTGCAGATCCTGGAGGACGGTATCGTCACCGACTCTCAGGGCCGCCGGGTGGACTTCAAGAACACCATCATCGTCATGACCTCCAACGTGGGTGCCAAGAACATCACCGCCGCCGAGAAGCCGCTGGGCTTTGACGGCAGCGATCCCGACGCCCAGAAGGACGAGGCCCAGAGCTTCGCCCGTATCCGGGAGGCCGTTATGACGGAGCTGCGCCAGACCTTCCGGCCGGAGTTCCTGAACCGTATCGACGAGATCATCGTGTTCCGCCAGCTGACGGAGGAGAACATCCGCAGCATCGCCCGCCGGATGCTGGACATCATCGGCGGCCGCATGGCTCAGCAGGGCATCACCCTGCAGGCCGACGACGACGCCGTGGCCGCACTGGCCAAGGACGGCTTTGACGCCCGCTACGGCGCCCGTCCCCTGCGCCGCACCCTCCAGACGGAGGTGGAGGATGCAGTGGCCGAGCAGATGCTGGAGGGCAAGCTCCAGTCCGGCGACACCGCTCATGTGTGCCTGAAGGACGGCAAGGTGGTCATCGAGAAGTAAAAACCGCAAGGCCCGGAGGTCTTGCAGTCAGGCCAAGGGGCCGCAGGCAAATGCCTGCGGCCCCTTTTTTCATACAGGCACCGGCACTTACCGGCTGTGGCGGCGGAGGCAGGTGAGATGCAAAGAGGGGAGCAAGCGAAGGCTTGCTCCCCTCTTGATTTTTCTCTCTTACTGGGGCATGGTCTGCACCACGCCACGGGCGCAGTCCACCGACACCCGGACGCCGTCCTCCAGACGGCGGGTGGCATCGCCCGCCCCCACCAGCACGGGCTTGCTCAGCAGCAGGCCTACCGTGGCGGCGTGGCACTCGGCGCTGCCCTCCTCGCAGATGATGGCGGCGGCATCCCGCAGATACGGCAGCAGCTCATTGGTGGTATATGGCACCACCAGCACGTCGCCGGCGTGGAACTTCTCCGCCACCTCCTCCACACTGCGGCACACGCACAGCGGGCCGGAGGCCGTCCGGCTACCTATGCCCACGGCATTCACCAGCGACCCGCCCACCTGCTGGATGCGGATCATATTGGTGGTGCCGGAGATGCCCACCGGCACACCGGCGGTGATGACCACCAGATCGCCGTGGCGGATAAGGCCCGCCTTCTCTGCCGACTGCACCGCCAGCTCCACCAGCTCGTCGGTGTTCTCGGCACGGGGCATGGTGATGGGCTCCACGCCCCAGTAAAGGGCCATCTGGCGCTGCACCTGCTCCTCCAGCAGCAGGGCCACCACCGTGGTCTCCGGACGGAAGGAGCTGACCATCTGGGCGGTGATACCCGCCTGACTCACCGTCAGGATGGCGTCGGCACCGATATCCTTGGCAGTGGTGCAGGCGGCGTGGGCCGTGGCGGCGGTGATGTTCATGCGGTTGCGGCACCGCAGTCCCAGCAGTCTGGCATCGTCTGTGTGGGATTCGGTTTTCCGGGCGATGGCGTCCATGGTCCGCACCGCCTCCACCGGGTACCGGCCCGCCGCCGTCTCGCCGGAGAGCATGATGGCGCTGGTGCCGTCGTAGATGGCGTTGGCCACATCGGTGATCTCGGCACGGGTGGGCCGGGGGTTCTCGATCATGGAGTCCAGCATCTGGGTGGCGGTAATCACCGGCTTCCCGGCGGCCACGCACTGGGCGATCATATTCTTCTGGATGGCGGGGATCTCCGTGAAGTCGATCTCCACGCCCATGTCGCCCCGTGCCACCATGATGCCGTCCGCCGCCGCCAGGATCTCCGTCAGGTTGTTGATGCCCTCCTGATTCTCGATCTTGGCGATGATGCGGATGCGGGACTTGCGGCTCTCCAGCAGCTTGCGGAGCTCCCGCACGTCGGCGGCGGAGCGGACAAAGCTGGCGGCGATGAAGTCAAAGCCCTCCTCCATGCCGAAGAGGATATCCTCACGATCCTGCTGGCTCATATAGGGCATGGACAGGGACACGCCGGGGACGTTGACCCCCTTGTGATCCTTCATGACGCCGCCGTTTTCCACCCGGCAGCGGATGGCGGAGGCGGTGGTGGAGAGCACCGTCAGCCGAACCAGACCGTCATCTAACAGAATGGTGTCCCCCGCCTTGACGTCCTGCGGCAGCTCGGCGTAGGTGACAGCGCAGCGGGTGGCGTCGCCCTCCACGTCCTCCACCGTCAGGGTGAACTCCTGCCCCTCCTGCAAGGTCACGGAGCCGCCGGCAAAGTTCTTCAGCCGCACCTCCGGGCCTTTGGTATCCAGCATGGCAGCAACTGGCAGGTCCAGCTCTTTGCTCAGGGCGCGCAGGGCGTTAAAACGCCCCTTGTGCTCCTCGTAATCACCGTGGGAAAAGTTGAAACGGGCAACGTTCATGCCATTCTCCATCAGCTGGCGCAGAATACCCGGCTTTTCGGTAGAAGGGCCCATCGTACAGACAATTTTTGTTTTACGCATATATCATGACCTCCATTGAAGAAATCTGAACATTAATCGAAGCTATTATACTACACATTTCCGCTTTTGTACAAGTACGCAAATCCACTTTACACATGTTTTACTGTGCAAATATTGCTCACGTTTCCGCTGCACAGGACGGGCTTTCTGTTTACAATCCTCCCAAAATAGGGTATAATCTTAAATAGGTATATTCTACGTATTCAACGCACACAATGTTTATGATACAGACAGGAGACAACCTATGGCAAAACGTGTTTTTTTGATCGTTCTCGATAGCTTCGGCGTCGGCGCTGAGCCGGACGCCCCACAGTTTGGCGATGCAGGCACCAACACCCTGGGCGCCATTGCCGGCCACCCCAATTTTAAGGGCGACAATCTGGCCAAGCTG
>OOAO01001044.1_pt1 | contig 26085 bp, 24 predicted proteins | sample 1671821 | NCBI WGS metagenome assembly OOAO01 (sample SAMN06348196, study PRJEB24527) | human gut metagenome | biome: human gut; feature: ankylosing spondylitis patient; material: feces | host: Homo sapiens | place: China | collected 2015-10 | reverse complement strand
TATTTCTTTGCCGCCTGCGGGCGGCAAACTCTGCGAGGCTTTTTTGATACGCTGAGAAACGGATGAGCCAGCGGCTCATCCGTTTCTTTTAATAATCCACCTTCATCAGGCACAGGCCCTCCGGGGGGGCGGTGGGGCCCGCCAGCTTGCGGTCCTTGCCATCCAAAATTTCCTGCATATACTCAGGCTCCCAGCGGCCCCGGCCCACCTCCAGCAGGGTGCCTACCAGGATGCGGACCATGTTCTGCAAAAAGCCGGTGCCGTGGAAGGTGAAAAGGATACGGTCCTTGCGTTCCTCAATTTGGATGGTGTCCACCAGGCGGACGGTGGATTTTTTCATCCGGGGATTGCCGCAAAAGGCCCGGAAATCGTGCTCGCCCTGGAGTATTTCCGCCGCACGGCGCATCTTTTCTATATCCGGGGAGAAGTCCAGCAGCGTTACATACTTGCGGTCGAACACCGGCTTTACGGGGCCGATGAAGCAGGTGTAGCGATAGGTCTTGCCCAGGGCGTTGTAGCGGGCGTGGAAGCGGTCAGACGCCTCCTTCACCTCCCGGACGGCGATGGCGTCGGGAAGGTAGCGATTCATATAATCCCGAAGCTCCTCCGGGGACCGGCGCACATCCAGGCGGACGCTGGCCACCATGGCCCGGGCGTGGACCCCGGCATCGGTGCGCCCGGCGCCGATGAGGTCCACCGGGTGCCCCTGGAGCCGCTCCAGGACGGCTTCTAATTTTCCCTGTATGGTTTCTTTGTCCGGCTGATGCTCCCAGCCGAAAAAGCGGGTGCCGTCGTAGGCGATGGTCAGCTTGTAATTTTTCTCCATAAAATGCCCCTCCATTTCCACTATAATCATAGCAGAAACGGAGGGGTTTGAACAGACTTAATTTACAGCCAGCCCATGAGCTTTACAAAGCTCCACAGGAGCTTGCAGCCGTAGAAGATGATCACCGCGCCGCAGACCTTATTGATGATATTGAGAATTTTCTCATTGAACTTGCTGCCCAGCAGCGACACCACCGTGGACAGGGTCAAAAACCACAGGATCGAGGCGCTGCCGAAGCCGAAGATGAAGGGCAGGTCGCCCCCTGCCGGGAGGGTGGCCCGGAAGGCACCCAGCATCATGGTGCCGTCTATCAGGGCCTGGGGGTTCATCCAGGTGACCACGAAGGCGGTGGTGAACAGCTTCCAAATGGGGATATCTACATCCTTGCCGCCCTCTAAGCTGGCCTTGGCACGCAGGAGCCCGACGCCGATATAGATGACGATGAGGCTGCCGATGCCCAAAATGACCTTCTGCAGCCACGGCATCGCCTGCATCAGCGCCCCCGCGCCCAAGAAGCACGCAACGCCCAGGGACACATCCCACAAAATGACAATGAGGGCCGTGATATACACCCGGCTGCGCTTTTGGGTCAGGGCGGAGTTGATGACAAACAGGTTTTGCAGGCCGATGGGGGCCACATACGCAAGGCCCATGGTGAGGCCCTGGAGATAGATGTTCATAATTTCCTATTTACTCCTCTTTTCTTACTTGGTATAATCAGTATAGAGCATTTCGGGAAAAATGCAAGAACGCAGATTATCCTGTGCAGGTAAGGAGGAGCTTACTTATGGGTCACTATGACTGCCCCTGTATGGAAAAATGCCCCCTGCAGCACGCCATGCTGCTTATTGGCGGCAAGTGGAAGGTGCAGATCCTCTGCGCGGTGTGCAATGCCGGGTCCATCCGCTACAACGCCCTGCGGGGAAAGCTGGACGGGGTGAGCAACACAGTGCTGTCCTCGGCTCTCAAGGAGCTGGAGCGGGACGGTCTCCTTGAACGGCAGGAGTTTCTGGAGGTGCCGGTGCGGGTGGAATACCGCCCCACGGAGCGGTGCCGGACGCTGCTGCCCATCCTGGAGGCCCTGTCGGATTGGGCGGAGCAGGACATGAAGTGAGGTGGCTGACATGGCTGATTTGCAGACGGATGTGCGCTATATAAAGGGTATCGGCGAGGCCCGGGCCAAGGCCCTGTCTAAGCTGGGCATTACCACGCTGCAGGACCTGATCGGCTACTTTCCCCGGCGATATGAGGACCGCACCATGACCCGGACCATCCGGGAATTGGAGCTTGGGGAGACGGTGTGCGTCCGGGCTATGATCGCAAACGATCCCGTGGCCAGCCGCATTTCCGGCGGGCGCACGGTGGTGAAGGCCCGGGCCGTGGATGACAGCGGCGCCCTGGACCTGACCTTTTTTAACCAGGAGTACCGAAAAAACAGCCTGCACCGAGGCGAGACCTATATTTTCTGCGGCAAGGTGGAGGGGAATCTGCTGGCCCGGCGGATGATCAACCCCATTGTGGAGCAGGAGGGGCAGCAGGTGCTTACGGGGCATATTGTGCCCATTTATCCCCTCACCGCCGGGGTGAGCCAAAATCTGCTGTATAAGGCCGTGGGCCAGGGGCTTACGGCCTGCCGCCACCTGCTGACGGATTGCCTGCCGGACGCGGTGCGGCAGGCACACCGGCTCTGCCACAGTGGATATGCCTACGAGAACATCCACTTTCCGGCGGACGCGGAGGCGCTGAACCTGGCCCGGCGGCGGATGGTGTTTGAGGAGCTGTTTATCCTCTCCTGCGGGCTGCAGATGCTCCGCTCCCGGCGCACGGATGTGGCGGGGCCTGCCTGCGCCGCGGCGGATATGGAGGAATTTTACCGGGCCCTCCCCTTCCCCCTTACAAACGCCCAGCGCAGGGCCATTACGGAGGCGGTGACGGACATGCGATCCGGGCGGCCCATGAACCGGCTGTGCCAGGGGGATGTGGGCAGCGGCAAGACCATGGTGGCGGCGGGGTGCGTGTGGTTCGCCGCCCAAAGCGGGTGGCAGTCGGCCCTGATGGCCCCTACGGAAATTCTGGCCCGGCAGCACTATAAAAATCTTACGCCGCTGTTTGAAAAATTCGGGCTCCGGTGCGCCCTGCTCACCGGGTCCACCAAGGCCAGGGAGAGACGGGATATTTTGGAAAATCTGGCCCTGGGGAGCATTGATCTGTGCATCGGTACCCACGCCCTGCTGACGGAGGATGTGTCTTATGCCCGGCTGGGGCTGGTGATTACCGACGAGCAGCACCGCTTCGGGGTGAACCAGCGGGCGGCCCTGGGGCAGAAGGCGGAAAATCCCCACATGCTGGTGCTGTCCGCCACGCCTATTCCCCGGACCCTGGCGCTGATCATTTACGGCGATTTGGATGTGTCGGTGATGAACGAGCTGCCCCCGGGGCGACAAAAGGTGGACACCTTCGCCGTGGGCGAGAGCTACCGGCAGCGGGTGAACCAATTCATCCGCAAGCAGGTGGAGGCGGGGCATCAGGTATTCATCGTATGTCCGCTGGTGGGCCAGGAGGACCACATCCCCGACGAGCGCAAGGCCGCCGCAGCCTACGCCAAAAAGCTGCGGGAGGAGGTATTCCCGGATTTGCGGGTGTGCCTGCTCCACGGGAAGATGAAGGCCAAGGAAAAGGAAAAGGTCATGGAGGACTTTGCCGCCGGAAGCGGGGACATTTTGGTGGCCACCACGGTGGTGGAGGTGGGCGTGGATGTGCCCAACGCCACCTGCATGGTGGTGGAGAACGCCGAGCGCTTCGGCCTTTCGCAGCTGCACCAGCTCCGGGGCCGGGTGGGCCGGGGGCAGGCGAAAAGCTACTGTATTTTGCTCTCGGAGCACCCGTCGGAGGAGACGAAGCGGCGGCTGAAGGTGATGACCAAGACCAACGACGGCTTTGAAATCTCCCGGGAGGATCTGGCCCTACGGGGGCCCGGCGACTTCTTCGGCCAGCGCCAGCACGGGCTGCCGGCCCTGAAGATTGCCGACCTCAGCTGCGACATGGCGCTATTGGACGAGGCTCAGCAGGCGGCGAAGGGCTGGATGGCCCAGGACCCTGCGCTGGAAAAGCCCGAGAGCGGAGCGCTGCGGGCAAGGATCGAGACGCTGTTCGCGGTGAAGGCGGAGGGATTAAACTAAAAAAACTGGCGAAAAGGCTTTTGGATACGATAAAAATGCACGGAAAGGGTTTCCTTTCCGTGCATTTTTTATAGGTGTTTCTTGCGGCTGCGGCCCAAGGTCAGGAGAGCCCCGGCGGCCAGGGATGCGCACAGGACATATAGAGCTGCGCCGGTGTCGCCGGTGACAGGCTGGGCGGTCCCCGGCCGGAGCGTCACCGTCAGGAGGCCGTCTGACTCCATGGGCGGCAGACGGTAGGGGCCTTCTTGCAGGGCCCGGGTCACATCCCGGCCGTTGTAGTCAGCTTTTTCCAGGACGGCCCCCGCCGGAAGGCAGAGGGTCAGGGTGGGGCTTTGGTGCCGGGGGATGGCTATACGGGCCCCGTTTTTATAGGACACGCCGTCCACAGTCACCCGGATGCCCGCATCCAGGGCCAGGGTCAGGGTGTGGGAAGCGGGCACCTGGGTAGTCAGGGTGGTGTCCGCCGCCCAGGCACGGGCCGGGAGGGCCAGCAAAACAGCCGCCAGCAGGGTCAGCAGCAGGGAGGCCGTTTTCTTGTTCATGCAGGCCGCCTTTCGCCTCAGCCGGAGACCACTTCGGCGGTGAAGGTGATGGTGGCGGAGTAGTCGCCGGCCAGGGCCTTGCCCCAGTCGGTGCTGGCAATAGCTACTAAGGTTCTATCAGCATCATTATCAAATGTTGAAGTAGTGCCACTACGAACTTGACTAAATTTTGAAATTTCTCCTGTGACTTTTCCCTTGAAAATTATGGGGTCATTTGAACTCACATCAACATAATACTTGCCGGTGCTACTCTGCCATCCTAATTTAATCAAAAAGGGAATCTTTGTATCAGCGGTTTCCGATGTAAATACATCATAGGTCAGTGTAACTTTTAGATTCTTTCCTACCGCAAAGCCTGTGCCATCGGTTACGCTTATGCTGCCAATGTTGGTTTCTGTCGCACCGAAGGGAATCTCCTGGTCCGCCGGGATGTTCAGGGTGTAGGTGGCGGCGGGGACGGTGGTGGTGAGGGTGGTGGTGTTGGCGGCGAAGGCGGGGACGGCCAGGGAGGCGGCCAAGGCCAGGGCCAGCACCAAAGTGGTGAGCTTTTTCATGGTTGTTTCTCCTTTTCAATTTTTATTGAACCCAGAGGGTCAATTTCGTTTCGGCGCCGTTGAGTGGCGTTTTCTCCCGGTCCAGGCGGAAGCAAGCGTAGCGCAGGGTGGCCCCGGGGTAGGCGCCCGGGTCCAGGGGCCGGGAGAGGGTGATGGGGGCGGAGGTTTTGCCGGGCTTTATGAGGTCTGACTGCCACAGGAGAGTATCATCCGCCAGGTACAGGGAAATCTGAAAATAGCAGTGGTTTTCTTCGGGGTTGGACAGGCGGAGGGACTGCTTTTTGGCCCCGGCCTGCAGGGTGAGGCCCTCGTAGCCGGGAATGGCGATCTGGGCCGGGGTATCCTCCTCCGCCGGGGTGGGCGGCTCCGGGGTGGTGCGGCCACGCAGGAAAAACAGCGCAGCCAGCAAGGCCAGGACTGCCAGCAACAAAATGAGGGGCCAGCGGCGGCGGGCGGCGGCCCGTTTTCCTCTTTTCATGGCTTTTGACAAATCACCGCCCAGCGGTGGAAATACTTGCATCTTTGGTCACTTTTGCGCTCAATGTCTATGAAGCGGCTCTCCCGGCACAGACACTTGCCGAAGCCCTTATGGTCGGTTTGTGCCTCCCCGCTTTCGCTGAGCGGGCCTAAGCTACGCCCTCCCGTCCAGTATTCGCAGTTACCACAGATGATCCGAGTAGATTTACTACGCATATTCCCACCCTTTCCTCCTACATATAGGAACTTTTCTTCCTATAAAATACACCTTTTCCTCCTACTTGTCAAGGAATATAGGAGGTAAAATTCCTATATATGATATAGGAGTGGAAGAATGATGCTGTTATTTGACATGATGACCATTGGAAACCGGCTGCTGGCGGCCCGGAAGCGGCTGGGGATGACCCAGGCGGAGGTGGCCGAGCGGGCCGGGCTCTCGGACCGCACCTATGCCGACATCGAGCGGGGCGGGGTGAATATGCGGATCGAGACCTTTCTGCGGATATGCCAGACCTTAGCCGTCTCCCCGGACGACATCCTGACGGAGGACCCTTCCTCGGTGGCCCTGCGGCAGGAGGAGCTTTTGCGGCGGCTGGCCCACTGCAGCCCGGCCCAGCAGGAGACGGCTCTGCGGCTTTTGGAGGTGTATCTGCATTCCCTGTAAGGAATCGGGCCGCTCTTGCCCCGGGGGGCGGGGCGTGGTATACTAAGGGGCACAATGTGATTTTTGCCGGGAAGGAGGGGTCTCCGTGACCAAGGACGAATTACGGGAGAAGGCCAATGACCTGCCGCTGGCGCCGGGGGTCTATTTGATGATGGACAGCGGCGGGCAGGTGATCTATGTGGGCAAGGCCAAGAAGCTGAAAAACCGGGTGAGCCAGTATTTTCAGGACACCGCCTCCCACAACAGCAAAACAAAAATGATGGTGTCCCAGGTGGACCGGTTCGACACCATTTTGGTGCGGTCGGAGTTTGAGGCCCTGGTGCTGGAAAACTCGCTGATCAAGCGCCATATGCCCCGGTTTAACATCCTCCTAAAGGACGACAAGGGCTACCCCTTTGTGCGCCTGGACAAGGGGGCGGCGTACCCCCGGTTTTCCCTGGTGAGCCGGGCGGAGGAGGACGGGGCCCGGTACTTCGGGCCCTTTGGCGGGCGGCGGGAGACCCGGCTGGCCATTGAGGCGGTGTGCGGGGCGCTGAAGCTCCCCACCTGCAGCCGGAAATTTCCCCGGGACATCGGAAAAGAGCGGCCCTGCCTGAATCTGCACATCGGAAAGTGTGACGGCTTCTGCCGTCCGGAGGGGCCGGGACAGGCGGAGTATCAGCGGCGCATTGAGCAGGCGGCGCGGATCTTCGGCGGGCACTACCGGGCCCTGACCCGGGAGATGGAGCAGGAGATGGCGCAGGCGGCGGAGGAGCTGGACTTTGAACGGGCCGCCGCCCTGCGGGACCGCGTTCGGGCGGTGAGCGTGCTGGGCAAGACCCAGGGGGTCATTGCCGGGGTGTGCGCCGACACGGATGTATGGGGCCTGTACCGGGGCCAGGTGCGCTGGGGCTTCGGCGTGCTGCATCTGGAGGAGGGAAACCTCCTGGGCCGGGAGGTAAAGGTCCTTTCCGCCGGAGCCGAGGAGGACGAGGGGGAGACCCTCTCCGCCGTGCTGCGGCAATATTACGCGGGCCGGGGCGCAGCACCCAAGGAAATCTGCGTGGCGGCGCTGCCGGAGGACGCGGAGGCTCTGGAGGAGCTGCTGAGCCGGGACTGCGGCCACCGGGTTAATCTGCGGGTGCCCCAGCGGGGCCAGCGGGCGGAGCTGCTGCGCATGGCCCAAAGCAACGCCCGGGAGGAGACGGAGCGCATTACCTCCGAGGCGGAGCGGGTGAACAAAACCCTGGAGCAGCTGGGCGCCCTGGCGGGGCTTTCCACCGGGCCCCACCGCATAGAGGCCTACGACATTTCCAACACCGGCAGTGCCGACATGGTGGCCTCTATGGTGGTTTTTCAGGACGGCAGGCCCCTGAAACGGGACTATCGGAAATTCCAGGTGAAAACCCTGGATCACCCGGACGACTACGGAGCCATGGAGGAAATTTTGGGGCGGCGGCTCCAGCGGTATTTGGATGGGGACGAAAAGTTTTGTCCGCTGCCGGACCTCATCTTAATGGACGGCGGCCGGCAGCACGCCGCCGTGGCGGAGCAGGCCTTGGCGGAAAAGGGACTTTCCGTGCCGGTTTTGGGCATGGTAAAGGACGACAGGCACCGGACCCGGGCGCTGATGACGGCCCAGGGGCAGGAGCTGGGCATACAGCAGAGCCCGCCGCTTTTCGCCCTGGTGGGACAGGTGCAGGAGGAGGTCCACCGCTTTGCCATCACCTACCACCGGAAAAAGCACAGCCGCAGCGCCACGCGATCCCGGCTGGAGGGCATCCCCGGGCTGGGGGAGGTGCGGCGAAAGAAGCTGCTGCAGCAATTCGGCACCGTGAAGGCCGTGACGCAGGCGGAGCTGCCGGAGCTGGAGGCGGCCCTGCCCAAGGCCGTGGCCTTGGCGGTGTATGAGCGGTTTCACGGGGTAGAGGATAAGTGAATTTTTGCGTGAAAAATGACCGCCTCCGGCGGTCATTTTTTGTGGTAGGATAGGGGGTACGGATTGCCACGGGCGCTTTGCGCCCTCGCAATGACACATTACAGAAAATGCGGTGGGGCGGGCCGATGTGGGGAGCGAACTGAGCGCCGCCAGTGGCGAATGAAGCGAAGTGAGCAAGTGGCCGCGGTCAAAATTTCAAGCGTCCGCCGTTAGGCGGCGCAGAAATTTTGGGCACCGCAACAGGGCCATCGGCCCCTACGGAGGTTTGACAAGGAACCGCCTGCGTGGAATCCCCTTTAGGCAAGGGGGCCTATAAGGACGGGGGAAGCGGATTGCGAAGCCAGTGTGCGCACTGGCTTCGCAATGACAAGGGCTTTACCGGGGACATTATGTCTCCTCCTTGGGCAAAATCAAATTCAGGAACACAGCCATGAGGGTGGCGATGACCACCGGGGACTTGCCAAAGATGGTGGTCACGGCCTCGGGGAACTGAGCCAGGGCGGCGGAGGCCTGTGAGATGCCCACGCCCAGGGCCGCAGACAGGCCCACGATGGTGGTATTACGGGCGGTGATGCCCTCGGCAGAGATGAGCTTCATGCCGGTCATGGCAATGGTGGAGAACACTGCCACGGTGGCCCCACCTAAAACGCACTGGGGAATGGTGGTGAGGGCGGCGGAGAATTTCGGCACCACACCCGCCAGAAGGAGAAAGGCGCCGGTGAGGGCAAAGACCCATCGGTTGACCACCTTATTGGTGGCCACGATACCCACATTTTGGGAATAAGTTGCCGTGGGCAGGCCGCCCAGCAGCGCCGTTATAACATTGGATACGCCATAGGCTACGATGCCCCCCTGAAGCTCCCGGGTGGTGGGCTCCCGGTCCATGCCGCCCACGGTGGTGGCGGTAAAGTCGCCGATGGCCTGGATGGAATTGATGGCAAACAGCAGGGCCAGGGCCACACAGCCGGAGAGCTCAAAGGTCACCCCGAAGGGTACAGGACGGGGCAGGGAGAACCAACCGGCCCCGGCGACGCCGGAGAGGTCCACCATCCCGGCCGCAAACGCCACTGCATACCCGGCCAGGATGCCCAGGAGAATGGAGGCTAGCTTGCATATGCCCCGGCCATGATTGGTCAGCAGCAACACCACCGCCAGGGTGAAGGCGGCAATGGCCCAGTTTTGCCAGGAGCCGTAGACCAGGGCCTCAGTGAGGCCACGCTCCTCCACCACGGATTGATAGGTGTTGCCGGCGCCCCCGGCCATATAGTTAATAGCGGTGGGATAGAGGGACAGGCCGATGGTAAAGACCACGGTGCCGGTGATGACGGGCGGGAAAAGACGGCGGATGGGCTTTATGAAAAGGCCCACCAGAGTGGCGATGACGCCGCCCACCAGCATGGCCCCGGCCACCGCCGCCATACCGCCCCGCCCGGTGGCAATGGCCTGCATACTGGGCAGGTACGCAAAGCTGACGCCGAAGATCACCGGCAGGCCCGAGCCAAAGCGGCCCCCGATGGGGAAAAGCTGCAGGAGCGTTGTAACGGCGGACAGCACCAAAGACGCCTGGATCAGCAGCACCTGCTCATTGTGAGTGAGCGCGGCGGCGTGGGCGATGATAATGGCCGGGGTGACGCAGCCTACGATCATGGAAACCAAATGCTGCAGGGCCATGGAGACGGTGAGGCCCACAGGCGGCAGGCCCCGATACCGGAACAGCGCCTGGGGATCGGCGGTAAATTTTCGCATGATGAAGTCTCCTTTGCAGGGGATTGCAGAAATCTATATAGAAAGTATAACACATTTTTAACGGGTAAAACAAGGATTTCCACAAAACACCACCCCCGGCTTTCCGCCGGGGGTGGTGCCTATTCAATAGCCTCGCAGAGTTTGCGTCCGCAGACGCAAAAAATTTTCAATCATTTTTCACCGCGACATGTGCGTGGGGAAAAATACCTCTCAGGCTGCAAGCGTGGAATTTATTCGCCTGCGGCGAACAAATTATGCGCGCAGCAGACTGCAACCTTTTTGTCGGAAAATTCCAAAGGAATTTTCGACAGGGATCTCAAGGGTGGTCCCGCAGATATTGCAGGCGCTTCCAGGCCCGGCGGGCTACCAGGAAGCCGCCGATGGCCAAAGCGGCGCAGAGAAGGCCCAGGAGGATCATCCACCACTGAAAGGCCGTCACCTCGCAGAGGTAGGCAAAGATGCGGTAAGCTAGCAGCACCGACACGATGCCCGCAAGGAGCAGGCCCACCAAGAGATCGGTTTTTGTGCAGGTGTCAATACGCTTCATGGGCGCGTCCTCCTTTGACTTGGTGGGTCCATTATAGCAAAGAGAGAAAATTGCTGTCAATAGGGGGTGTCAGCCCTTTTTGCGGTAAGCCATGGCTATGATCAGGCCCAGGGCCCCCGCTAACGCCGTAGGAATCAGCCACCTGGGTGAGGGTAATCTCCTGGGAGGCGGCACCCAGGGTCAGGGTGTAGGTGCTGCCGAGCTGCATCTCGGGGCAGCTGACCAGCACGGCAGAGAAGCTGTTGGGTGCGGCGAAGGTGAGAAGCGTCTTGCCGTCGGCAGCTTGCAGGGCAACCTCTGTCCCCGCCGCTTGGGTGGTGCCGGCGTAAAGCAGGGAGGGCTGGGCGGAGGTCTCGGACATGGCCTCCAGCATGGTGGAGCCGCCGCAGGCCACCACAGTACCGCCGTTTATGTGGCAAACACCGCCGTTCTCGCTGCCATAGTCCAGGGCGCAGTTGCTGCCATCACCTACGAGGCTAATATAGACCAGGCCGCCGTTTATATTGATATTGCCGTTGGAGTCAATGCCGTCAGCGTCTCGGCCGGAGGGATTCAACAGCGTTACGGTTCCGCCGTTGATGGTGACGCTGGGGAGACTGCCATCGGCGGTCTCCGTGCCGCAGGCGTTGATGCCGTCATCGGTAGAGGTGACAGTGATGTCGCCGTCCTCTATGAGGATTTCCGGGGACTCAATGCCCTCGCTGCAGCTATTGACAGTGATGCCGCCGCCGGCGCTGGCGCAGGCACAGAACATCAAAGACGCTGATCTCGTGTTTCCACTCGTGGGGATATTGCAAGAGGAGCACTCCTTTCCTTGTTGTTGGGGGCAGTGTGCGGAGCGCACCTTAGAATAAGTTTAAAAAAACAAAAAGTTTTAATTAAACAATAAGTAAAAAATCAAAAGCCCTCCTTTATCAAGGCTAAACAGTGAGCGTTAATATAGGGCGCTGCAAATCTTAGCGTAATCCTCACGCAAAAACTATGGCGGAAAAAGTCGGCGCCTCCGAATTTCAGAAAAGCCGTTAATACAAATATTTGCGCATATTCCCCTTTTGCACAAAGAGCGGCTGCCGACACCTAATAAGCGTCGGCAGCCATCCGCTGAAATAGATTATTTACTTGATGAGTCCGCTTTCCTTCAGCAGGATCTCAATATCGGTGCCCTTGACCTTCTTCAGGACGAGCTTGAGCAGCTCCTTCTCCTTAAAGGACAGGGGCGCTTCGCTGATGGGCTTTTTATCAATGGCGTAATAGCAGGCACGCAGCAGCTCCCGCACATCGTACTTGCTGCCCCAAACCTCCGGCACACCACGGTCAATATCCAGCAGCGTGTAGACCGACTCCATGCCGGTACGCATGGAATACTCCGTGGTGAAGATGGTGTCCCGGGGCGTCTCGGCGAACTGGCCGATGAAGGCAAAATTCACGGCGCCATCGGGCACGACCTTGGGCCGGTCGCTTTCCTTGCGGGGCTGGAAGAAGGCGTTGATATAGGGCATGAAGCAGGTGGTGGTGTTGCAGGCATCATGTGCCAGCGCATGGATCTTTTCGGTGGGCACACCGATGTGGTACAGCCACTCGCAGCAAACCTCCTCGCCGGTGCAGTTGCGCATGGCCTTCTTCACGAAGTTGCCCTCCTTATTGGTATTCAGCGAATACAGCCACACAAGCACCATGTTCTTGTCCTGAGACTTGAACTGAGGCTGGCGGTTGATGGTCCAGGAGAGATACCAGTTGTCGGTGCTGTCCTTGACGGTGACGATGCCGCCGGTGGTCACCTTACCGGAACGGGGGTCACGCTTGCAGATGTTCATAATGTGCCGGATGATCTCCTCGTTGGAGGTGGCCACGGTGGCACTCATCCAGTTGGTGGCGTCTACATCGGAGCAGAATTTGTCCGGGTTGCCGTATTCGCCGTGCTCAGCCTGGGCAGCAATGGCTTTCCACATATCCCAGGATTCGCCGCAGCCGTTTTTCACACCGGACAGGTCCGGCGCATGGGTCTGGTCGCCATAGCAAGAGGTATCGGTGCAGCAGCCGTTGGTGATGAACACCAGGTCATCCTCGATCAGGTCAATGGTTTGCTCCCGGCCGTCCTTGACATAGACGATCTGACGGGCAAGCTTCTTGTCGCCCACGGTTTCGATGATGACATTCTTCACATCCATGCCGTATTCGATGCGCACCCCATGAGACTCCAAATATTTCACCAGCGGCAGGATCATGCTCTCATACTGGTTATACTTGGTAAAGCGCAGGGCGCTGAAATCAGGCAGGCCGTCGATGTGGTGGACATAACGGCACAGATACCGCTTCATCTCCAGGGCACTGGACCAGCGCTGGAAGGCGAACATGGTCTGCCAATACAGCCAGAAATTGGTGCTCCAGAAGGAATCCGGCAGCACATCGGAGATCTTCTTGTCCTCCAGATCCTTTTCCGGGGTCATGAACAGCCGGGAAAGGGCCATGGCGGAGGCTTTATCCAGCTTAAACTGCTTGTCGGTGTGGGCGTCCTCGCCGCAGTTTATGCTGGCACGGCACAGAGAGTAGTTGGGGTCGTGCTTGTTGAGCCAGTAATACTCATCCAGCACGGAAACACCCGGCGTCTCAATAGAGGGTACATCCCGGAAGGTGTCCCACATGACCTCGAAATGGTTATCCATCTCACGGCCGCCCCGCATGAAGAAGCCCTTGGTAATATCCTTGCGGCCGTCGCAGCTGCCGCCGGCCAGATCCAGCTTTTCAAATACATGGATGTGCTCGCCCTTCATCTGCCCGTCGCGGACCAGGTAGAAGGCTGCGGTCAGGCCGGCCAAACCGGTGCCGATGATATAGGCCGACTTTTTATCCACATCCTTGGGCTTTTCGGGATGGGCAAAGGCTTCGTAAGTTCCGGCAGAGTAATACATAACAAATACCTCCTGTGTTTTTCTTTTTATGCCCTTATTATACCCGCTGCTTTCAGGTTTACCATAAGCAGAAAAACCCCCGTGATAAAAGTCTTATCACGGGGGCGGAATGTGTAAAAAATATTATCAAATTTGTAAAAATGATAAAATCAGAATTGGAATCGGGAGAGCGCCGCTGATACAGAGCCCTTGATCAGCTTGGCAAGCCTATCCACGATCTGCTGTGGATCCTCACGCATGTCGTCCTTAATCCAATCGAGCATGAGTCCGATAAATATGTACGAATAAATTTGGGCGATAAACTGCTTGTCCTCGTCACGGACTTTCATTTCGCCGGCTTCTTCATTAATCACATCCAGCAAGAGCCGGTCTACCAGGGGCTGCAGATATTTTTCCACCTGCTCTCTATGAACGCAGCGGTACACATTCAAAATAAACGGCTTGTTATCCTGTACCGCCTCAAAAATCTGCAAAAATCCCTGCTGCCATGTTTCATAAGTCTTATTCTCGTCCAGGGCCCGCTTGGCATCCTCCAGGCAGGACCATTCCACCAGGTCGTAAATATCCTTAAAATGGTAATAAAAGGTCATGCGATTGATACCGCAATCGTCAGCGATATCATTGATGGTAATTTTGGTCAGCGGCTTTTTCAGCAGCAAATTTTTCAGCGATTGCTCCAAGGCTCGCTTTGTTACCTGTGACATAGCGGCTTGCTTCCTCCTTATATTATCGGGTTTGCAGCTGTTCTCTACAGCTCGATTGCCTTTTCTTAGTCGGCAGCCTGAACGGCGTTGGCCAAAAAGGTATCAAAAAGTACGCCTAAGCGGTCTACGCTCTCATCAATAGCATTGTCCATGTGGTTCCAAAAAAACTGCATGACAAAGCCAATATAAGCATAGCGGCAAAAGGCCGCAATGCTGCGAAGGCGATCATCCGAAAGGGATCGCCCCTCTGCGGCCTGCTGCACTACTTTCATAAAAACATCATCCGTTAAAGAGAAGATGTACCGCTCCAAGCGGTCACGGGAAAGACCGTCGAACACATGATAAACTGTTTTCGGATGCGCCTTGCATTGATGCAGCACCGCCTTGGTGGTGCTTTTCCATTCAATTGGGGCATCACTGGGGATAAATGATTCTGCCCTTTCCCGAAACCAAGCATCCAGCAAAGCATAGATATCCTGATAATGATAGTAAAATGTATTGGGGCTGATACCCGCCCGCTTCACCAGCGCCGCAACGGTGATCTTGTCAAAGGGAAGCTCCTCCAGCATTTCCTGAAATGTGGACATGAGGAGCTTCTTTGTATATAAGGCCATATACAGCCCTCCTAAGCATGGCGGATTCTGATTTGTCGCTATCTGTTCTATATTTTATAAGAATTAAAGCAAAAACGCAAGCTTCGTTAGAACGGGAAAACGGGTTTTTCGCATGGCTTCGCCCCCGGCAAGAGCAACGGACAGGGAGTATAGGATGGGCATATCCGCCTTGCCGGCATCGGCTTTCAGCCGGAGAAAAGCATTGCCGGAATGCTCGCCCGCACAGCAAAGGGAAGAACAGCGTGCCTTATGACACGCTGTTCTCTCTTAAAGCATATACCCGCCTTATGCAGCTGCTGCCGGCAGAGCAGAGGGCTTTAGCTGTCTCGGAATTGCCCTGATAGTCGTCAGAACAGCAGCGCCCAGCCCAGGAAGCCCAGGCAGGCCACCGCACCGGTGAACAGCAGCACAATCACCAGGTAGCCCATAATATCACGGGCAGAGAGCTTGGCAATACCCAGCGCAGGCAGAGCCCAGAAGGGCTGGATCATGTTGGTCCACTGGTCGCCCCAGGCAATGGCCATGGCGGTGCGGCCGGCCTCGATGCCCATTTCCGCGCCGGCGGGCATCATGATGGGACCCTGGACCGCCCACTGGCCACCGCCGGAGGGAACGAAGAAGTTCACCACGCCGGCCGCCAGGAAGGACAGCATGGGGAAGGTCACATTGGTGGAGATGCTCACGAAGAACTCGGAGATGACACTGGCCAAAGACACGCCCTGATCGTTGGCGGCCACCATCAGGCCCATAATGCCCGCGTAGAACGGGAACTGCAGCAGAATGCCGGCGGCACCGGCGGCAGCATCGGAAATGGCGTCCACATAGCGGCGCAGGTCGCCGTGGAGCAGCAGGCCCAGGAACAGGAAGATCATGTTCACGATGTTGAGCCCCAGGGTGAAGCCGTTCTCCACGAAGTAGTACACAATGTAGCCGAAGCCCAGGACCAGGGTGATGACCCACAGGATCTTGGAGTGCTCCATCTTCTCGGCAGGGGTATCCTTTACATAGGTGCGCTCCTCCTCGTCTACCAGCAGGGCGGGATCCACGGTAACGGTGTGCTCCTTATGGGGATGCATGGCGTAGTTGACCAGGGGCATGAGGAGCAGGATCACGCCGCACATGATGAGGTTCATGGGGTGGAACACGGTGGCGGTGATGGGCGCCTGATAGGTCACCTCGCCAAAGGCTTTGCCGGCCACCAGGTCCAGAGGAATGGAACCGGACAGACCCGCATGCCAAATGACAAAGCCGGAGTAGGCGGAGGCGATGAGCAGCGGATAATCCACTGTGGGAACGCGGCGCACCACTTCCTTGGCAAGCAGGGCGCCGATGACCAGGCCGAAGCCCCAGTTCAGCCAGCAGCAGAGGGTGGACACGAAGGTGGTGACCAGGATGGCCTGCTTATTGTTGTGGCACAGACCGGCCACAGCGCGCAGCGCCTTCTTGCAGGGGCGGGCGGATGCCATGGCAGAACCGAAAACCAGCACCAGGGCCATCTGCATGGAAAAGCTCAGCAGGCCCCAAAAGCCGCTCTTTTGGTCGCCCCAGGCGGACAGAACCTCGATGACATTCATCTTGGTGGCCAGCAGCGAACCGATAAAGGTAATGATGGTCAGGATGATGGCGAACAGGAATGCGTCGGGCAGCCAGCGGTTAACAACGCGCACGCAGCCATTGGTGAATCTCTTAAACACAGCGTCACTCTCCTTTTTCTTCACAACAAGCATGTTATTTCCGCCGATCCGTCGGGCGGATTGACAATATTTTAACGTGGATCGCCGTGATAATCAACCGGAATCATGATTTCTTAACGCCTGTGATTGTAGAATTATTGTCAATGTTTTTATGCACTTTGACCACTGCACAAATTATTCCTTGTTGCTTTTTGCAGAAACGGGAAATACTTTTAGACATCTCCCCGAACGATTTCCCAAGCGGCAGGCATTTCTCACGTGGGGATGGCAGCAGCAGGCATTCGGTTACAAAATAGAATCCGGATTGTTACCCATATAGCGTTGAAGCTCGGCTCGTTATCGCTTATGATCGAGATACTATCCGGCGCAGGCGCGATGAAATCCGAGCCGAATATATGAAGAACAGGAGTTTCCCCGTGAGCTTTTCTAATCTGCAGTTTTTATTTTATTTTCTGCCGCTGTTTTTCGCGGCTTATTATTTGCTTCCCTTCCGGTTTAAAAACGCGGGCCTGGTGCTGGGCAGCGCATTGTTCTATTTTTTGGGCGCGGGGGCGCAGGACGCGCTGCTGCTGGGCGCCGTTATTTTGCTGCACTACGGCCTGGCCCGGCTCATGGCCGGGAGGAGCCGGGCTCTGTGCAAAGCCTTGCTGGCTGCGGCCCTGGCGGCGGACCTGCTGTGCCTGGTGTATTTCAAATATGCCGCCTTCTTCCTGGAGAACTGGAACGGCCTGACCGGCCAGACGATCCCCCTGCCCCGGATTGCTCTGCCTTTGGGCGTGAGCTTCTACCTCTTTCAGAGCATGGGCTACCTGATAGATGTGTACCGGGGCGAGAAGCCGGAGCGAAATATCATAGACTACGCCGCCTTCACCCTGGCTTTTCCCCAGCTGACCATGGGGCCCATCCTGCGCTGGCGCGATTGGCGCGGCCCGCTGAAGGAGCGGACCGTCGGACGGCAGGATATTTTGGATGGCCTGGAGTACTTTATTGTGGGCCTTAGCTGCAAGGTGCTGCTGGCCGACCAGCTGGCACCGCTGTGGGCAGCTATAGAACGCATTGGCTATGAATACCTCTCTACACCCCTGGCCTGGCTGGGCGCAGTGAGCTACAGCCTGCAGCTGTATCTCGACTTTTCCGGCTACTCCCTTATGGCCATGGGCCTGGGACAGCTGCTGGGCCTGCCTGTGCCCCGCAACTTTGACCTGCCCTACACCGCCCGCTCGGTGAGCGAATTTTACCGCCGCTGGCACATCACCCTGGGCACCTGGTTCCGGGATTACCTGTATATCCCTTTGGGCGGCAGCCGCCGGGGCAAGGCCCGCACAGTCCTGGCGCTGGCAGTGGTATGGCTCTGCACAGGCCTGTGGCACGGGGCCAGCTGGAGCTTTGTCCTGTGGGGCGCCGCGCTGCTGGGCTTCATTCTGTTGGAGAAGTTCTGCATCGGCGGCTTTTTGAAGCGTCACAGGATCCTCTCCCATGTCTACCTGCTGGTGGTAATTCCGCTGACCTGGGTCATCTTCCGCATTACGGATCTGCGGGACCTGGGCGCGTACTTTTCCCGGCTGTTCCCGTTTTTCGGGACGCCGGGCGCCGTTTCCGCCCAGGATGCAGCCAAGCAGCTGGCCTCCTATTGGTGGCTCCTGCTGGTGAGCATTCTTCTCTGCCTGCCGCAGCCCCGCCGCTTCTTTGAAAAATACCGGCGGTGTCTGTGGATGCAGGTATCCCTGTTTCTGCTCCTTTGGGTGTGCGTGTATTTCATTGCCACCTCCTCGGGCAGCGCATTTCTCTATTCCCGTTTTTGAGGTGATCGATCATGGCCTTCCGAAAAGCTTATCTGCTCCTGCCCCTGTGCCTTGTAAGCGCCATTTTGCTGAATGTGTACGCCGCCGTGGACCCCACCGGGGTTTACCGGAGGTACCTGGAAAAGCTGGCGCCCATGACACCGCCGGTGGCGGCCATGGCCACAGCCCTGGCAGACGGAGTGTATCCCTGGAGCACACAGCAAGCCAATGGCCCGGCACCTCAGCCTACGCCTCAGCCGCGGCCGGAGCCAATTCCGGAGCCTGAGCCTGCACCGGCGCCCGAGCCCGAGCCTGCGCCGGTGCCCGAGCCGGAACCGCAGCCGCAGCCGCAGCCCGAACCCGGACCCGCTCCCGTCCCGGAGCCGGACTCCCGATTTACTCAGGTGGACGCATCCTATTTTGATGACGCGGTATTCATTGGTGACTCCCATACAGACGGCTTTATGGATTACGCGGGGCTGCCCAACGCCCACTATCTCTGCCACACCGGGCTGACGGTCTGGTCGGCGGCGGAGGATGCGGCGTTTCCGGGCGGCCAGACCCTGGCCCGGGCCCTGTCGGGCAAGCATTACGGCAAGATCTACATGATGCTGGGCATCAACGAGCTGGGCACGGGCTCGGCGGAGAGGTGGGCGGCCCAGTACAAGGTCCTGCTGGAGCAGGTCCGCAGCCTGCAGCCCGATGCCATCGTATTTTTGCAGGCCATCTTCCACACCACGCAGGAAAAATCGGACTCCACCTTCTACACAAACTCCACCATCAACGCCCGCAATGCGGAGCTGCAGAAGCTGGCCGATGGTGTAAACGTGTTTTTCATCGACTGCAATCCGATCTTTGACGATGCCGGCGGCGCCCTGCGGGCGGACTATTCCGGCGACGGTGTGCATGTGAAGGCCGCATATTATCCCCTTTGGCGGGATTACCTGTTCCGCTTTGGTGTGGTGCGCTGATGCGATCATATATCAAAACCTCCGGCCAAGCCGGAGGTTTTGATTATCGGATAAGCTCTGCGCCGTATAGGTTTGGATGGTAACCGTGCCGATCCTTGATGGCAGCGGCCCCGAATGGGGTTGCTGCTCTCTTTTCGGGAGGATTTGTAAGCCCTTATTTTGCCGCTATACCCCGTGGAGGAAGATGCGACATGCCCTGTATCTTTGGAAACAGGTCAAAGCAGTAAATGCTCAGAATCATCTGCTTTTTCAGCTGCTCATCCTTCATGTTCAGCTGGGCGATCTCACAAATACGGTCCAATCGATAGCGCAGAGTGTTGCGGTGAATATGCATTCCATGTAAAATGTAATGACTATAGGAGGTTTTTATGAATGTAATTCATACTTCAAAAGCCCCGGCTGCTATCGGGCCCTATGAGCAGGCTTATAGGCACGGTGAGTTTATATTCACCAGCGGACAGATTGGGGCAGACCCCGCAGACGGCTCCATGCCGGCAACTATTGAAGAGCAGGCGGAGCTTGCTTGCAGGAATGTTGACGCTATACTCAAGGAGGCCGGCTCTGATTTGGGGCTCGTTCTTAAAACAACGTGCTATCTTTCCGATATGAGTGATTTTGCGGCATTCAACAGTGTTTACGCCAAATACTTTGTAAACAAGCCTGCCCGCAGCTGCTTTGCAGTAAAGGACCTTCCTAAAAAAGCTCTTTGCGAAATTGAGGCAATTGCGGTAATAGAAAGAACGAAATAATTGGACAACAATCAACAGCACCCCATTTGTTAGGCAATCTGATGCCTGAAAAATGGGGTGCTTAACTATGCCGTTGTAATCGTCAAAGCTATCCGCAGCCGAATACAGGTACAGCAATAGTGGTGGGAGGCTCCACAGCCTCCCACCACTATTGTATTACAGCGTTTACACCGTTGCGCCCTCGGATTGCTCCTCCTTTGCGGGAGAAGCCTCCTTCTCAATGGCGACCTTGCCATCCCGCAGGCAGATGCGAGCGGTGTCGCCGCCTTGCAGCTTGCCCTCCAGCATCAGCTCGGCCACGGCATCCTCCACCTCGTTTTGGATAGCCCGGCGCAGGGGACGGGCGCCATACTGCGGATCGAAGCCGTCCTTGGCCAGAGCGGTGACGGCATCGTCATCCGCCAGCAGGGTGATGTCCTGCTGGGCCATGCGCTTGCCGGTGATCTCCAGCATGCGCTGGGCGATGTGGCGGATATCCTCCTCCGTCAGCTGACGGAACACGATGGTCTCGTCGATACGGTTCAGGAACTCGGGCTTAAAGGTCCGGCGCAGCTCCTCCATCACGGCCTGCTTGATGCGGTCGAAGCGGGCCTTTTCATCGGCCTCGGTCTCCCGGCCGTCAAAGCCCAGCGGCTTGTCGGCAGAGGTGATGTTCCGGGCACCCACGTTGCTGGTCATGACGATGATGGTATTCTTGAAGTCCACACGGCGGCCCTGAGAGTCGGTGACGATGCCGTCCTCCAGGATCTGCAGCAGGATGTTCCACACATCCTCGTGGGCCTTTTCGATCTCGTCAAACAGTACCACGGAGTAGGGCTTGCGCCGCACCTTCTCCGTCAGCTGACCGCCCTCCTCGTGGCCCACATAGCCCGGCGGGGAGCCAATCAGACGGGACACTGTGTGCCGCTCCATATACTCGGACATATCGATCCGGATCATGGCGTTCTCATCCCCGAACATGGACTCGGCCAGCGTCTTGCACAGCTCCGTCTTGCCCACGCCGGTGGGGCCGAGGAACAGGAAGGAACCGATGGGCCGCTTGGGGTCCTTCAGACCCACACGGCTGCGGCGGATGGCCTTGGCCACGGCGGCCACAGCCTCGTCCTGACCCACCACCCGCTGATGCAGAGTCTCCTCCAGCTTCAGCAGGCGCTGGCTCTCGTCCTCGGTGAGACGGGTGACGGGGATGCCGGTCCAACCGGCTACCACCTTGGCGATGTCGTCCTCGGTGACGGTGCCACGGTTGGTGGACATCTGCTTATGCCACTTATCCCGCTCGATCTCCACCTGCTCCTGATAATTCTTCTCGATATCCCGCAGCTGAGCGGCCTTCTCGAAGTCCTGAGCGGCGACAGCCTCCTCCTTCTCCCGGTGCAGGGCGGCGATCTTCTCCTCCAGATCCTTCAGATCGGGGGAGGCGGATTCGGCGGCCATACGCACCTGACTGGCAGCCTCGTCCATCAGATCGATGGCCTTATCCGGCAGGAACCGGTCGTTGATGTACCGGCGGGACAGCGCCACGGCGGCCTCCAGCGCCCCATCGGTGATGGTCAGACGGTGGTGAGCCTCGTACTTATCCCGCAGCCCCTTCAGGATCTCCAGCGTAGCCTCCGGGGAGGGCTCTCCCACGGTGACGGGCTGGAACCGGCGCTCCAGAGCGGCGTCCTTCTCGATGTACTTGCGGTACTCGTTGAGGGTGGTGGCACCCACCACACGGATCTCGCCGCGGGACAGAGCGGGCTTGAGAATGTTGGCGGCGTCCACGGCACCCTCGGCGGAGCCGGCGCCCACGATGGTGTGCAGCTCGTCGATGAAAAGGATGACGTTGCCGGCCTTCTTCACCTCGTCGATGGCGTTCTTGATGCGCTCTTCAAACTCGCCCCGATACTTGGTGCCGGCCACCATGCCGGACAGATCCAGCGACAGGACCCGCTTGTCCAGCAGCTCCTCCGGCACGTCGGCAGCGGCGATGCGCTGGGCCAGGCCCTCTGCGATGGCGGTCTTGCCTACGCCGGGCTCACCGATGAGCACGGGGTTATTCTTGGTGCGGCGGGACAGGATCTGGATGACCCGCTGGATCTCCTTTTCCCGGCCAATGACGGGGTCCAGCTTGCCGCTGCGGGCCGCCTCCGTCAGGTCACGGGTATACTCCTCCAGAGTGCCCTTCTTGCCGCCCTCCTGTGCGGGGGCGGAAGCGCTGCCGGACACGGCGGCGGTGCGGGGCGCCTCATTGAGCTTCTTCACCACGGCGCTGTACAGCTTCTTGGGGTCGATGCCCACGGTGCGCAGGATGCGCAGGGCCATGTTGTTGCCCTCCCGCAGCAGCCCCATCAGCAGATGCTCGGTGCCGATGTAGCCGGCGCCGGTGCGGGCGGCCTCGGAGACGGCCAACTCCACGGCGCTCTTGGCACGGGGCGTCAGCCCCTGAGAGGGTGCGGCGCCGGAGACGCCGGTGCCTACGCTGCGGTGCAGGATGTCGCAGACCATCTCGTCGGTGAGCCCGTTTTCCTCCAGCACACGGTGGGCAATGCCCTCCTCCTCCCGCAGCAGGCCCAGCAGCAGATGCTCGGAGCCTACATAGCCATGTCCCATATCCTCAGCGGCCTCCTGGGCCAGACGCAGAGCCTCCTCTGCACGAGGGGTGAATTTATTTTCCATCATAAAGAAACACTTCCTTTCAAAAGGTGTGGTGATCTATCAAAATTATTGCCGGGGCATTATTGCTGAGGCAGTGCCTTCAGCTGATCCCGCAGCTTGGCGGCGGACTCGAAGTCCTCGGCCTCTACGGCGTGACACAGCTGCGTCTGCAGGGCGTTGCGCTGACGCTGCAGGGAGAAGCGCTCCTGCTCCGCCTTGTCCACCAGCGCATCCTCCGGGGCTTCCGCCACGGCCTGTTGGGCCTGCCGGGTCACATCCACCGGCTCCGGGAACTCCGTCAGCAGGCGATTGCCAAACCCGCCCAGCAGCGGCTCGAAGAGCCGGAAGGGATGGGAAAAGAAGTCGTCGCCGAAGAAGCTGTCCGGCTGCATCCGCTGCACATAGCCCAGCTTCCGGGCGCAGTCGGCGCACAGGTGCGTCTCCGTGACCCGTCCGTTGATGCTGCTCTTATAGTAGTAAGTCGCTTCATTTCTTCCGCAATTCTGACATTTCATAATGATTTCCTCCTTATCGAAAAATCAAACCGGTCAACTGTACCGATCCGACGCTATACCAGATGGATGAGGGCCTGCTTCAGCAGGTCGGCCCGCAGGACGCTGCGCTGATCCTTGGGAACGGATCGCAGAGCGGTGTCCGACAAAAGGCTCGCCAGCAGCTTTCCCGTCTGGGCGGGGATGGCCTCCGACTGCACCAGATTGGAGAGGATGGCTCTGGCACTGGCCGGATCGATCTCCGACCCGATGGAGTTGATGACGTGCATCATCAGCGTCTGCCGGTCCACATGGACACGGGTGATGCGGATGTAGCCGCCGCCGCCCCGCCGGGATTCCACGATGTAGCCGTGCTCCGGAGAGAACCGGGTGGACATGACGGAGTTGATTTGGCTGGGTACGCACCCAAATCGCTGGGCCAGATCCCCCCGCTGCATCTCCAAAACACCGCCTGCATCGTCCAGCGCCTCCTGAATGAACCCGGCGATCATATCTGTGATTCCCATATCGTTCCCCTCCTGATTTGATATTGCCTTTCCTTGATCTTTGTCCATAGTATACCACGCCGGTAGGAAATGTCAATAGGGTATTTGACCTTTTTTGATGTTTATTCTGTAAACAATTTGTGAATGGGATGGGGCGGTAAACTCCGCAAAAGTTTGCCGCCCCGGCGAGATTTTTATTTACATCGGGTAATAAAGAAGATATAATTTACTGAACGTATAAACAGAAAGAGAACGGGTGAGAGAGAATGGCGACTGATTTTTCCCGCACATTGAGCCTGCTGCGGCAGGAGAAGGGCGTCTCCCAGCGGAAGGCGGCCGGGGAGCTGGGCATCAGCCAGGCCCTGCTGAGCCACTATGAAAACGGCATCCGGGAGCCGGGCCTTGCCTTTGTGGTGAAGGCCTGCGCCTACTACCACGTGTCGGCGGATTTCCTGCTGGGCCGCACTCTGAACCGGGACGGCTCCATCATCGAGGCGGAGGACGTGTACGACTCCAGCGGCGAGAAGGGCAGCCTCCGGGGCAGTATTCTGGCGACTCTGCAAAAAAAGCTGGTGGTGAACACCACCGGGGTCCTCTTTGAGCTGCTGGGCAAGACCGGGGACCGGGAGGCCATCACCGCCGCCGGGGACTATCTGGGCGACGCCCTGTATCAGCTGCTGCGGCAGCTATACCGGCAGGGCGGCGGCAACGAGGATCTGTTCGCCGTGGCCCCCTCGGTCTTTGACGGCGGACTGGTGGCGGCGGATATGCAGCTATGCGCCCTGCGCTACCGGCAAGCGCTGGCCGCTCAGGAGGGGCTGCCGGAGCTGACGCCGGAGAGCCTGACGGGCCAGCCCGGCGTGGGCCAGAGCGCAGCGCAGGTGTTCCACAGCGTGGACGAGCGCTGCAAGTCCTATCAGCACTAAGAAACCAACGACCTAAGGAGGCCTTTTCCATATGTTTGACCAATCCCATATCAGAAACTTTTCCATCATTGCCCACATCGACCACGGCAAATCCACGCTGGCAGACCGCCTGCTAGAGCTGTGCAACGCCGTCTCGGCACGGGAGATGGAGAACCAGATCCTCGACAACATGGACTTGGAGCGGGAGCGTGGCATCACCATCAAGTCCCGTGCCGTCCACCTGTTTTACACGGCGCAGGACGGGGAGACCTACGCCCTGAACCTCATCGACACGCCGGGCCATGTGGACTTCAACTACGAGGTGTCCCGGTCTCTGGCGGCCTGCGAGGGCGCCGTGCTGGTGGTGGACGCCACGCAGGGCGTGGAGGCACAGACGCTGGCCAATACCTATCTGGCCATGGAGCACGATCTGGAGATCCTGCCGGTGTTCAACAAGATCGACCTGCCCGCCGCCGACCCCATGAAGGCCAAGCAGGAGGTGGAGGACATCATCGGCCTGCCGGCCATGGACGCCCCGGAGATCTCCGCCAAGCAGGGGATCAACATTCAGGCGGTGCTGGAGGATATCGTTCAGAATATTCCCGCCCCCAGCGGCGACCCCAAGGCCCCCCTGCAGGCGTTGGTATTCGACAGCCAGTATGACCCCTATGTGGGCGTGGTGGTGTACTTCCGGGTGAAGCAGGGGACCCTCCGCAAGGGCCAGACCATCCGCATGATGGCTACCGGCGCCGAGTATACCATTCTGGAGTGCGGCTACCTGAAGCCGCTGGGCAATGAGCCTACCGATGCCCTGCAGGCCGGTGAGGTGGGCTACTTCACCGCCAGCATCAAAAACGTCAAGGATACGCAGGTGGGTGACACCATCACCGGGGTGGAGGACCCCGCCGACCAGCCCCTGCCGGGCTACCGCCCCGCCCAATCCATGGTCTACTGCGGCATCTACACCGAGGATGGCAGCAAGTACCCGGATCTGCGGGATGCGCTGGAGAAGCTTCAGCTCAACGACGCCTCCCTGACCTTCGAGCCGGAGAGCTCCGTGGCGCTGGGCTTCGGCTTCCGCTGCGGCTTTTTGGGGATGCTCCACATGGAGATCATTCAGGAACGGCTGGAGCGGGAGTTCAATCTGGACCTTGTGACCACCCTCCCCAGCGTCATCTACCACGTCTATAAGTCCGACGGCACCATGGTGAAGGTGGATAACCCCCACAACTACCCGGACCCCGGCACCATCGAGCACGCCGAGGAGCCCTATGTGAAGGTCTCTATCATTGCCCCCAATGAGTTCGTGGGCAACATCATGCCCATGTGTCAGGAGCGCCGAGGCGAGTTCAAGGATATGCAGTATCTGGATACCCATCTGGTGGAGCTGCACTATCAGATGCCCCTCAACGAGATCATCTACGACTTTTTCGATACCCTGAAGGCCAACACCAAGGGCTACGCCTCTCTGGATTATGAGCTCTCCGGCTACCGCACCAGCGATCTGGTGAAGGTAGACCTGCTCCTGAATGGCGACGGCGTGGACGCCCTCAGCTTTATCGCCCACCGGGATAAGGCCTATCCCCGCGCCCGGCGGCTGTGCGAAAAGCTGAAGGAGAATATCCCCCGCCAGCTGTTCGAAGTACCCATTCAGGCGGCCATCGGCGGGCG
>OOAO01001023.1_pt1 | contig 26683 bp, 24 predicted proteins | sample 1671821 | NCBI WGS metagenome assembly OOAO01 (sample SAMN06348196, study PRJEB24527) | human gut metagenome | biome: human gut; feature: ankylosing spondylitis patient; material: feces | host: Homo sapiens | place: China | collected 2015-10 | reverse complement strand
ACAAGAGAGAAACAATGTCAATAAATAATTGCAGCCGCAATTCCTTGCGGCTATCTCTTCTTATCCTTTCGGGCAGGGGTTATTCTTTATAGGCGGCGCGGCGGATGCGGTCGTTGATGGCCAGTCCCAATCCGGTTTCGGGAATCGGAGACATGCAAATTCCGTTGTAACCGTTCTGGCGGTCGGCAAAGCGCAGAAAAGCAAACAGCCGGCTGGCGGCTTCTTCCAGATTGCCGCTTGGGCTGAGGTTGATGTCAGAATCGGAAACGGAACCGAAGCCGATGTAAAATTCGCCGTCTTTCCTTTCCGCAGCGTTGATACGCAGCGGTTTTCCGGGGGCGTAGTGTTTCAACAACTGGCCGGGAGCGCTGGGTTGGTTGGGGTCGCCATGGGAAAGCAGGACTTTTTCATTGAGAAAATCTTCAAGAGCTTCAAGAGTTGTGCCGCCGGCTCGCAGAATGACCGCCTGTTTTCCGGTCATGTCAACAATGGTTGATTCAACGCCGACACTGCATTGTCCGCCGTCAAGAATCATATCGACTTTGTCGCCCAGACTTTCCTGTACGTGGTAAGCGGTTGTCGGGCTGATGGATTTAAAACGGTTGGCTGAGGGGGCGACGATCGGAACTCCGCTGCGACGGATGAGTTCCAGAGCGACCGGGTGTGCCGGCATGCGTACGGCGATGTTCTGCAAGCCTGAGCAGGCCAGGTCAATTGAGGGATTGTTATCCTGACGGCGCATAATGATTGTCAGCGGGCCGGGCCAGAAATGTCGGGCCAGCTCCATGATGCGCTCATCGGTAACGGCGTATTCCGGCAGAAAGTCAACATCGGCAATGTGGGAAATCAGCGGGTCAAATTTTGGGCGCTGTTTGGCGGCAAAAATTCCGGCAACGGCTTCCGAAAGGTAAACATTGGCTCCGAGCCCGTAAACCGTTTCGGTCGGAAAGGCAACCAATCCGCCGGATTTGATGACTTCGGCCGCGCGGTCGAGGTTTTCTGTGGATACGTCATAAATATTGTTCATGTTAAATCTTCAAAATGTCGTTAAGTGCCGCTGTAAGTTCATGATATTCTTCTAACACTTCAAAATCATCTTTGTCAATGATTTGGTAAACCTGCCATTTGTGGTTATAGCCCAGATAGTCCATTTCATTGACGCCGAGGATTATCAAATCGCGGCAAAGCGGGTGGCGGACCCGGAGGTTAAGCCGCAGCAGATCAGGAAGCTCCGGATTTTCGGGATAAATTCCGGCGAGCAGGCTGCCGTTGCCGCGGAGGCCGTTGCTGAAACGGAGCAGTTGCAGATATTCGTCCGGAACCGGCGCGATGTTGTTTTGTTTCAGCTGTTTCTGACAACGGATAATTTGTGCGGGGGTGAGGCTGCTGTCAGTGACGATACCGGAAATCTGATTGATTTTATTGATAAAATTCTGCATCAGCGCCGTCCCTGCCGACTTCCGGTAATAATGTACAAAACGGTTTCCGGAGACAGCTGTTCACTTTTTTGCAATTCGCGGTTGGCCAGGGTGACGGTTTCGGTATGGTTGCGGTAGCGTTTGGTTCTGGGGTCTCGCGAATAGTCATAAGACAGTTGGTCTTCGGGAGCCAGCCCGCCGAAGAAAATCAGGTTCGGATCTGCCGGGTAAAGGCGGCCGATGTAGCGTTCGCAGTTATCAAATTTTTCGGTACGGTCCATTCCGTGGAAAAAGCGGATATGGTAGGGATCGTCGATAATGGCGCAAAGATTGCTGAAATAGTTGGCTGCCGCCAGGTTGGGAAATTCCTGCGCTTCCGGAGCGGTTTCTTTGAGCGGCCGGAACAGGCGGTTAATCTTTTCGGCGTTTTCGTTTTGCGGGTCGAATTGTTCAAAGCTGTCTTGTACGGCCCATTTGTGATGAACCGAAAGGTTGGGAACAGCCAGGCTGGTTCCGTCGTTGAATTGCAGGCTCAGGCCGCCTTTTTCAAAAACCATACCGATGTTTTGAGAAAGCTTGAATTTTTGTATGCCGTCTTTAAAGGTTTGAATATTTTCTTCGCCGATTTTTTCATCACGGAGATAATTTTCAAAATCATTCTGGTTAAGCAGAATATATTGCAGACTCCAATAGGCGGTGTCGTTTTCGGTTTTTTCTTCGTCCAGCTGCCGGAGCGTGTTGTCGATGTAGATTTCAATGTTTTCCGGATTGCTGATGTGTGCAATGAAAGACGAGCGCCGGTGGCTGATAAAATTTTTGGTCTGATTTTGAATTTCAATGGCTGCCGTTCCGGTGCGAATGCCTTTTATTATGCCGTCGGCATATTCCTTGTCCTGAGTACCGTTATAAAGGTCATTGCTGAAAAGGTGTTTGTTGTTAAGAATAAATTTGTGAGCCAGCGGTATTATTGCGTTGGTAATGCCCTGACGGCTGACTTTCTTTAAAATCAGTTCCGCTTCCTTTTCTTTTTCGCTGATACGCTGTTGAATCAGCGAGCGGCGGTAAATGTAGCCGTTGCGGCGGATGAACTGTTCCGTCAGTTCTTTGATGCGGGAAATTTTATCAAGATCGGGGAACTTTATCAGGTTCTCGCGGAGAAAAAAGTTGCCGGTCTTGAATATTTCCGATATTTCGCGGCTGTCGGTTTCCAGCCCTTTTTCGCGGCAGAAATCGCTGAAAAGATCGGTTCTCTGGCCGATAAAACGGGACACCGAGTCAAAATCGTCGGCGGAGAGACCTCGTTGCAGGATGCGTTTATGCTGGCTTTCGGCTGCATCTTGGTGTTTGTGAATCTGAAAATTAGAGTACCAATAGCGGAAAACATCGCGGTTTTTGCCGATGAATTGGCGGGCGAAATCTTTGGCATAAAGCGGAATGCCCCTGGTTTTTATCATAAAATTGGTGATGTCGGTCAGCTGTTCGTTAAGTTCCTGATAGGTCAGAATATTGTTCTGTTTGTAATAATCGCTGTATTCTTTGCGGTTTTTGAGGACATATTTCCGGACGGCGGGATAATTATCCGGCGTTATGCCGTTTTCCGCAACATCCCGAACCATGGCCGTATCGGGGTTATTGTGAGTGGCGGCGTCTTTTTCGTTGGCGATAATAAAGTTGAGCAGACTTTCCTGAACATATTCCGGGAGCGGGGGCGGGTTGAGAACGTTAAAGGCGAATTTGATATAGTTTTCGTCGCGGTTTTCTTTTTGCAGGCCGGCTTTGAAGAGTTCCGGGTTTTGCCGGGCGAACTCGGACGGCAGTGCCGCATCAAGGTTATCCGCAGGGCGTGTCTTTATTTTATCCAGCAGGCTTTTGACTTCGGAGGAGGAAAGCCCCTTGTTGAGCAGAAAGTCTGTATAAGCTTTTTCATTGCCGGTTATGAGGCTTTTGAGGTTTTCTTTCAGATAAAGCGGAAATTTCGGTTCCTCAAGCAGTTCAAAAACGGCGTTGACATGGCGTCCGGTAATGTGTTTTCTGCTCAGGTGGTCACGGAATGAATTTTCATTGGCAGCAATAAAATTGCGCATCTCATCGGTGAGCGGCTTCCCTTGAGTTTCCAAATGCTCAATGATGTTTTGGATGTGGTTTCCGCTTTGAGCCTGTTCCCTGATGTAAGCGGCAAAATGACGGCGGCGGTTGCGAATGTAGTCATACACGAAATCGCGGGAAGAACTTTTCAGAATCAGGTTACAGGTGACGCCGCGTCCCTGGGCCGATTTAATAAGCGCCTCATAGTAGCGTTCGTCATAGTTGTGGCGTTTGAAAAAGTTTCGCAGCCATTTTTCCTGTTTGAGGAAGACGTCTTTAATGAAAGAGCGGCGCGCCCCGAGGAAAATCGTGACACTTTCTCCTTCTTTGGTGTCTTCGCGTTTGAAGTAGTTGTACAGAATGTCGGAATAGTCATAAATATTAAAATAAGGGATAACCTCGGGATTGAGCTTCTGCCGGAACATCTGGATGCGGATTTTGTTTTCCAGCATGTGAAAACGCGGAAAAGTCCGCATCAGCCGCCAAGCGGGAGACAAATCAAGATTGTAGTCGCCGAGTTCATATTTTTTCGGGGTGTCGGTTTTGGCTTTTTCATCTGCGGCGGGATTTTTGACGTTGCGTTTTTTTTCTTTGCGGCTCTGAGGTTCCGCAAAGTCATTCCTGTTTCGCAGGTAGGATATGCTGTTCTGGTCGGGGCGGGGTTTGTTGACGGTTCCGTAAAAGTCGATGCGAATCAGATGTTTTTCGGGCCGGCTCAGCGAATAGTGCTTCTTTTCAACGTATATCATGCCCCAGCGCCGGAATTTTTGAATCAGCATGTGTTTGTAGGTTTCTTTGTTTTTATAGCGGGAGGCCGGCGGCAGTTCGCGATCGCCGTTGTAGAATTTGTCCAAAAGCTGCAAGATTTCAGCTTCATCTTGTTTGGGGTCGCAGTCAGGGTTAATCTGCTGTGCCTTTTGGGCAAGTTCGGGCAGGTTTTGAAAGTCTTCGTCGCTGAAAAAGACAGGTTCGGAAGGATGGACGAAAGTGTCCATTATCATTTCCGCGGACGTTTTTTCCTCGGCAAAAATATCGGAGGAACTTTTTAACGGGTTATGTCTTTTTTTGTTTGAGGGCATTTTATTCCCTTCAGAGACGGTTATTTTGTCTAAATACTAACCGTTTATGCAAAATTTTACCAGTTTAAATTAGGGGTTTGTTATGAAATTTTGGATATAATCGGTGAAAAATCCGCAGAAAAGGAAAAAACGATGCTTGAATTTATCTTTAAGGACGAAAATAACGACGAAAATTGTCCGTTGGTTGTGCTTACCGGTGCCGATTGGAAACAAGATATTCTGCGACTCGAAATTTTGGGCGAATCTGACCGGCGGAAAATAGCGAGGGCTTTGGAGGCGGATAATTTTCGCGAAGGGAGCGCGGTGTTTTTTGCCGACGGGAGAAAAATTTCCGTTATCGCGGTTAAAAACGGCGGTGACGGCAGACAGCAGGCCTCTCTGATTTACAAGGCCGTTAAAATGCAGAAAAAAGCTGCGGTTGTCGGCGGCGGAGACAATGCTTTGACGGCAGAAAAAGCAGCCCGTCTGGCTTTGGAGCTGGAGCGTTCGGCATATGGTTTTGACAAGTATTTTACCAAAAAGAAAGACGAGGCGTTTCCTGAATTGGAAACCATATATTTTCCCCAGCTGAAAAAGCCGGAAAACTGGAAAGACACGTTGGCTCTGGCCAACGGCATGCGTTATGCGCGGGATTTGGGCAACGAGCCGCCGAATGTTTTGACACCGGAGGTCATGGCTCTGGATTTGAAACGTCTGGAATATCTGGATATAAAGGTTGAGCTGTTGGACAGGGATTTTATCGTCCGGCATAAACTGGGACTGATTGAAGCCGTATCAAGAGGATCAGCCAACAAACCATATATTGCGGTGATGGAGTGGCGGGGCCGGCCGGAACGGAAAGAATGGGATTTGGGGCTGGTGGGCAAAGGCGTTACCTATGACAGCGGCGGCATTTCTCTGAAAACTGACAGCCAGCAAATCGGAGAGAAGAAGGATATGTGCGGTGCCGCAGCCGTGGCGGCGGCAATGAAAACGGCCGCATTGCAGAAACTTCCGCTTAATTTGATTGCGGTGCTGCCGTTGGTGGAAAATATGCCGAACGGAAATGCCTATAAACCGGATGACATTTTGACCTCCTTTTCCGGCCAGACGGTGGAAGTTGTTGATACCGACGGGGAAGGGCGCCTGATTCTGGCGGACGCCCTATGGCTGGCACAGGAGAAATATAAAGTTAAAACTCTTGTTGACATGGCAACGCTGACCGGTTCCACCGCCTATATCTTCGGCGGTTTTTATGCCGCCTTGCTGGGCAATGATACCGCTCTGCTGGCACAAGTCAAAGAGGCCGCGGCGCAAAGCGGCGAAAAAGTCTGGGAACTGCCACTGGAAGCAGAAATAGACAAACGTCTGAAATCGGAAACGGCAGATATGAAAAACGTCGGCAAACGCGAAGCCGATTCAACACAGGCAGCCTGTTTTTTGCAGCGCTATATTCAAAAAGGCGTTCGCTGGGCGCATATAGATATTGCCGGGTGTGAGACTGACGACAAAGGAATGGCAACGGGGTATGGGGTTTTGCTGCTTAATCATCTGATGAAAATGGTTTCTATGGATAACTAGTACAGAATTTGCGGGCGGAAAAAATGCTCATGTACTTTCTTGTACACTCCGCTTTTTTCTTCCTTAATTCTTACTATTTATCTCATATAAACCATTTTCCGGGGAGGGCTATGGATAACTGGTACAGAATTTGCGGGTGGAAAAAATGTTTATGTACTTTCTTGTACACTCCGCTTTTTTCTCCCTTAATTCTTACTGTTTATCTCAAAATGCTTAATTGACAGGCTGAAATACTGATTAAACAAAGGAAAGTAAATGCAAAAAGACAACAGATTATATCAACTGGCTGAAAATGTGCTTAAAAATTCGGTCAAACTGAAAAAAGGCGAAAAGATTTATATTGAAGCTTTCGGGCCGGCGGTTTTGGATTTAATGGAAATTTTTATTCGGAAAGCGACCGAGCTGGGCGGTGTGCCTTTTTATTTTTACAATGACGAGCATTTGTTGAAAGCGGTGATTGACAATGCTTCTGAAGAACAGATGAAAGCATTCGGAGAAACATACCGGCAGCAGATGGCTTCAAGCGACGTTTATGTTGCACTGCGCGGTTATGACGATATTTTTGCTTTGTCGGATGTTAATGAAAGGCAGATGGCTTTATATATGCAGCATTATTATAATCCCGTTCATCGTTCGACACGGGTGCCCCGGACCCGCTGGTGTGTGATGCGTTATCCCAATCAGGCCATGGCAGCGTTGGCAAAAATGTCGGTGGAGGCGTTTGAGAATTTTTATTTTGACGCCTGTTTGGTGGATTATGCCAAAATGTGTGAAGCGATGACGCCGCTGAAAGAGCTGATGGAGCGGACGGATAAAGTGAGAATAATTGCGCCGGGGACGGATTTGGCTTTTTCCATCAAGGGGATTCCGGCAATAAAATGCTGCGGTGAGGTCAATATTCCTGACGGCGAGGTTTATACCGCACCGGTTAAAAATTCAATTAACGGGGTGGTGCAGTTTAATACCGATACGGTATATAACGGTATTTTCTTTTCCAATGTGCGGCTGGTGTTTAAAGACGGGCGGATTACGGAGGCTTCTTCCCTGGCCAACAATGACAAGCTGCAGGATATTTTAGAGACAGATGCCGGCTCCCGTTATATGGGGGAATTTGCTTTCGGACTTAATCCGGGTATTACGCATCCGATTTTGGATATTTTGTTTGACGAGAAAATCGGCGGGTCGTTTCATATGGCTATCGGCAATTCTTATGACGAAGCGCCGAACGGCAACAGTTCGTCCGTGCACTGGGATTTGATACAGATGCAGGATGCGGCGCACGGCGGCGGTGAAATTTATTTGGACGGGGTCTTGGTCCGCAAGGACGGACGATTTGTTTTGCCTGAACTGGAAGGGCTTAATCCGGAGAGATTAAAAAACGAGGCTTAAAACAAAAGAGGGGATTTCCCCTCTTTTGTTCAGATGTTGCTTTTGACAATCCGCATATAAGGATTGTGAAAGACTTTGTTGAAAAACCAGCCGGTGTTGCGGTCATAGGCAACGCGGAACTTTTCGTCAAAATGCATGAAGGTGTCGCCGGCGGTCATCGTTTCCCAGGTAATGTTTGTCGGGTCGAAGCCCCGATGAATGATGGTGTCTTCGATGAAAGCCGGACGGAATTCTCCGGTATGATCACAGCGGTTAATCAGCCAGCTGACAAACAGGAATTTTCGCTGCGGCAAAATGGAAAAAACCTTTACCAGCGAAATGTCTTCGTAGGCGATGTTATCCATGGCATAAAGAGCGTGAATGTCCTGCTGGTCGGCATAGACGGCAACTTCACGAATGGTCAGGCCGAGAAAATCATCATCACAGAGGATGTAAAAATGATTTTCGCGTCCGATGTAATTGCCGATGTTTTCCTGACGGAAACGAATGATTTTACCGTTGTAAGGAACTTTGCTGCGAAAAGCCTGGAGCGGATAGTGTTGTCCGTCTCGGGTTTGCATCAGCCAAACCAATTCGCATTCGTTGTTGTCGGTGTAGGCTATGCCGCAGGAGATTTTGCCGAAAAGGTGCAAGCGGGCAAAATGGTGACGGGCATCGGCCTGAGTCGGGAACAGGCATTCATCTCGGGCGGGAAGCGTAGCTTCCAGGATAGGCATTTTGTTCATGACTGTATTTTTTAGGGTTAATAATCGAAAGAAAAATTATTTTGTCTAAAGATAAGATAGACGCGGGTGAGGAAAAAAGCAATATGTTTTTGTAAAGGGAAAGAAAAAAGGAACCGTTCGGTTCCTTTTTGAAAAACGTTTTACAGTTCCTGTCCCTGACGCTGGCGGTAGAAACGGGTGATGTCGTAACCGCGATACTGTCCGGCATCGATTTCCTGTGCCATTTGGCGGATTTTTTCCCGCCGGGCACTGGCGCGGTCTTTTTCCATCGGGTGGAGGTAAAGAAAAGTCTGCTCTTCGGTCAGAATGTCCTGCAGGCCGCGGCGGTATTTCCGGCTCTCGTCGCTGTAGGCATAAAAAGTGCAGTATTTTTGGAAGATGAATTCGGTGCGCTCTTTACGCTTTTCCGGGGTGAGCCCGTTTAATTCGCCCTGTCCGTAGCGGGAGAATTTATAAGCTTCGGTGCGGAGCATGGCCTTTTCGACGACAGCCCGTTGAACGGCGCCGTTCAGACTGCGATATTTTTTGCCGCTCTGATGGGCGGTTCTGATATATTCCTGATGATAAATGTTTTTGAAATAATTCAAGTCATTAAAGTCGGCTTTAAATTCAGCAGCCGGTTGTGATGTATTTTCTGTCATTTTTTTATCCTAAATTTGAATATTTTATGAGTCTATTATTATCAGCAATAGATAGTAATTTTTTGAGAATTTTCAAATAACCCACAGAATTTAAATCTTATTTTCAATATAAAGTTGTGTCGTTTTGTTTTTGCGATTTCAAAGGATAAAAACAGGGCTCCCAAACCGGAAAGAAGGAGGCCTGAGGCAATCTGGAACAGGTGCGAATCGGCAGACGATTCGCCGGAAAAGGTATGCGGAACAAAGCGGAAGTCTTGTTTTGCTGATAAGTTCCAATTTGTCTAAATTTGTCTTGCTATGTTTGACCGATTATGATAACGTGGAAACCTAAATTTAATTATGATGGGTATTATTGGAATTTGACTTAAAAAAGTTGAACTTTTTTATAAGGATTTTCAAGTGCCTGTCGCTTTATGTCTTCACTTTTAATTTTTATTGATATGAAACAACAAAAAGTTCAGGCACTTACCAGTGCCGAAGTGTCAGAAATTCTGGCGCTTCAAAAATGGGCGACTTACAGTCAGGAGTATCCGATCCGCTATGCCTGCACGCTTAACGGCGCGCTTGTGCAAGTTGACAGTTTCGGAATTAACAATCTCCCCAAACTTGATGCTTTGGTGGTGTTCGGCGGTTATCCGCGGATTGTCAAGTATGCCGGGGAAATCATTATGAAACACCGTCGGCAGTATCCGGAACCCGAACACAAAGCGCCGGAAATCATTTTGCTGGGGAGCGCACCGTCAACCGGGCAGAAAATTCCCGGCACATCGGAAGCGCTGCTTTATGCTCAGCTTCTGGTAAGCCTTGGGTTCGATGAGGCCTATATCCGGCGAAATCTGCTGAAAGAGGCTCCGGTTTACGGCGGAAAAATTGCCGAGCTGAAACAGATTATATGCGGCTCGGAACGGCTGTCAAAACTGGATTGTCCGCGTATCGGACTGTTGACGGAAGCCGGGCATTCTCTGTCGGCTGTGCAGAAATTTGCGTTTGCCATGCGAGATGTTCATTTTCTGGCGTTTGAAACACCGGTGGCGCAGCTTTGCGACCGACTTTTTGACGTGGACAGTCTGACTTCGGGCTACGGCGTTGATATTGTCGTCGGCAATGTGTTGAGCTGCTTTACGGATTGGAATAACGGGAGATTTCCGCTGCCGCAGGAGAAGCAGAACAGCTTTCCGTCGCGGGAAGGGGTCTTCAGCGTGGTGCGCAAGTATTTCATGAAGGGATACGCGTTCTGTTTGCGACATCCGGAACAGTGGGAGCTGATCGGCGTTTCCAAGGTTGATGCGCTGCCTTTGGTCAACAGCCGCAAAATTGAAATTACCGGCTGCGATTTGGACGGCAACAAAGCCGGCAACGGCTGGGAGAGCAGTTCGGCGGCTTATCTGCGTTATCAGATGAATACCATGGTCAACGGTATCCTCGACACATGGTTCAAAACCGGAAAATATCCTTATTAATAAACTTCAAAAAAATTAAAGTCATGGAAACAATCGTAAATTTTTTGCATGAGTGGGCAATCCCGGGATTGTTGTTGTGTATTTTGATTCTGGTTATCATCGGTATCAGACAGCACAGAGTGAATAATTCAGCCAATGAGGAAGACAATGAGTCTTCGGGCGAAGGCGAGCTTCCGCTTGCCGAGGAAAGTCCTGCGGATGAGGAAACCGGCAATGCCGAGGCGGAACAAGCTGCCGCAGCAGCGGAGAATGCAGAGGTGCGGCAGGAGCCGGCCGAGTGTCTGCTGCCGCCGCGTCGTTTCGGCCGTTATACTGCCGTTTCGCCGACGGATGTTGTTTTGACCGCTTTTCCGGATTTGCTGCCGGGAGATGCCGACGGTGTGGAAAAACTTCGCAAGGAGTTCAAAACGCTGGGCGGCAAATCGGCTGAAAAAATGACCTCTTCGGAACGGACGCGTTATGCGGCGTTGGCTCATGTTTTGACCTTATATCGCTATTGATATACCGGTAAGAAAAAGAGGGAGCGAGCCGCTCTCTCTTTTTTTTGCAATATGGTGATATCAGGAAATGGGCCGAGAGGATATTCAGTCATCAGGAGATAACGAAATACCCCGAATTGTTTCGGGGTATTTTATTGTTCAGCGTTGATAACCGTTGCCGATCATCTGCTGTACGGAAAGCGGCTGATTGCCGTTTGACCGTTGCTGCGGTTTGTTTTGCTGCGGAGTCAGTTTGGGGTTGTTTCCGTTGCGCAATTGTTTGATGAACGATCCAGAAGCTGCTCGGGGGTTTGTTGCTTGTGTTGGTGAAAGCGAGTGTTCATTTTTCATCTCTCCCATATATTGAGGGGGAACTTTCCGGGTAAGGTGCTGCCAATTATCAATGGAGTGTTCGGGGTTGTTCAGATATTTTTTTTCAGATTTTGCCAGAATTTGGGATCTTGAGGAACATCTCCGCCGACGGCAATACCCTCATTAATGAAAGCTTTTGCGAAAGCGGCCATCTTTTGGGGATTTTTATCGGAAGTATGATATTCGACGATGCTGTTTTTTCCTTTGTCGGGGCGTTTTTCATTTTCTTTTTTGTAAGAGCCAGCAATGAGTTTGTTCAGTTCCTCATAGTTTTTAGCTTCAAATGTTTCACCGTTACTGCCGCGGCCGAAAAGTTTTCCGTTTTTTTCTTCCGAAATGAATGAAAGGCCGTCGCCTTTATAGTCCGGCAGGTCAGTGTTTCTTGAGTTTTTGTTTTTATTCTTATCATTATCATTATCATCGTCTTTTTTGTAAGCCATCGGGTTAAGTATATCCAAAGGCATACCGATGTTTTGCAGTTTCTGGACGTCAAGGCGGTATTTTGCTTTGTCAAAGTTTTTTTCTCCGAGAATAGAGATAAAATCATTTTCCTGTTGTTCCGGAGTGAGTGGGGTCTCATCGTTTTGGCTGTTATCACTCATGTCAGCTTCCTTTGTTGTTTAGAAATATTAATATCTTATAGGATGGTATGTTTTTTTTGGATAGTCAATATTTGATAACAAAAAAATACCCCGAATTGCTTCGGGGTATTTTTGTTGGCGGAAAGCTGATTATTCAGCGCCTTCCTTAATGGCAAATTCTGCCATGTGTTCATACAAGGAACGTTTTTCTTTAACGTTCTCCTGAGCCTTATTCAACAAGGTTTCATAACGTTCAGGATTCATCTTGTTGACAACCTGGAAACGGGTTTCGTTAGACATATAGTCTGACAGAGGTTTGCTCGGAGCTTTGGAATCCAAAGTCAGCGGAGCTTTGCCTTCTTTAATGTTTTCCGGGTTGTAACGGAACAGCGGCCAAGAACCGGTTTCAACCGCGTTCTTCTGGTGCTGCAAGCCGTCAGCCAGGTTGAAGCCCTGGGCAATGCAGTGCGAGTAAGCAATGATGATGGACGGGCCGTCAAAAGCTTCAGCTTCGTTCATGGCTTTGATGACCTGAGCATCATTGGCACCGAAAGCAACCTGGGCAACATAAACATTACCATAAGACATGGCAATCATACCCAGATCTTTTTTCGGCAGAGATTTACCCGCCGTTGCGAATTTGGCGCTGGCACCCATCGGGGTAGCCTTAGACTGCTGACCGCCGGTATTGGAGTAAACACCGGTATCCATAACCAGGATATTGATGTTTTTGCCGGAAGCAATCGCATGATCCAGACCGCCGAAGCCGATATCATAAGCCCAGCCGTCGCCGCCCAGAATCCAGACTGACTTCTTAATCAGGTAGTCAGCCAGTTTGTTCAGGTGTTTGGCTTCTGGGGTGTCGATGCCGGCCAGCTTGTCGCGCAGAGCTTTGACATTGGCGCGCTGGTCATCGATTTCAACGTCGGTGGCCTGCGGGTTAGCGAGAATTTTTTCAACCAGTTCGGCACCGATTTTGTCTTTCAGCCCCTCAAGCAGGGTCTTGGCAAAATGGGTCTGCTGGTCGATGGAGAATCTCATGCCCAGACCGAATTCGGCGTTGTCTTCAAACAAAGAGTTTGCCCAAGCCGGACCGTGGCCTTTTTCGTCTTTGGCATACGGTGTGGTCGGCAGGTTGCCGGAGTAGATTGAAGAACATCCGGTCGCATTGGCGACAACCATGCGGTCACCGAACAGCTGGGTCAACAGTTTGACATACGGCGTTTCACCGCAGCCGGCGCAGGCACCGGAGAATTCAAACAAGGGCTGAATCAGCTGAGTGGTCTTCGGCAGGTTCTTGACAACTTCGGTACGTTTGACGTAGGGCAGAGTTTCAAAGAAGTTCCAGCAGGCAACCTGTTCTTCCAGATGATTTTCAATGTGGTCCATATTGATGGCCTTGCGTTCCGGATTGGCTTTGTTTTTAGCCGGGCAGGCGCTGACGCAGATGCCGCAGCCGGTGCAGTCTTCCGGAGACATTTGCCAAATGAACTGTTTACCGGCAAATTCCTTGCCTTTATAAGCGGCAGATTTGAAACCTTTCGGCGCGTTTTTCAGTTCTTCTTCCGAAGCGACTTTCATACGGATAACGCCGTGCGGGCAGACCAGAGAGCATTTGCCGCACTGGATGCAGGTTTCCGGATCCCAAACCGGGATTTCGGTAGCGATGCAGCGTTTTTCGTACTGAGTGGTTCCGGTCGGCCAGGTTCCGTCAACGACCTCGCTGAAAGCAGATACCGGCAGTTCGTTACCACGGTCGGCAATAATTTCACCGGTCAGCTTTTTAACGAATTCAGGCGCGTTGGCCGGAACCGGCAGAGAGCGGTGGAAAGTTGACGTGACATGGTCAGGATAGTTAACTTCGTGCAGATGAGCCAGAGAGGCGTCAACGGCCTGGAAGTTTTTCTGAACGATGGCGTCGCCTTTTTTGCTGTAGGTTTTCTTAATCGCATTCTTAATCTGCGCGATAGCTTCATCTTTCGGCAAAATGTTGGAAATGGCGAAGAAGCAGGTCTGCATAACGGTGTTAATGCGCTGACCCATACCGGTTTCGCGAGCAACTTCAACCGCATTGATGGTGTAGAATTTCAGCTTTTTGCTGATGATTTCTTCCTGAACTTCAATCGGCAGGTGATTCCATACTTCATCAGCGCCGTAAGGAGCGTTCAACAGGAAAGTTGCGCCCGGTTTGGCGATTTTCAGGATGTCAACCTTGCGCATGAACGGGAACTGGTGGCAAGCCACAAAGTCCGCTTTGTTAATCAGGTAAGCCGACTTAATCGGGTTATCCGAGAAGCGCAGGTGAGAAGTGGTCATAGAGCCGGATTTGCGGGAGTCATAAACGAAGTAACCCTGGCCGTATTTACCGGCGTCTTCGGCAATAATCTTAATTGAGTTTTTGTTTGCACCGACAGTACCGTCTGCGCCCAAACCGTAGAATACGGCGCGGACAACGTCTTTGGGTTCGGTGTCAATCGAATCGTCAAACGGCAGGGACGTTTTGTTAACGTCATCGTTAATGCCGACAGTGAAACCGTTAATCGGTTTGGCGGCAGAACCGTTATCATAAACGGCTTTGACCATGCCCGGGGTAAATTCTTTGGAAGACAGACCATAGCGGCCGCCGAGAATTTTCGGCATATTGGCAATTTCGCCGTTGGCAAAGGCCTGCGTCAAAGTGGCGACAACGTCAAGGTACAGCGGTTCGCCGGTGGAGCCGGATTCTTTGGTTCTGTCGAGAACGGAAACGACTTTGACTGATTTCGGCAAAGCTTTCAGGAAAGATTTTTCCGGGAACGGACGATACAGGTGAACTTTCAACAGGCCCAGTTTGGCGCCGTTGGCATTCAGATAGTTAATGGTTTCTTCAACGGTTTCGGCGCCGGAACCCATAATAACGATAACCTGTTCGGCATCAGCCGCGCCGACGTAATCAACAACATGATACTGGCGGCCGCTGATTTTAGCGAACTTGTCCATTTCTTCCTGAACGATGCCTTCAACTTTTTTGTAGAAGGGGTTGGAAGCTTCGCGGCCCTGGAAGAAGACGTCAGGGTTTTGAGCCGTACCGCGGATGACCGGAGATTCCGGACGCAGAGCATGTTCAGCGTTGAAAGAGTAGTCAACGCCTTCGAGCATGGCGCGCAGATCGTCATCGGAAAGCAGTTTGATTTTTTTGATTTCATGCGAGGTGCGGAAACCGTCAAAGAAATGCATGAACGGAACACGGCTGCGCAGCGTTGAAGTCTGAGCAATGGCGGCCATGTCGTGCGCTTCCTGAACGGAGTTGGAGCAGAGCATGGCAAAGCCGGTCTGGCGGCAGCTCATAACGTCAGTGTGGTCACCGAAAATGGACAGCGCATGATAAGCCAGGGAACGGGCGGCAACATGCATAACGAACGGAGAAAGTTCACCGGCGATTTTATACATGTTCGGGATCATCAGGAGCAAGCCCTGAGAAGCGGTAAAGGTGGTGGTTAAGGCACCGGCCTGAATAGAACCGTGGCAAGCGCCGGCAGCACCTGCTTCAGACTGCATTTCCTGAACTTCGGGAACGACGCCCCACAGGTTTTTCTGTTTGGCGGCAGACCACGCATCAGCCCATTCGCCCATCGGAGAAGACGGGGTAATCGGGTAAATAACGCAGACTTCATTCATGCGGTGGGCAACGGAAGCAGCGGCTTCGTTACCGTCCATCATTTTCATTTTGACTTCTGACATAAGTTATTTTCCTTATATGTTTAGAACACAAAAAGAGCCTCAGATTAAGACGATTTAAGGCCTAATCTTCCGGCTCGGTTAAACTCAATATAGAATCTCTATATGCGCGCTTTATAGCATGTTAAATCTCAAAAATCCATTAAAAAATGCTCCGCAGCGGATAAAAAGTGCGACTCAATCCGAATCGCAGCAAGGCTTTTAAAGATATTGACAAATTTGTCTGTGACGAGTGTTGCAACATCTTTGCTTATTCATGTAGGTGCCGGTTCTTTTCTTAGTTCAAAATGTCTAATCAACTTAGAAAAAAGAAAGCAATCGTCCAATGTCGTATTGACAAATTTTAAATAATATGTTACCTTACATTTAGGCTTTGATTCAGTTATATTTGTGAGGTGTATTATGCGAATAATCAGCAAAACTATCTATCTGTCATCGGTATTCTTTTTAGTTTATCCGACGGCATCGTTCGCTTCGTTAAGTTCCGAGTATGCCTCCCTCGTAGATACAAGCCAAAACCAAACCTTTGAATCACGGCCTCAGGCCGCCGCAATTCCTAAGCGGCCTGTTCCTTCTTCCTTTGCCGGATTGGTTTTGCAGAGGCAAGAGCCTTTGAAATATTATCCTAAATTTGCCAATGTTAAATTTATTGTCGGTGACGGTGAATTGGATTTCGGTTACACAGAATTCTCCACAGATGATTTGTGCAAGCAAGCCGGTTATGTTCATAACGGTTGTCCGGCCGGGTATATCAAAGATGACGAATGCCCTTATGACAGCAAATTTGTTCGTGACTGTATCGATCCCGATATCTGGTGTAAGAACAACGGCTATCATGTTACATCCTGTTCTGTGCCGGAGTATCCGGCTAATCCGTGTCCTTATAAATCGTCTCTCTATAAATCCTGCGAAACGGATAATATCCGTGCTTGTAAGGAACTTGGCTACAGTCTGACCTGTGAAGCGGGGAAAGTCGGCGACATCAATCAGAGTTGCCCTTATAACGACAGCTATAAGAAATGTATTTGCAATCCGTGTTCGGGGTATGACTATACGGCAGCGCAGGCAAGTGCCCAGGGTTATGTTCCGGGCGAGGTGTGCAATTCTTGCGGCACGATTAAGTACAAGAGAACGGAGAATGCCTGCTCAGGTTACAAAACTTGCGACTGCGGCGGTGAGGCCGGAGCGAAGGTCTGTTACTCGGGGGCAGTTCAGAAATTTGATACCTGTAGATCTTGCTGTGAGAATAAATGTACTTTGGCCAGCTGTCCGGCCGGCAATACCTGCGAATATGAGAGTTGTTCTAAAAAATATTGTGCTGTCGGTTGTGCGACAGGATATTTGGATTTGGATAATTACTGGTGCGGTGGAGCTTTGTCTTGTTTGGTTAAATGAGCATAGCCTCAATTTTCGCTCTTAAGGGAAATAGCGTTAATTTAATTTGAGGAGAAAAATAATGAGTAAAAGATGTGAAAAATATTTCGGGGTATTTCTGCCGGCCCTGATTGCTTTTGTTCCGGCGGTACAGGCAGCGACTTGTGCTGTTGCACCGACCTGTGAGCAATTAGGATATGTACAATCTTCTTCAGATTGCGCAGGAGCAAAAAATATTTTAAAGTGCCCGTTTGATTTGAGCAAATTATATTGCAGCAAAGCAAGTGCCGAGGTTAAAGTTGGTTCGATATTATATGGCGACGGTTCGGTTTCTGACGGTTATGAAGCCGGTAAAACACCGATTGGCGTTGTTTTTGATGCTGAAAATAGATTAGCTATTGCTTTGCGTGATGTTAGCAGTAAAACTTATGTTTGGTCTAGTTCGACTTGCAATACGTCTATTCCGGATTGTACTGATGGGTGGCATCCTCAACTTTGTGAGGGGGCCGGGCGGAATTTTACCGATATTTTATTAAAGACCTCATGTGGCGGAAGCTATGAGCCGGCAAAAGAGGTAAACACTTATTTGCCTACTGGCTGTACAAAGGATTTTTGCCAAAGGGGAAAATGGTTTTTGCCCAGTATCAAAGAATGGACGGCGTTAAAAAGTGTTGTAACTTATGTTGAGGCTTCTTTGGAGTTGGTGGGGGGAGACAGGTTTTCCAAGTCGGGAAGTGTTATCAGTTATTGGACGTCAAGCGAGTATTCTACCGAGAGCGCCTGGTCGACAACAGGCCAAGAGAGCAAAGCTACGCCGTATAGGAGCAACTTTGTCAGGGCTGCGGTGGCATTTTAACCGATATGCCTGTAAAAAGCTCCGTTTCGGGGCTTTTTTTTAGTTTGCTGTTTATCCTAAAAACAGGTATCAGTTTGTAAAATGCAAAATTTTATTTGCAATAAATTAATATATTTATGCTATGGCTATTTCATTATTTTCAGGAGAAAAAAATGAAGACTATAATTTTAACTGTTATGGCTGCAATAGCAATAAGTGGCTGTGCCTTGTTTAAAGAGAACAAAACTCCGTTATCGCCGCATGGGCAGCTAAATGCCTGTTTGCGTGACGAAATTAATCAGATGACAGAAGACGGCCGGGTTGTTTCCCTAGGAAATACGGCGGCAGCCCAGAAAGCAGCCCGCTATTGTTTGGCTAAATTGGAAATGACAGATGCTTTTTCTCAGAATATGGCTTTTCGCAATGCTCAATCGTTACTGACAAAAAGTGAAGGTACAAGTTTAAGATAGGATAAAATATGAGATATCGATTAATTGCTGCTTTATTTGCCGTTGTTGAGGTTTGTGCCTGCAATAATATTGATTTTAACACATTGCTTTTAAACGAGAACAGTTCAAGCACGGCCAAGCTTAATGCCTGTATGCTGAATGAAATAAATTCCCGGGCTGCCAACGGAACGCTGTTTACGTCCGGCCTCGGTGTCAAAGCAACGGCCGAGGACGTGGCCAACGACTGCATTCGCAAATTGACGCTGCAATCTATGGGGCTGAACGAAACGGCTGTCAACAACGCAACCAATTTCATCAATTCCATTAAAAACGCGGCTCAAAATTAACGAAAGGGACAGATGGAGTTTCTTCTTGCCGCTTTCGGAATGCCGATTTTTGCTGCAATGGCAGTGATTATTGAGAGGCATTTGTCGAACCGGACATTCAAGCATCCGACGACGATGGTTTTTTATGTTTCGATATCCAATGCTCTGTTTTTGCCGCTTTTACTGTTTTTGGGAACGCCGACCATGCCGTCGCCCGAGGTGTGGGGCTGTTATTTGATTTTGGCGGCAATTTATATCGGATATTTATATCCTTATTATCTGGCGATGAAAGTGATTGATCCGTCAATTGTAGCGGCGTTGTTTGCTTTGGGGCAGGTCAGCGTGCCGCTGCTGAGTTATTTTTGGCTGGGCGACAAGCTTGATTTTGCGCAATATGTCGGTTTTGCGGTGATTATTCTGTCTTCCGTAGCTTTGAGCATCAAAGGGCGGAAAATTCCCAAGCTTAACCGCGCTTTCTATTATATGGTTCTGGCTTCGTTGTTGGTGGCTTTTGCCGAAGTTTTGAAAAAATATACGCTGATTGAGGATTTGAGCTGGATAAATCTGGCAATATTTCCCGGGGCGATTTCCGGAATGATCCCGTTGGCGTTTCTGTTGGTGAAGCCTTGGCGGAAGGATATTGTCAGGAATTTTCCGCCTTATTTGAAAAAGTGCCGTTTGTTTGTCGTCAATGAATTTATTTGTTTTCTCGGTATGGTTTGCGGGGTTTATGCTTTGTTCGGCCTGTCTCCGGTGACGCTGATTTCCGTGAATGCTACCCAGCCGATTTTTATGCTGGCATTCGCTTATCTGCTGCTGAAGAAATTCGGGGTTCCGCTGATGGAAAAGATTTCGCCGCAGGTTATTTTGAAAAAAATGTTTTACTTTATTTTAATCATTTTGGGCGTGATGCTGGTGATTTTTGAATAAAGTGCTTGCTAAATGAAAAGTTTTGTTTTATCTAAATAAGGCAATGCGGGTATAGTTCAATGGTAGAACGAGAGCTTCCCAAGCTTTTAATGCGGGTTCGATTCCCGTTACCCGCTCCATATAAAAACCCCCTCTTTAACAGAGGGGGTTTTTATATGGAGAAACTGGAAAGGTGCAACGAAACCAAGTAGAGTTGCTGTGTTATATGATTTTTTTGTGGTGTAGAAGTGTAGCGCGCAAAATGGTTCTGGATTTGTTGCAAAATGGTTTTGGGCAGGGTTTAAAGTCTAGTTTCGTCTAAGTTTTAAAAGGTGGGGTTTGCCGGAAGGCCTTTAAATCCGGGACTTTGACTGATGGCGTTTAAGCCGTTTTTAAATGCTTCGGCCCCTTGTTCAGATTTAAAATAAAGGGGCATTAAATACCCCTTTATATACCTCTTATATATATTATAAAGTATCAAAATCGATATTACCGATTAACAGTTCTTTTGCCTGTTTGGATTGTCCTGTCTCTTTTGTTGCAATTGTATATCTGGTTTGAACTTCCATAATATAAAAGGCTCTAAAAATACGGCGGATTTCCGGCACATCGTTTATTGACATGATAAATTTGCCTTTAATTTCTTTCAGCAGGTTGGCCAGCTCGTCAAAATCCGCACGGCTGAAAAAGTCTTTTCCGTAAAAACTTTCGCTTCCCCAGTATGGCGGGTCGAGGTAAAACAGCGTGTCCGGCCGGTCATAGCGGGTTATAAACTCCTGATACGGCAGGCATTCGATGTAAACACCGGCAAGCCTCTGGTGCAATTCCTGAATTTGCGGAATAAGTTTTTCAGAAATAAGGCGGCCGCTTCGTCCGACATCAACACCAAAAGCCTGGCCATGTACCTTTCCGCCAAAGGCGTTTTTTTGAATGTACAAATATCTGACGGCCCGTTCCAGCTCGGTCAAAAGCAGCGGCGGGGTGGCAAGCATTCGCTTAAACTCGGCACGGCTGCAAATCTTAAACTTCAGCATATCCGCCAGATAATCAGGAAACCGCTCGACCATACGGAACATATTGACGATTTCGCTGTTAATGTCGTTGATTGCCTCGCACTTTGGCTTTTTCGTCCGTCTGAAAAAGACGCCGCCCATACCCATACAGCTTATTTAAAAAGCCGGACTGGTGTCCGGATTGATTGTCTTGAGGAATTGGTTTAAACAAAACCTAGTTAGGTTTTGTTACAGGTGCGCGTACTTTTATTTTATTTATCGATTTTAAAGGGGGTTTAAACGGGGTGTAACACATTCTTTTAAAGTTTATATAACATTACACCCCCTCGGCCTAAAAACTACTCCTGCGGCGGAATATTGATTTTCGGCGAAGATGTGGCCAGACTTTTTAACAAAAGAAAAATGCTGCGAGCGGCAGCACGGTTTTGTATATTAAAATAGTTTCGTACCAGTTCTTGAGCTTCATTTGTTCTGTCAATGGGCGTTGGCAGCGGATTATTGTCGCTGTTGTCAATGATATCAGGATCATATACAAAATTCCGCGGACTCTGATCCGCGATGTCCTGCGACATATCTTCAAAAAAGAAATTAACGTCAACGCCGAGAATTTTGCTGAAGTCCCACATACGGCTGGCACCAATGCGGTTGCTGCCTCGTTCATATTTTTGGATTTGCTGAAAAGTCAGCCCCATCAATGAGGCCAGTTTATCCATGCTCATTCCCAAAAGCAGCCGGCGTGCTTTTAGCCGGTGGCCGACATATACGTCTATCGGATTGGGTGCTCCGTCCGGACAACGGCCGCGGCTTTGACGTTTAATTGTTTTAATAGTAGTCCCGTTTGCGTCTCGCATATTAAAAACTCCTTAAATTTCTCCACCTTTCAACTCCCAAAGGTGGAGGAGCTTTTCCTACTGCGAGACAGCAACAACTTATTTGTTACATAAATAACTTATTCGTTGTACTCCTCCGTCAGTTTGATGTACGAAGTCACAACGATTTTTCTACATAACTCATTGTTATATTATTCTCGCGGAAGGAAAATTCCGGTAGAATACATAATAATTTCCGGCAGCTGAGTTAGGCTGTCAGGCATACTATAACAGAAAAGGACTAAGAATTAATTAAAAAATTGTTTGATTTTGGACTTGTCTGCTTATATAATAAAAATAACGGATATGTAAAACACGGTGAAACTGGAGGCCGTAGGACACCTTTAAGGTGGCTCGCGTGCAGAAGTGTCCAGCTCTGCTGCATATCCGTTAATTTATTTTAAATCACGAATGTTTGGGAAACTCAATTTGTCCTGATTTACCATCAAAAAATAAGTCATAACATTGTTTAGCATAGGCTTGATCTTGGGTATCCTTAATATAAAGGGCAGCAGAAAACAAATCCGGTGTACGAACCAGCTTAATATTTTGGAGTGTCGCAATTTTATAAACGTGCTGACCAAAATATTCTTGATCCCGTTGCTCTGGAGGCATAGCTGTAAAAGCGTTACCAAACAATACTGATGAAATTGATAGATTTTCTATATCAACATCATTTTCTGTAATATACGTTGCTGCATGAGTATGAAGTTGATTAATTTTTGCGTTCAAGACATCCACCTCCTGCTGGTCGTAAGCTCTCACTTTTGTAAAGTGGTGTTTCCCGTTACTGCATCCGAAATGATACTTCAGACCAACGGATATTTCCCATACGGCCCGTCCGGAATGGAAACGTACGGCTTCGGAACCCATAGCATTCATGTCATAGACCAGGGCAGGTTTCAGTGCCAATGTCCATGCCTTGCTCTCTCCCAGGTTGAAATTAAAGTTCAGGCCCAGTTTTGTTGACATGCTGTTCTGATCGGAACCCGTTTCCCGGTTCATATAATAATGCAACCACCCGATTCCGGCCACCGCTTCGATTTCAAAAGGTCTGGGAACCCCGGTATAGGTCCCAAGGAGATTGTTCAGGTTCACCAACCCCAACAGACTGACATTGGAGCGGTCGAAAATGGTCCTGCTTTGTGAGGTGTTAAAGCTTCCGACCGCCTCCAGACCGAAACCGAAAACCGGTGTCAATTGTTTATTCAGTTCTATCCCCGTGATCGGGCGCATGTTTCCAAAGAAAGAATGATGTGTTAACGGGGTTGTTCCTCCCGCACTGATCCCGATGGACCAGTTGTCCAGAAACTTGTTACCCTCTACTGCAGTCTGGGCATTTGTGTGATACATAAAAACACCAGACAAAAACAAACTGATAAAAATTTTCTTCATCATAAGGTTTAATTTTTAATTATTTTGCAAAAATCGAAATTTATTCAAAAACACATGTTTTCATTCCAGCTCTTTTTTTTGTCATTTTAGCTCTTTAATGCAAAGAAACTGGCTGTATGGATGACCTTCAGAAGTGATTCTTTTTCTTTTGGAAGAAGTGGCATTCAAAAGAAGAGTATTCATAAGTTTTAATATTTTGATTGTTAAACTACAAAGACACAAGTTTTTTCCATTCATGTGAATCACAAGTATTATCATGAGCGATCATTCTGCCTGCTTCCCCATGAAAAACAGTGTCGATCTGTTTATTAGCAATGCAAAAACATGGACAATTATATTTATAATTTTGCAGCAATACAATCATAGCATAAGCGGTTTTATGCTTATTAATCATTCTCGATAATCATCTAAACCTGTTGCACGTCCATCCAGTCATGTAAAGTAAAATTCCCAGGCCTGGCGGAGAAATGCCCCGTATTACTCCTCCTGACCTGGGAATAGAATGATGCGGATGAGATTCCCGCACTGTTTCAATCCATTTTCATCACTATCTGAACATTCGGGTTATTTGCTATCCAGGGCATTCCAATAATCCATGTTGGTAACCCGTTCCAGCAGGACTTTTCTGTCCCCTTCACGGATATTGTCCGCAGCAGTGGCGGAGATAATGGCCGCACGCTTACCCACGCCACGCCATTTAATCATCCGGGCGGGAACTCCACGCCCGATCAGGGCGGCATGCACCTTTTCAGCACGCCGTGCGGAAAGGGTCAAGTTATAGGAGTCGCTTCCTTTGGCGTCCGTGTAGCCCGTGATAAGGAAACGGCTGTCCGGATAGCTTTTCAGTAGCTCTGCCAGCCTGTCAAGCGTTCTTTCCGAAGTGGCTGTTATGACATCCCTGTCAAATTCAAAATGGATATTCTCCAAGAGATCACACGCCATAGTGTCAATAATGGCCGGAACCTCCACCTTTTTCTCAACCACCCGCTCGACGATTCTTTCCACGGGTTTCTCTATCTCCACATATCGTACCACCGGAGCCGCATGTTTGCTCTTTCCGCCAATACGCCAGATGACACTGGCAGAAACCTGAACGAAGTGGGGAAGCCCCTTCTGCACGGGCAGAAGGTATTCCCCTTGTAACCCCAGCCCGAACGAGTTGCTTAACCAGGCTTTCACACCCGCCCCGAAAGACAGGGGAACAAACGAGTTTTTGTCGGATGAACGCCCGTCAGGATTCCAGATGTCGGAAGACTCCCAATATGCCTGTCCGGTTGGATCATCCTCAAAGTTGCCGCCATATACGGAAGCAAAGTCTTTATGCAGATAGTTCACACCTACCCTGAGATAAGGTTCAACCCATTGGGATCTGAGCAGGGGAGTAAAGCGGAATTGTAGCCCCAGTCCCCCCATGTACAGTAAATCACGTTTCCTGTCATCACCTGCGGTACGGTTGTTGTTTTTCGTCAAACCGACGCTTCCCTGCAAATCCAGGTAAAACCACCGGTTCAATTCCCGTGCGATGTACAAGTTTGCCCCTCCCATCAGATGATTCGCTTTCAGGTTATAAAAGTAGTTGTCCGGCGTACTCCGGAAACCAGTGACTGACACCCGACTCCAGTTTATCAGCGAACCGCCGAGACCGATCTCCCAGGCTTTTGATTCCTTTTCTGACAGTCCGTCATGCGTCACCTCTGCCTGGAGAGGCACACGACGGGTCGTTTTCGTGTCCTGTCCTCTCACCGCCAGAGAGACCAACAGCAAGGAGAGACACACAAAGCATATCGTTATTTTTTTCTTCATATTCAATTATCCAATAAATAAATCAATTCATCCAGTCGACAGGACAATCCTTGATTGGCAAGGGCATCCGCTTGGACCAGTCCGCAAAATCAACTAAATAGTACTTATCTTCCTCTTTTAACAGATAGTAAGCGTAACGCCCACGGTACTCGTTAGATATATTATATGTTATTTTATCAGTGCTTTCTGTCCGTCGTCTGATATCCAGACCAATCCAGTTATTGGGATAAGTGCTTGTCAGTTTAAAGCGCTTGCCTCCCGTTGACAACGGCTTGGATCCGGTATGTACAGTTCCTCCCGTTCCATTGATGAAAGTACGCATTTCTATAAATACAGCCCGATTTTCTTCCAGCTCTGATGCCGGCAACTTGCCTTCCGGATGTTTCCAAACATTGGTTCCTTCCTCTTTTGTAAATTTATCTTGCCCTGTCGGGTAAGCGTATGTTTTATAAAAATCCTGTAAATTATCCGTGTCAATCTCTCCCCACATGGTGGTAATACCCTGCTTGATTTCAATAAACACACTGTTTTCTTTAAAAGATGGGGCCGGATACACTTCCGGGACATGTATCTTGTCCTGCAAATATACAGTCTGTCCATAGTCATTATAACTTCCCGTACCATCACCAAAATACAGTGCCGCATAATTGTCTGTTTGGTCCCATTCATATTTCGCCAACTTGCCGACAGTATCATTCTTCGCCACATTTGCCTTCTCCGTCTCTGTCAAAACCAACGGACGAATGATGTAGAGATATGAGTTTCCATTGCTATAGCGGACTAACTGATCTTTGTCCACATTTCCTTCGTTGACAGGCCGGTTTATATCTTTAACCCTGGCCGATTTCATACTATTATAAGGAGTAGTAATGGACGTCGGATACTTATCCCATTCTCCATCCACTTGACGCTCGAAGCTGTAATATACATTTAGTGTCCTATAAATATCTATCGACGTATTAGAATAATTAGACAGATATGCGCTTGTAATGATAGCTCTAACATTGATCCTATTCGGCACCAACGTGTTGCCCGCACTCGTTTCCTGCGTTCCATCAACCGTTACAGTCACACTTCCTTTCCTTTCTGATAAACCCTTATTGTCTGGCAATTTATCCCATGTGACCTTGAACTGCCCTTCCTCGTTTGTGATAAATGCATCCGTAGAAGATACACCGGGTAAGTCGCTCACCTTTACTCCGGCTGTGACCTTTTTGCCGGTCTTGTCATACACGGTAAATAGAACCGAACCGTCCGAAGGTACAACATACTCTTTCAGGGAAGAGTTCCAGTATTCAGGAATAACATTGTATTTTCCAACTTCTATCTCGATAACAGAGGATTTTCCGGTCAGGAAATCCCAGAAATCAGTCTGCTTGTTCCGGTCCGCCGGCCATTTTTGGTCAGGATTATGCGGGTTGTCCACATCACCGGACGAGATATACTCTTTCCAAAGCTCGTAGGCACTTTTACCGTTGGCTCCGTTAGCTCCATCCTTTCCGTCCTTTCCATCTTTGCCATCCTTACCGAAAGCAGGCTTGCCTGTATCCGTTCCGTTAATATACCAGTTGCCGTTATCGCCAATGGTGACTGTCGGCGGTATAGCATCACGACCATTCGTTCCGTCTTTACCGTCTTTACCATCCTGACCGTCACGCCCACGTGCGCCGATACCGGTATCCTCTTTCCCAATGAACCAGTTGCCGTTATCACCTATATGCGGTGTCTGTCCGTCCTCTCCGCTGGCTCCGGTCAGGAAACGCCAGAAATCCTGTACCGTGTTGTTTTCGGAGGGCCATTTCTCGCCGGGATTATGCGGGTCGTCCACGCTACCGCTGGCAATCATGTCTTTCCACTGCTCGAAAGCACTCTGACCATCCTTCCCGTCTTTGCCATCTTTTCCCTTGAGAAACTTGAAGAAGTCAGCGACTTCTGTCTGATCCTTCGGCCAGTTGACGGTTCCATCCGCAACTTTTTCCTTCCAAAACTCGTAGGCTGAAAGCCCCGTATCACCTTTGGGCCCCTTGGGCATGGTGATATCCACGTCTGTACAGGATGTCATGAATGACACTATGACCATGCCGCACAGAACTGATGATTTGAATAAATTCATGTAATTGTTTAATTTTAAATATATAAAATGAGGAATAAATCAATATAATCAATACCTAAAATAATTCCTTGATTTACGGAAAAACGAGCAG
>OOAO01000980.1_pt1 | contig 27944 bp, 20 predicted proteins | sample 1671821 | NCBI WGS metagenome assembly OOAO01 (sample SAMN06348196, study PRJEB24527) | human gut metagenome | biome: human gut; feature: ankylosing spondylitis patient; material: feces | host: Homo sapiens | place: China | collected 2015-10 | reverse complement strand
AAGTTCCGCTGATGGCAAGCAGGGCAGCATCATCGTTCGATTCGAATACCGGATAAGTGGCGGGATCGGTCAGCATGGTACGCAGCTCCTGTTTCGCGTTGAATTCCGGCACGTCGATCACCCGGAGCAGTGCACGCAGACGGAGCGAGTTGCAGAACTTCTTCCATTTCAAAATACCGGTTGCATCCCCTTTGGACGTCTTGTACAACATTTCGCCCGATTGGTTGTAGATCAACCCGTTAGCCTTGTCGAACAACTCGTTAGCTGTTTTCAGATTGTCGATAATCTGTTGGTACACCTGCTGCTGGGTGTCGAACTTCGGTGCAAGTATTCCCTCGTCGGCGGAGCAGGCTTCGCTCATCGGAATATCACCGAAGGCATCCGTCAGAATCTGGTATAGCCAACATTGCAAAGTCAGCGATATAGCATCGTAGTTGGGTTGTTTGGAGGCTTCCGGCAATTTTCCGGTGAGGCGCATCATCTCTTTGGCGTTGTTGATCCATTTATAATAAGTAGTCCATGTGCCGTCTCCTTCGCTGTCCGTCATATACCACCATCCCACACCGTTGGTGCTGCTGGTAGATACGGCACATTGCATCAGGTCGTAGGTATAGCTGTTGTAGCGTTTCCAGTTGTAGACCGATGTTTCGTATAAAATCGGGTTGAGCAGCGTGCCGGGATTCACCTCATCCATGCGGGTGGGGTCTGTATTGAGTTCGTCGAAGCTGGTGCAGGAAGTCGTGCAGAGAGCTCCGCACAAAGTCATTCCCCATACTATATTTTTGAAAAGTTTATTGGTTTTCATAAGTCAGTGTTTAAAAAGATACGTTAATATTCAGTCCGAAAGTGCGTGCCGTAGGCAGTGAGCCCGTCTCCACACCGGTCACCATCGAACTTCCGTTGAGGGCGGCAGATTCGGGGTCGAACAGAGGATAGTCAGTGATACAGAACAGGTTGCGTGCGTAGAGTGCCACCGATGCTTTGCTGAACGGTGTTTTCTTCAGTGTGCTGTTCGGCAACTTGTACTCCAGTCTCATTTCGCGCAACTTGAGGAATGAAGTGTCGAACGTGTTAGTTTCCACATTGGCCATCCGGTAATATTCCTTATAATAACTTTCCACGGTCACCACTTTGGTGTTTGGCGAGTAAGTTCCGTCATCGTTCTTCACCGTTCCCGGGGCAATCATGTACATCCCGTCTTGTGGTGAAAGTCCGGCGGCAGCGATGCGCGGGTCGTCTTTCGACATATAAAATTCCGTTCCCGGCAGACGTCCGTTCAGGGTATGTTGCAGTTTTCCCTGTTCCGTCATTTTGTGGTGCGAGTGCGAGTACATTTTACCTCCCACCTGTCCGTCGAGCAGGACGCTAAGCGTGAAGTTCTTGTAAGAAAATTCGTTATACAGTCCGGCTTTCCATTTCGGATAGGCCGTGCCGACGTATTCGATCTCTCCCGAACGTTCGGGCAATCCATTGTCGTTGATGACCACATTTCCTTCCGGGTCGCGTACCAGTTTATATCCCCAGAGATCGCCCGTAGTTCCACCCACACGTCCGATGATAGACACACTACCGATACTGCTGATTAACTGGTTCTCATCCGCCCCTTCCGCCAGTGAGAGAATCCGGTTCTCGTTCTTAGACCAGGTGAAAGTAGCGTTCCATCGGAAATCCCTGCTGACTACCGGAGTAACGTCCAACTGGATTTCGTAACCGCGGTTGCGGACGCATCCCGAATTGATGGTAGCTTTGCTGTAACCTGTGGTCGGGTCCATCGGAGCATCCAGAATCTGGTTTTTGGTGCGGTTATAATAGAATGTGAAATCGAGTCCGATGCGGTTGTGAAACATGCGGAAGTCGAATCCCGTTTCGTAATTGGTCGAAATCTCCGGTTTGAAATCCTGATTATAGAGCGTAGAAGATACGATGGCCGATCCGGGGAAATCGCTCGTGCCATAATAGGGCGATGTCTTGTAAGGGTCTGTGTCATTGCCCACCTGTGCCAGCGAACCTCTCACTTTCAACAGACTGATCTGTTCCGGCAACGTGAACCACTCGTTCATCACTGCACTGACGCTGACCGACGGATAGAAGAAAGAACGGTTACTTTTCGGCAGGGTAGACGACCAGTCATTGCGCCCGGTGACATCGAGAAACAGTTTATCCTTATACGAGAAATTGGCCGTGAAATAAAGACTGTTCAACGCTTTCTTTTTGATAACCGTCTGCACGTTCGGGTTGGAAACACCGTTTGCCAGTTTGTATACTCCCGGCGTAATCAATCCTACCACCGAGGCAGCCAACATATCGTAGCTTTGTTGCATCATGTTTCCACCTGCCGAAGCGTTGACACGCAATCCGTTGGCGAATGAATCATGGTAAGTAAATAAAGCATCGCTGTTTAATTCATAATCGAACACATTCTGCTTCTTGAAAAACCCGTTTCCGAAAACCACGTCACTGATAGGACGATGCTGTTCGCGTTGGTCTGCTGACAACTGGATACCGGACCGGATCATGAAATCGAATTTACTGTTGATGCGCAGATTGGCAGAAATGGATGATACATTACTGTGTTTCTCCGAAGGATTTTCAGATTCGTATAGAATGACATACGGGTTTCCGATAAAGGAACTGTACGGTTGGAGCTGTTTCACATTTTCCTGTCCGGTACGCCACATCGGACGCAACCAGTCGAGGTTGACATTCGGATTCTGGAAGATAAGGAAGTAGGAGATAGAGTTACTGTTATATCCCAGTGCAGGCGTGTTGTTGAGCTTGCGGTACGTATAACTCGACTTGAAATTAATGCGCAGTGCCCTCGAAATCTGCTGTTGGGCGGAAACCATGGCGGTGATACGCTGGAAACCTGTATTGGGGAGAATCCATTCGTTCTTAGTGTGGGTGATGGACGCCCGTACGCTGCCCCGGTCGGATTTTCCGGTCAAGGCTACCGAGTTGGTCAGGGTGTATCCTGTCTGGAACAAATCTTTGCGGTTGTTTTTGTACGCTACCCAAGGGGTGGCAACAGAAGCGCGTCCCTGCGTTACGGGGTCATATTGGTAGAACAACCTGTTGGCGTCGAAACGTGCTCCGTAGGCGCTACTGGTTCCGCTGGTGCTTGCGTAACTGCCGTCTTCCGCTTTCCCGTAAGAGTAATAGGGCTGGCCTTCGTAGATAGAACCTGCCGGACCGATATTGCTCGGCAATCCCTGTCCGAATTCATACTGGTAATCGGGCCATCTCATCACATCGTCAATACTGAAGTTACCGCTGTAAGACACACCGATACCTTTGGGTGCACCCGCTCCCGATTTGGTAGTCACCATAATCACGCCATTGGCTGCACGCGTACCGTACAAGGCTGTCGCACTGGCCCCTTTTAATACTTGGATGCTTTCGATATCATCCGGATTGATGTCGGAGAATCCGTTACCATAGTCCACGGAAAGTTCGCTGTTTGAACCTGCACCGTAGGCAACACCCGGATTGGTCATCGGACTACTCATCGGTACACCGTCCACTACCACCAATGCGTTGTTTCCGTTCTGGTTCAGCGAGACGTCCCCCCGCAGCGAGATACGGCTCGAATTAAGCGGACCACCGGAAGAGATAACACTCAATCCGGCTACCTTGCCGTTCAGTGCCGTCGACCAGTTGGTGGGCAGGGCACTCGTAATCATATCCCCTTTCACGGTTTCCGTGGCATATCCCAATCCTTTTTCTTCACGTTTGATCCCCAGGGCAGTCACCACCACATCATTCAGTTGTTGCGACTCTTCCGCCAGTTTTACGTTCATCGTATTGCCTGCATAGTTCTTCTGTAGCGTTTTATATCCCACATAACTGAATACAAGCAAATCCTTTTGAGTCAATGTTTTCTTAGTCTTCAGGGAGTAGTTTCCGTCGATGTCGGTCACCGTGCCGTCTGTCGAGTTTTTCACAGCTACGGTAGCCCCGATTAACGGTTCCCCACCTTCACTCGTTATTTTTCCTTTCACTGTTGTCTGTGCGTATGCAGAGCCACAGCACAAGAGCCCAATCGACAGAGAAAGCAGCCATTTGTTTCTTTTCATAATCTTTTACCTTGCTTCTTTTAATTTATTAAATGAAATAAAGTTATTCACACCCGTGTTTTTGTTTCACGGTGCAAAGGAATGCAAGGCAGATTAAGATAGTATTACAGATCTGTTAACAATCTGTGTTGTGCGATAAATACAAATTAATAAAATAAATGGAGGCACGGATTACACGGTTTTAGTTAATAAAAGAACCGCGTAATCCGTGCCTAATAATAAAAGATTATTTTACTTGATTAGATAGAATACTTACTCTGATACTCTTTCGGCGACATCCCCTCGTGCCGTTTGAAGTACCTTCCTAAATACGACTGATCGGGAAAACCAAGTCGGTCGGCTATTTCCTGAATCGTCAGTCCGGTGGATTGAAGCAACACTTTTATCTCCAGGATGGCAAAGTCGTCGATAATCTTTTTGGCAGCCTCGCCCGTCACGCTTTTGCAGATACCTGTCAGGTATTTGGTGGAGATACACAGTTTGCTGGCGTAGAAAGTCACTTCCCGTTGTGAGATACAGTTTTCATGTACCAGTGCGATGAAATTCTTAAAGATTTCATCCTGCCGGCTTCCTCCTTCGATTTCCTGTCGGTCGAAGTAGCGGTAACACTTATCATAAATATCCAGCATAAACGACTGGAGATGATTTTTGGCGATCTGGTTGCGGAAACGGTTTTCACGATCGTTGTATATAGCTGTTGTGGCACGCATTAACCCGTTGATTGCTCCTGTGCTTTCATCCTTGAGTGTATAGCACGGTTTTTCTTTGATGAACCGGAAGAAGATCGGCTCGAAACGGAGGCAGGCTTCGCGAAACATTTCTTTGGGAAATCCGAAGAAAGAAGCTGTGAAATCGCTGCTGTTGCCATTGATGCGGATAATCGTTCCCGGCAAGAGCACGATTTGAGTGTTTTCTACTATTTCATAGTCTTTCAGGTCGATTGTGACGTGTGCCCATCCGCTTCTGCAAAAATAGATGGCACCCCCTTCCAGTTTCCACAGGCGTTGCATAATTGGAGACAGGTTTTCGTCCATTCCGGCAACGAACGGTTCATGAAGTATGGCTAGGCTAGAGTTTTTTGATTCCATTGTTGTTCTTATTTTGGGTACAAAAATAGGACTTTTTCACTAAATATCGGTTTTAATGTTCCTAAAATGAACAAAACTGAAGATACTAAGTCCAGTTTCCTATGAAGAAAACAGTCTACCTTTGCCGCGTTCAAAAATAGTTAAATAGGTAACAGAAAATGAGTAAAAAGGTATGTAAAGTGAAGCAAGGGCTATTGTTGCTCTGCTGTATGGTAGCTGCTACGGGCTGTAAACAAGCTCCTCCGGCACAAATGGAAACAGAATACGAAGTGATGACCGTTTCTCCGGCCGACCGGATGATTTCAAGCGCCTACTCGGCGACCATCCGCGGACGTCAGGATATTGATATTTACCCCCAGGTAAGTGGTACGCTGACTAAAGTCTGTGTAACGGAAGGGCAGCGTGTAAAGAACGGACAGACATTGTTCATCATCGACCAAGTGCCGTATGAAGCTGCTTTGCAGACGGCAGTGGCAAACGTTGAATCGGCCAAGGCCTCTCTGGCTACAGCGCAACTGACGTATGACAGTAAAGAGGAACTGTATAAAGAGAACGTAATTTCCTCTTTCGATTTGAGTACGGCAAAAAACTCCCTGTTGGCTGCCAAAGCACAGTTGGCACAGGCCAAGGCGCAGGAAGTGAGTGCCCGCAATAATCTTTCTTATACGGTTGTGAAAAGTCCGGCCGACGGAGTGGTAGGCACGTTGCCTTACCGTGTAGGAGCTTTGGTTAGTTCCGCTCTTGCCCAGCCGTTGACTACCGTTTCCGACAATTCGGATATGTACGTCTACTTCTCCATGACGGAAAACCAATTACTGGGACTGATCCGCCAATACGGTTCTAAAGAGGAAGCATTGAAAAATATGCCTGCCATCGACCTGCAACTGAACGATAAGTCAGCCTACTCCGAACGGGGACAGATTGAATCTATCAGCGGAGTGATCGACCGTTCGACGGGTACGGTCAGCCTGCGTGCAGTTTTCCCGAACAAGGAAGGATTGCTGCATAGCGGTGGTGCGGGTAATGTGATTGTTCCTGTTCAAAAAACAGCTGCGCTGACCATTCCACAGGCTGCCACTTTCGAAATACAAGATAAGAGATATGTCTATAAGGTAGTGGACGGCAAGGCTCAATCCAGCCAGGTACAAGTGACCCGTGTCAATGGCGGTCGGGAATTTATTGTAGATGAAGGATTGGCACCGGGAGATGTGATCGTGGCAGAAGGAGTAGGTTTGCTTCGTGAAGGTACTCCGGTCAAGGCAAAGGCTGCTCAAACTCCAGTGGCAGGAGTGACAAATGCTAATCAATCCTCATCAACAGAGACAACAACGAAGTCTCCGGCAACTACTACTGAAAATTAAACCAAGGAGGAATCATTCATGAATTTAAGAACCTTTATAGAACGCCCCGTATTATCGGCAGTCATCTCTATCACGATTGTCGTAGTGGGTATCATCGGGCTGTTCAGCTTGCCCGTTGAGCAGTATCCCGATATTGCTCCGCCTACCATTATGGTGAGTACCACCTATTATGGCGCCAGTGCGGAAACATTGCAGAAGAGTGTTATTGCGCCTTTGGAAGAGGCGATCAACGGAGTGGAAGACATGACCTACATGACTTCCTCCGCCACCAATTCCGGTTCGGTGAGCATCACCGTCTATTTTAAGCAGGGCACAGACCCCGATATGGCGGCTGTCAACGTGCAGAACCGTGTATCACGTGCTACGGGACAACTTCCGGCGGAGGTAACCCAGGTCGGTGTGACCACTTCCAAGCGTCAGACGAGTATTCTGCAGATGTTCTCATTGTATAGTCCGGACGACAGTTACGACGAGAACTTCCTGTCCAACTATATCAGCATCAACCTGAAACCGCAGATTCTTCGTATCTCCGGTGTGGGCGACCTGATGATTATGGGCGGTGAATATAGTATGCGTGTATGGATGAAACCGGACGTGATGGCACAGTACAAACTGATTCCGTCCGATATCACCGGTGTGCTTGCCGAGCAGAATATCGAATCGGCTACCGGTTCGTTCGGTGAAAATTCCGATGAGACTTATCAGTATACGATGAAGTACACCGGACGTCTCATTACTCCCGAAGAATTCGGGGATATCGTCATCCGTTCCACCGACAATGGCGAAGTCTTGAAACTGAAAGACGTTGCCGATATCCAACTGGGACAGGACAGCTACGCTTACCACGGTGGTATGGACGGTCATCCGGGTGTATCCTGTATGGTGTTCCAGACGGCAGGTTCCAATGCGACCGAAGTAAACCAGAATATCGACAAACTCCTCGAAGAGGCAAGTAAAGACCTTCCGAAAGGCGTGGAACTGACGCAGATGATGAGCTCCAACGACTTCCTGTTCGCTTCCATTCATGAGGTGGTGAAAACGTTGATCGAGGCTATCATCCTGGTTATCCTTGTGGTGTACGTCTTCTTGCAGGACTTCCGTTCTACATTGATTCCGCTGGTCGGAATTGTGGTTTCCCTGGTGGGTACGTTTGCTTTCATGGCGATAGCCGGATTCAGTATCAACCTGCTGACCCTGTTTGCGCTAGTGCTCGTTATCGGTACGGTGGTGGATGATGCCATTATTGTCGTCGAGGCGGTGCAGGCGCGGTTCGATGTGGGCTACAGGTCGTCATATATGGCAAGTATCGACGCTATGAAAGGAATCAGTAATGCCGTTATCACCTCTTCGCTGGTGTTTATGGCGGTGTTCATTCCGGTGTCCTTCATGGGCGGCACTTCCGGTACGTTCTATACCCAGTTCGGTTTGACGATGGCGGTTGCGGTAGGTATCTCCGCTATTAACGCGTTGACTTTGAGTCCGGCTTTGTGTGCATTGCTGCTGAAACCTTATATTAATGAAGACGGAACGCAGAAGAACAACTTTGCGGCACGCTTCCGTAAGGCTTTCAATTCGGCTTTCGATGTGATGGTGGATAAATATAAGACGATTGTATTGTTCTTTATCAAGCGCAGATGGTTGACATGGTCGTTGCTGGCTTGTTCCGTGGTATTGCTTGTGTTACTGATGAATAACACGAAGACCAGTCTGGTACCCGACGAAGATCAGGGTGTTATTTTCGTGAATGTAAGTACGGCGGCAGGCAGTTCGCTGACAACGACGGATAAGGTGATGGAACGTATCGAAAAACGCCTGATAGAAATACCTCAACTGAAACACGTGCAGAAAGTGGCCGGTTACGGATTGTTGGCAGGACAGGGTAGTTCGTTCGGTATGTTGATTCTCAAACTGAAACCGTGGGACGAACGTCCGGGTGATGAGGACAATGTGCAGTCGGTGATCGGTCAGGTATATGCGCGTACGGCTGATATCAAGGATGCCAGTGTGTTCGCCATCTCCCCGGGTATGATTCCGGGTTACGGTATGGGTAATGCGCTCGAACTCCACATGCAAGATAAGATGGGCGGTGATATGAACGAGTTCTTCACCACCACCCAGCAATACTTGGGAGCTTTGAACCAGCGGCCTGAAATATCGATGGCTTATTCGACGTTCGACGTTCGCTATCCGCAGTGGACGGTAGAGGTGGATGCGGCTAAATGTAAGCGTGCAGGTATCACGCCCGATGCAGTGTTGAGTACGCTGTCCGGTTATTACGGTGGACAGTATGTGTCCAATTTCAACCGTTTTTCTAAAGTGTACCGTGTCATGATTCAGGCCGATCCGGTGTTCCGTTTGGACGAAACTTCCCTCGATAATGCTTTTGTGCGTATGTCGAATGGAGAGATGGCGCCATTGAGCCAGTTCGTTACGCTGACCCGTAGCTATGGTGCGGAATCGTTGAGCCGTTTCAATATGTATAACTCCATTGCGGTAAATGCGATGCCGGCCGACGGATATAGTACGGGAGACGCCATCAAGGCTGTGCAGGAAACTGCCGAACAGTCTCTTCCGAAAGGCTATGGCTATGATTACGGAGGTATCACCCGTGAGGAAAACCAGCAGAGCGGTACGACGATCATTATTTTCGGTATCTGCTTCCTGATGATTTACCTTATTTTGAGTGCGCTTTATGAGAGCTTCATTATTCCGTTCGCTGTTCTTTTGAGTGTGCCTTGCGGATTGATGGGTAGCTTCCTTTTCGCCTGGATGTTCGGACTGGAGAATAATATCTATCTGCAAACAGGTTTGATTATGTTGATTGGTCTGCTGGCGAAGACGGCTATTTTGCTGACGGAATATGCTGCCGAACGTCGTAAAGCAGGTATGGGGCTGATTGCTTCTGCGGTCAGTGCGGCTAAAGCCCGTCTGCGTCCGATTCTGATGACGGCATTGACGATGATTTTCGGTCTGTTCCCGTTGATGATGTCAAGTGGAGTGGGAGCCAACGGTAACCGTTCATTGGGTACGGGTGTAGTAGGTGGTATGACCATCGGTACGTTGGCGTTGCTCTTCATCGTGCCTACTTTGTTTATTGCTTTCCAGTGGTTGCAGGAACGTTTGCGTCCCGTGCAGAGCGTCCCGACGCATGACTGGCAGATTGAAGAAGAAATCAAAGTGAGCGAGGAAGAAAAATCTAAAGCTGGAAAAGAATAATTGATAATTAAAGGCTTTAGGCACGGATTACACGGATTTGGCTACGCAATCTTTTGGAACCGTGTAATCCGCGTAATCCGTTCCTGAATTAAAATAAGAACTAATGAGAAAAATAATCATTCTGTCCGCAGCAACGCTTATATTGAGTAGTTGCGGTATCTACAATAAATACAAACCGGTATCGGAAGTTCCCGAAGGACTTTACGGCAGCGAGTCTGTTGCTGCCACCGATACGGCAAACTTCGGTAACCTCTCGTGGCGGGAGGTCTTTACCGACCCTTATCTGCAGAATTTGGTGGATTCGGCACTCTTGCGCAACACCGATATGCAAACTGCCCATTTGCGTGTGAAAGAAGCGGAAGCCACGCTGCTGACGTCCAAACTATCTTATCTGCCTTCTTTGTTTCTGGCACCGGAAGGAGCTGCCAGCAGCTTCGACCGTGGAAAGGCTACACAAACTTATTCGCTGCCCGTGACTGCTTCGTGGGAACTGGATATTTTTGGAAAGGTGACAACAGCAAAGCGTCGTGCGAAAGCTGCCTACGAACAGAGCAAGGAATATGAACAGGCTGTCAAGACGCAGTTAGTAGCATCCGTTGCCAATACGTATTACACCTTGCTGATGCTCGATTCGCAGTATGAGATAGCTGTGGCTACCGAAGCTGCCTGGAAAGAAAGTGTAAATGCCACCCGTGCCATGAAAAAGGCCGGGATGGTGAATGAGGCCGGACTGGCGCAGACGGAGGCTACCTACTTCAATATATGTACCACTGTGCTCGACCTGAAAGAGCAAATCAATCAGGCGGAAAATTCACTGGCACTTTTACTGGCAGAAACTCCTCACAAAATACAGCGTGGCAAATTGGGAAATCAACAGTTGCCGGAAAACTTCTCCGTGGGTGTTCCCTTACAGATGCTTGCCAACCGTCCTGACGTGCGTAGCGCAGAATTTTCGTTGGCACAGGCTTTCTATACCACGAATGCCGCCCGTGCCGCTTTCTATCCTTCCATCACGTTGAGCGGCAGTGCAGGATGGACCAACAGTGCAGGGAGCATGATTGTCAACCCGGGTAAGTTCCTGGCCTCCGCCGTGGCTTCCCTGACGCAGCCTTTGTTTAATAAAGGAGCGAACATCGCCCAACTGAAAATAGCGAAAGCCCAACAGGAGGAAGCCCGCCTTAGTTTCGAACAGACCTTGCTGAACGCAGGCGTGGAAGTGAACGAGGCACTGGTGCAGTACCAGACTGCCCGCGAGAAAGCCGACTACTACAACAAGCAGGTGGCTTCCCTGCAAACAGCAGCCAAAAGCACAAGCCTGTTGATGAAACATGGCAACACCACTTATCTGGAAGTATTGACCGCCCAACAGACGTTGCTCAACGCGCAACTGTCACAAGTAGCGAACCGCTTTACCGAAATCCAAGGCGTAATCACTTTGTATCAGGCATTGGGTGGCGGCCGTATGTAGGGAGGTATGTATGAATCCAGAAACACTGCGTTGCCGGATACTCGACTACACCAAGCGGGAAATGTACCAGCATGGTGCCGACGGGTTGACGATGGATGATATAGCCAGGGGAATGAAGATGTCGAAGCGGACACTCTACAAGCTCTTTCCCAGCAAAACGAGTCTGTTCCGTGTCTGTCTTTCTGATTTTGCCAACGGAATCAGAAGCCGGATCCAGCAAAAACAGATACGGATGGACAGCTCGTGCATGGAGGCACTTTTCATCACAGTGGATGGCTATCTCACCCTGCTTCATTTGCTGGGGAAGAAGTTGCTGATGGATATTGCTGCCGACAGGGAATACCGTGCTGCTTTCAAGCGGGAGGAGGCTTTCTGGTTGCAGCAGTTGATTGATGTCTTGACGCATTGCAAGATTTGCGGTTATCTGCTTCCCGGAGTCAATCCCGACCGTTTTGCACCGGATTTGCAGGAGGTCATCTACCAGAGCAGTTTGCAAGGCACCCCGTACTTGGTACAGCGTATGTTGAACTATACGCTTCTGCGGGGGCTTTTTAAGATGGACGGCATCCGTTATATTGACGAACACCTGAAACCTGATAATTTGAATGTTTGTGTATGAAGAGAAAGAGGTGGGCTACCCTGCAAAGGGAGTTCACCTCTTTTATTTTCTTCGTTCGTAAACGGTTGGTTACAACATAGTGCCTTTATGAATCCGATTACTTTATAACCCTTCGATTATGCTTAAAGGTAAATCGGTACATTCTGCGATAGACTCATTGTCTATCCCTTTGGCTTTCATGTTCCGGGCTATTTTCAGCTGGATTTCTTGTGTACCCAGCAAGCTGAAATCTATTAAGTTTCAGCTTGCTTCGTTTAAAACCTTTATAACTTTAGTAAATGAGACATCAGAAACAATTAATCCGGATAATCAGCCTAAATCCAATTAGAATATCCTACTTTTGTACACAGAATTAAATAAGGAACAAAATGAGGACAAAAGACTGGAAAGCAATAAATAATGCCAAAGTGCTGGTAGTGGGTGAAGACTCTAATTTACAATGGTCGGAGACTGTGCCTGAATATGTAATGTTTGCCGATTACTACTTCCGTGGCTTTCCTGAAGATCATGGTGAACGCAGCCGTAATGTAGAGGCACGCAACCTTTTCAACTATATCACCAAACTGACGGGTAACCAAATGACTCCCGAAGATTTTTATATCACCAATCTATGCAATGATAACTTGGAACCTGCCCCCAAAGGAAAGAGGGTTCTCATACCCGAAGATAAAGCTCTGAAAGGAATTGAACACATCGAATGGATTTTATCACAGAATCCCACCATCGAATACGTGTTTGCCATGTCGCTGCAAACCAATTACTGGCTTCAGAAAAGCGGGTTCTACGAAGGTAGTGCCGAGTTTCTATCAGCTGCCGAACCCCGGCGCACAGGAACTGAAAACTATCAGCCTTTTTACCAACCGGTAGACGGCAAAGCATTTATCCAAGTCTGTGGTAATTGTTATGATGCCAAAAACTTTCCGGTGAAAGTGATTCCTATTCTTCCTGCTAAAGATTTTCCTTTATCCGAGCAGAACATGGAGCGATACGGGGAAACTTGCAAAAAGGTGAGTAGTTATTTTAAATAAAGCCACCAGACTTTCAAAAGAAGAAATAGAGAAGTTGTGAAATCTACTTATTACGATTAACTCCTTCAAGGAGGAGACGGGAATACATATTATAAATAAGGTGTTCCCTTCTTCTTCCCATATTCAGCTTTTTTGTCTCTTATTTTCCTTTTCTCTTTTTCCTTTTTCCTCTCTTTTTGCTATTTTGTTCCTGTTCACCTTTTCTTTTTTTCGTATTTCGAAAATCCTTTTTCGGAAATAGGATGAAAAAGAAAAAATCAGTAGTAATTTTTAAAAGGCAGAAATATTTCTTTGGTTTTGTATAGAACAAAAGAAAATAATTTCTCACTTTTGTAGCTGCAATAAGGGATAGGCGCCCTGTGAAATGTCTACTTTCTGGAAAAAGGATGAATGAAAACAGAATACTTCTTGCGTTAAAATCAGAAAAAAGTTTTCCGTTTTGGAAAACTTTCTGTATCAGCGAGAAAGAAATGTTTCCCGAAATTTAATGTTAAAAGCTAACCAAGCTATTAGATTATCTTCTATCTTTGTATCCGGTTTCGGAGCTAAAAGAGGTTTAGTCAATGAGGGAACGCTGTGTAAATCGGCGACAGTACCCGCTGCTGTAATTCTCTAAGAATCCGCACAATAAGCCACTGCATCGATGTCGGTGTGGGAAGGTGTTGCGAGGGAGGGATAAGTCAGAAGACCTGCCGGAACTTTTTCTTTTAGTTATCAATATTTTAAATTTAAACTTTCGGGAGTTAAAGTTATGAACTACGCGGAAATTTGTATCATCAAACGTGATGGTAAGAGAGAAGATTTCTCTATCAGTAAGATCAAGAATGCAATTAGTAAAGCATTCAGTGCAACAGGTATTCAGGATGAGCAGCAGTTGGTGGCTGACATCACTATGAACGTAATCAGTCAGTTTACTACTCCTACTATTACCGTAGAAGAGATTCAGGATTTAGTAGAAAAGTCGTTGATGAAAGTACGCCCGGAAGTAGCGAAGAAATATATTATTTATCGCGAATGGCGGAATACGGAGCGCGATAAGAAAACCCAGATGAAGCAAGTGATGGACGGCATCGTTGCTATCGACAAGAACGATGTCAACTTGAGCAATGCCAACATGAGCAGTCACACGCCTGCCGGACAGATGATGACGTTCGCTTCCGAAGTAACCAAAGATTATACGTATAAATACCTGTTGCCGAAACGTTTTGCCGAAGCGCACCAGTTGGGAGATATTCACATTCACGACTTGGATTATTATCCGACAAAGACGACGACCTGTATCCAATATGATATGGATGACCTCTTTGAACGTGGTTTTCGCACCAAGAACGGTAGTATCCGTACCCCGCAAAGCATCCAGAGTTATGCTACGTTGGCTACTATTATTTTCCAGACGAATCAGAATGAGCAGCATGGCGGACAGGCAATTCCTGCTTTCGATTTCTTCATGGCAAAAGGTGTGGCCAAATCTTTCCGCAAGCATCTGGCATCGTTCATCAATTTCTATGTCGCCATGGAAAACGGAAATCAGGCCGATGAGAAATCCATCCGCACATTGATTAAAGAATATCTTCCGTCTATCAAGACTACTGAAGCCGAACGCGAAACATTGCGCATTGCTTTGGTGGCTTTACAGATTATTATAGATAAGGAACACCTTGCCCGTATCGTTGAGAAAGCTTATCAGCAGACTCGCAAAGATACCCATCAGGCCATGGAAGGATTTATCCACAACCTGAACACGATGCATTCACGTGGCGGTAATCAGGTGGTATTCAGCTCCATCAATTACGGTACGGACACTTCTGCCGAAGGCCGCATGGTGATCGAAGAATTGCTGAAAGCTACCATTGAAGGATTGGGTACAAGAGGTGAGGTGCCTGTATTCCCGATCCAGATTTTCAAGGTGAAAGACGGAGTTTCTTACTCGGAAAAAGACTTTGAGAAAGCAATGAAAGCGGAAAATATCGAAGAGGCAATGACCGACCGTTACGAGGCTCCCAACTTCGACTTGCTGTTGAAGGCTTGCCAGACTACGGCGAAAGCATTGTTCCCGAACTTCATGTTTCTCGACGCACCTTTCAACCAGAACGAGAAATGGAGAGCGGACGATCCGAAACGTTACATCTACGAATTGGCGACGATGGGTTGCCGTACCCGTGTATTTGAAAATGTGGCAGGAGAAAAATCTTCTTTAGGTCGTGGCAATCTTTCATTCACTACGCTGAATATGCCGAGACTGGCAATTGAAGCCCGCATCAAGGCGGAAAACCTGATAGAGGATGAACGCAACAAGGATGCCATTGAACAGAAGGCAAAAGAAATTTTCATCGAATCCGTACACCAAATGTCCGTGCTTGTAGCCGATCAGCTTTACGAGCGTTATCAGTATCAGCGTACGGCCCTGGCACGTCAGTTCCCGTTCATGATGGGAAATAATGTGTGGAAAGGCGGCGGTGAGCTGAACCCGAATGAACAGGTGGGTGATGCATTGCGCAGCGGTACGCTGGGTATCGGATTTATCGGCGGACACAACGCGATGGTGGCTCTCTACGGACAAGGTCACGGCCACAACCAGAAAGCATGGGACACGCTGTATGAAGCGGTGATGGAAATGAATAAAGTGGTAAACGAATATAAAGAGAAATATAACCTGAACTACTCCGTTCTGGCTACTCCTGCCGAAGGACTTTCGGGACGTTTCACTAAAATGGATCGTCGGAAATATGGAAAAATCCCCGGAGTGACAGACCGCGACTATTATGTCAACTCTTTTCACGTAGACGTGAAAGAACCGATCAGCATCGTTGAGAAAATCAAGCGTGAAGCTCCGTTCCACGCCATTACGCGCGGCGGACATATCACGTATGTAGAACTGGACGGTGAAGCACAGAAGAATGTACGTGCCATCGCCAAGATTGTGAAAGTGATGCACGACGAGGGGATTGGCTACGGCTCTATCAATCACCCGGTAGATACTTGTCATAACTGTGGTTACAAAGGGGTTATCTTCGATAAATGTCCGGTGTGCCAGAGTGAAAGCATCCTTCGTATGCGCCGTATAACCGGTTACCTGACAGGCGATTTGAGTTCCTGGAACTCTGCTAAACGGGCAGAAGAACAAGACCGCGTAAAACACCTGTAGAAGTGAATTTATTAGGAACTTATCCTGAAACGATTGTCGATGGTGAAGGCATCCGGTACTCTATTTATCTTGCCGGATGTTCCCATCACTGTCCTGGTTGCCACAACCCGGAGAGCTGGAATCCGAGGGCGGGGGAAGAGTTGACGGAAGAAAAAATACAGTCCATCATCCGTGAAATCAAGGCAAATCCTTTGCTGGACGGTGTTACTTTTTCCGGTGGTGATCCGTTCTTCCATCCGGAGGAGTTTCTGCTTTTACTGAAACGGGTGAAAGAGGAGACGGGGATGAATGTGTGGTGCTATACAGGATATAGCTACGAAGAAATCAAGGCACAGCCCCGCTTGAGTGCTGCCCTTGATTATATAGATGTGTTGGTGGACGGACGCTTCGAGCAGGCTCTTTTTTCTCCGTATCTGGAGTTCAGGGGAAGCAGTAATCAACGGATCTTGAAGTTGAAGTAACGACTTTTCTCCACTAAAAAACTTATTTTTCAAAGGAAACAAAAACACCTGTACCATTGTTTTGTTTACCTTTACGAAACCAAGTGAATCATTTTTCATCACAGAGTAACGCGGTGCTTTTTTTGTCGTCGGTGGTGTTTGTGTTTGCATCCCTGCGTTGCTTTATGGTGAAAAAAGAATGACTACTTACAAGAATAAGTTTTTATGGTACAATCGATAAATTCAACTCAAAAAATAGAGGAAACCGACGGATTGCCGATGCCTAAGCGTATTTGGGCGGTGGTGTCCGTTGGATTCGCTCTTTGTATGTCGGTATTGGATATTAACATCGTCAATATCGTACTACCCACGCTTTCGCATGATTTTGGGACTTCTCCCGCTGTAACCACCTGGATTATCAACGGCTATCAGCTGGCCATCGTCATATCGCTACTGTCTTTTTCTGCTTTGGGTGAAATCATCGGTTACCGGAAAGTCTTTCTTTCGGGTATCGGTCTGTTTTGCATCACTTCGTTGATCTGTGCCTTGTCCGATTCGTTTTGGACGTTAACCGTCGCCCGTATTTTTCAGGGGTTCAGTGCCTCTGCCATCACCAGCGTGAATACGGCACAGCTACGTTACATCTATCCGAAGAGCCAGATTGGGCGGGGAATGGGGATTAATGCGATGGTCGTTGCCATATCGGCTGCCGCCGGGCCTTCTGTGGCGAGCGGTATTCTTTCTATTGCCAGCTGGCACTGGTTATTTGCTATTAATGTTCCGTTAGGACTACCGCATTGTTCCTCGGCATCAAACATCTGCCAAGGCAGGAGGAACGCTCGAAACGCAAGTTTGATTATATCAGCGCCATAGCGAATGCGGTTACCTTCGGCCTGCTTATATATACGCTGGACGGATTCGCCCATCACGAGGAAATGGATTTTCTTTTCATCCAACTGGTTGTATTGGCAGTGGTAGGCACGTACTATGTGCGCCGGCAACTCACGCAGACTACTCCGCTATTGCCGCTCGACCTGTTGCGGATTCCGATTTTCCGGTTATCCATCCTGACTTCCATTTGTTCCTTTATCGCTCAAATGTCGGCAATGGTTTCCCTGCCTTTTTTCCTGCAGAACACTTTAGGACACAGTGAGGTGATGACCGGACTTTTGCTTACTCCGTGGCCGTTGGCTACGCTGGTCACAGCTCCATTGGCAGGGTATCTCGTGGAGCGTATTCACCCCGGTATACTGGGAAGTATCGGGATGGTTTTGTTTGCCATCGGGCTTTTCTCGCTTTCCAGTCTGACTGCCGAATCATCTGATATAAGTATTATCCTGCGTTTGATGTTATGCGGTGCAGGCTTCGGATTGTTTCAGACGCCAAACAACAGTACAATTATCTCTTCCGCTCCTACGCAGCGTTCGGGAGGGGCCAGTGGGATGCTGGGAATGGCCCGCCTGTTGGGACAGACCACCGGAACAACATTGGTTGCCTTGCTTTTCAGCTTTGTCACTCATAGCCGGAGCACGGCTGTTTGCCTGATGGTAGGGAGTGGGTTTGCCGTTGTGGCAGCTATCGTCAGTAGCTTGAGGCTATCACAGCCTTCCACCCTGAAAAGAAAATAATGAAGTCCTGAAAGAGGATTAAGTCTTTCAGAACTTCACAGGAACATCATACAACATATCAGTAAGTAATCATTCAAGATGAACTTGAAAGATTTGACTTTCTAGTATTTCGTTTCCCGTATGACTTCTACCAGACGGCGGAAATCTTCCGGATGCACATCACCGATGTTTCCGATACGGAAGGTATCTGCTTTTGAAATCTTTCCCGGGTAAATCACGAATCCTTTATTTTTCAGTGCATAGTAGAATGTTTTGAAGTCGAATCCTTCATGCGGATAAAGGAAAGAAGTGATGATAGGCGACTGGATGTCATCTTCGAGTAATGTTTTGAATCCGAGTGCACGCATACCTTCCACCAAAATACGGTGATTTTCGCAGTAGCGTTGGTAACGTGCTTCTACGCCTCCTTCTTCAATCAATTCGGTCAGGGCTTGTTTGAAAGCACGGACAACGTGTGTCGGTGAAGTGAAGCGCCATTTTCCGTGTCCTTTTTCCATTGTTTCCCATTGGTCGTAGATGTCCAGGGAAAGAGAGCGTGCCACTCCTTTGCAATATTTTAATTCCGAACGGCGGGCGATGATGAATCCGAATCCCGGTACACCCTGAATACACTTGTTGGAACTGCTGATTAGGAAGTCGATACCGAGTTCGTTTACATCTAAGGGGATACCTCCGAAGCTGCTCATACAGTCTACAATCAGCTTTTTACCATGCATCTTGACGATGTGGGACAGTTCTTTGATCGGATTCAGGATACCGGTCGTTGTTTCGCAATGAACGAAAGCGACATGTGTGATATCGGAGTTATTGCTAAGATAATCGTCTACATATTCAACTGATACCTGCTCTGTTTCTTCAAAAGCCAGCATGTCGTAGTCGAGATGGTAATATTCTGCAATGTTGCCCATACGGTCGCCATAGGCTCCGTTGCTACAAATCAGGAGTTTGTCTTTCGGGGTGATGGTGGCGCCTAAAACGGCCTCCACGCAATAGGTTCCGCTTCCCTGTAAAAGGATGGAAGTGTATTCTTCCGGTTTTTTAGTGGCGATGTTAACCAGGTCTTTGCGGAGTTCCTGAACAATGCCGAGGTTGTAGTCTTCGTCCCATGTACACCAGTCGGTCATCATGGCTTCTTTTACTGTTTCAGAGGTGGTTAGAGGTCCCGGAGTTAATAACAAATATGGTTTCATAATGATGTTTTCTTTAGAAATGAATAAATAAATGATTTTGTTTCTTTTCTGATTGTTGGGTGCGGGCTTGAATGTTAGTTGCCGGCGTTGATCGTTTCAATCAGTGCGGGAAGTTCTTCGATAGTGCGTATCACGTAAGAAGCTCCTGCGGCAAGCATGCGCTCTTTGACATCGGCGATGCGGGCTTCGAGTTCGGAGGCAGGCATTGATTTTGTTTCTGCTTCGGTAAGTGCCATTTCATTGCTGCCGAGAATCACGCCTACACTATACACTTTCGCGTTCACTCCTTCGAGAATATCGGCAATCGTATCACCCACTTTTATAACGGCGTCGAGGCTGGGGACTGCTAATTTCGTCAGGTTCTCAAAAATCATGTAAGGAGCGGGACGTCCGGCGGGAAGCAGGTTGGGAGTGGCGCAATAATCCACGTGGTATCCTTTTGCCTGTGCGGCGGGGAGAACTACATCCATCATTTCGCGGGTATAGCCGGTGGTCGATCCTATTTTAATACCTGCGGCACGCAATTTTTCCAAAGTTGGGATTACTCCCGGAATAGGGTCTGTGTAGTTTTCGAGAGAGGCGAAGAGATGCTTCTCGAAAAGGCGGTTTAGTTCTACCACGTCTTCTTCCGTCCAGGCGCGTTGGTAACGGGCGGTAAACTGTTCGTTCACGTCAGGCATGGAAAGTAGTTCGCGGATGTGTTGAATTTTGGGTAGTCCCATTGGTTTGCGGGTCTGTACAACATCGATTACCAGTCCTTTTTCGGCAAATGCTTCGATAAAAGCAGCCACGGGGGCAAAACATCCATAGTCAACGGCTGTACCAGCCCAGTCCATAATAATACATTCAATCTTTTTCATTCTTGTTTCTATATAATATTGGTTTATTCGTCGGAAATTAATAAGAAGCGAGGGAGGGGACGGGGCAGGATTCGTTCCCGCGTATTTCACTCTGTTTCCCTTTTCTGTATTTTTGTGTCAGATAAATCATTGCTAAGGTGAACGCAAAGGTGCAGACGATTCCTACTGTCCCTGCCATCGTATTGTAGAACTCCAGCCAATTCAAATCCGGGTTGAAACATTCTTTCACTACCAATACCACCACTGTGCCTGTGTAGCCGATGGAATCGACCATCGCTATGAAGAAACCTACATTTCCCTTGATGCGGAAACAGGCGATGAAGCGGTCGAAGAAAATGGTTTGAAAGCTCAAGTAGGAAAAATAGAGGCAGAGGCTCTGGATAAATAACCACACGAGCGGAGAAAGTTGCAGGGTATGGTAGTTGAATGCCACAGTGCTAAGTGTGATTGCTCCCGCAATGACAAGGGTCAATAGAACGGAAAGTACTTTGATGTGGCTTTTCATCACTGCCAAGGTGGCGAAAATGGCCAGGATAATCAGTGTGACTACACCGTCCACTTTGGCGAATACCCACGGGGAAAGTCCGGCGGCATTGACGTCTATGATTTTCACCAGAAAGTCTTCCTTGACATCTTGCAAAACGGTGAGAAAGAGGTTGGCGAAGAAAAGCAGTGTCAATATGGGAGCAAAGCTGCGGAACAGGTTCCAGCGTTGTTGTTTGTTGAGAGTGACACGTTCCACACGCAGTGCTTTGTCTTCGGCAGTCGGTTTGGGCAGGTGATCGAGGATATAGCCCAGTCCTGCCAGCAAGGGCAATGCTACCGCACCGATCAGTGCAGGCATCCAGAACTCACTGACGTGCAGGGTGTCGACAACGAAAAGTCCGATGGATTTGGCTGTGCCGCTACTGACTGCGATACTGAGTCCGAAAAGGGAAGCGAGCAGATCCGTCACCCGGCGTCCTTCGAGGAAGCTGAAGATGACTCCCCACATACAGCCAAGCGACAGTCCGTTGAAGAACAACGCCAACACATTGAACGGGCGGGGCAGGCATCCGAAAAGAACCAAAGAGAGTTCGGCCACTAAAATAGAAACAAGAATGAATTTCAGGCGGCCTTCTCTCTTCAGTTCGGAAATAAGTTTGATCCCGATAAACTTGGATACCATATATCCGAATATCTGGATGATGCTGGTGGCTATCTTATAGTCCATACCAAATAGTTCCATGCCGTCGAACGTGGCGGCGGTGAACGGTTTGCGTAGTGCGTAGACTAATGAATAGGATAGCAGTGCCGCTCCTCCCGCATAAAGGATAAAGAGTAAATCGGAAAGTTTCTTTTGGGCCGAAGGCGACAGTTTTTCTTTGAAATTCATAATGCTATTTTTTTGTTTCCGGTGCAAAAGTAGGGTGTCGGAGCGAACGAAAAAATGAATTTCAATGAATCATATTGTATATATGAGCCTTTAAGTGTACTGAAATATTAATGTAATATTCATGCAATACAAACATAATACCTTAGTCATTCCTTTGCAACGGAATCAATTAACAAACCGAAAAATCATGGACGAACTTACGGATATTTATAAAAGAATAGAGTACCTGCGCAACAACGGGGTGAAGATGAAAGAAATTGCCGACCGGGTGGATATGGCTCCGAGTGTGTTGTCTGCTTTGTATTCGAGTGTGCTTCCCGCTTATATCGACTTATTGAAAACACGCACACCGGACGAGGCGCTGGATGAAGCTTTGGCACTGGTGAATAATGTTTCCAAGAAACGCTTATTAAATAATGTGGGATCGGTGAGGCTGTTGCTTCAGGAGATGGAACCGGACGTGCAGAGCGAGGCGGAGAATGGCAACTCTTTTATCAAGTTGCTGGGGAAAGAGGCGAAGGAGTCTGTGCAGGAGGTGTATAATTATAGCGGTATGTATCTTAGTTACAGTTTGTCGTCTTCTACGGATAGCTTGAAGATCGAGCCGTACATGATTTGTGCTTCCGAGAATAATGAGTATGTGAAGGTGGGGATGATTAATGCGTATAAGTCGGTGCATTGGGGGAGCGGGATTATCAGTAATCATCAGAACTCTTACCTGATGTTCAACGAAAGGGATTTGCCACAGTTTGCGCTGGTGACTATTTACCTGCAACTTCCGCATTATGAGTTTCCGAATATGCTGAAAGGGCTTTATCTCTGTCTGGACTACAATCATAATCCGATTGCGCGTCGTATTGTATTGGTGAAACAGTCGGATAGTACGGATGTTAATCAGTTTCTGGAGATGGAAGGGTGTCTGGTTCCGCGGGCGGAATTGACTCCGGAATTGGAGGTGTACTATAATTATACGTGTCAGGAGGGAGATTATATCAAAACGTGCACGGTGCCTTCACCTAAGTTGGATGAGACGGATTTGGAGAGAGAGAAGAAGATGTTGAAGATTTAAAGACAAACAACAATAAAAAAAGATCCCGGATGAAAATTGGTTTTTAAAACCTTTTTCATCCGGGATGATTCTTTTTATATGTTTTCTCTATCTTTCTATTGTTATATTCGCTAGAAGAAGAATCGCAAAATATCATTGAAGTTAGCCCATATCAACAGACCGAAGAGCAGAATCATGCCGGTCATCTGGGCGTATTCCATAAACTTGTCGCTCGGTTTGCGGCGGGCTATCATCTCGTAGAAGAGGAAGAGCACGTGGCCACCGTCTAATGCGGGGATAGGGAGGATGTTCATGAAAGCCAGGATGATGGAAAGGAAGGCTGTCATATACCAGAACTGGTGCCAGTCCCAGGTAGCGGGGAAGATGCTGCCGATCGTTCCGAAGCCGCCCAGTTGTTTGGCTCCTTCTTTTGAGAAGAGGTATTTCATGTTTCCTACATAGCCTTTCAGGGTTTTCACACCGAGGGAGACACCTGCGGGGAAGGATTCAAAGAAGGCATATTCTTTTTTTACCATAGGGAGCAGACGGTCTGTGACGAGACAGGCGGTTACACCCATCAGGTAGGCGGAGTCTACACGCATACTTAGCGTGTCTGTTGCACCGTTACGCACATAAGTCAGCGTGATTAGACGCGGATCTATGCTGTCTTTGAGCAGGGTTGCTTTGTTTTTCTTACGTTCTGCCATCGCTTCTTTGAAGTCGGAGAAAGAGATCGGTGTTCCGTTCAGGGCGATGATGCTGTCACCTGCCTGGATTCCTGCTTGTGCGGCAGGAGAGTTCACCATTACGCTGTCTATAACGTACGGGAAACGGTAGGAGGCGAAGCGGACACTGTCTGCCAAGAGGCGTTGCATCAGGTCTTCCGGGATATAGACGGAGGCTTTTGCCCCGTTACGGATGACGCTTACTTCGCGTGCATCGGCAATCTGGCTCAACATGTCGCCGTCATAACGTTCGAAAGGAACACCGTCGGCAGAAAGGAGGATATCACCGTCCTGGAAACCTACCGCTTTGGCAGTCTCGTTGAATTCCATACCAAGAGGGGCTTCCTGTACCTTTATATATTGATCGCCCCATGCAAAAAGAATCATGGAGTAGATGAACAGTGCCAACAGGAAGTTGAACAGTACGCCACCCACCATTATCAGCAGACGTTGCCACGCCGGCTTGGAACGGAACTCCCACGGTTGTTCGGGTTGTTTCATCTGTTCGGTATCCATCGACTCATCAATCATGCCGGCTATTTTGACATAACCGCCCAATGGCAACCAGCCTACTGCATACTCTGTGTCACTTTTCTTGGGTTTGAACTTAAAAAGGGTGAACCAAGGGTCAAAAAATAAGCAGAATTTTTCTACACGCACCTTAAACAAACGGGCAAAAAGAAAATGCCCGCCTTCATGAACGATAACGAGCAAGGATAAGCTCATAATCAATTGCAGGGCACGAATCAAAAATGTTTCCATATAGTCTATTTACAGTTTAAAGCCTTCAACTAATTCTCTACCGAAGAGAGGATATAAAGGCTATTTTCAATTTATATTAATACTAATCAATTTCTTTATTTTCTTTGTTCATCAATGGGATGAAGCGGATCATATCAGACTGGCTGCTATTTTCCTTGCTTCCGCATCCGTAGCTACATAATCGTCGTATGTCGGATTGGCGATGAAGGCAACCCGTTCCATTGTTTTCTCTATTACGTCGCTCATGCCGAGGAAGCTGATGCCGTCTTTCAGGAAAGAGGCTACCACTACTTCATTGGCAGCATTGACGATACAGGGCATATTCCCTCCGCGGTACATCGCTTCGTAGGCGAGTGCCAGGTTGCGGAACCGTTTCGTATCGGGTTGCTCAAACGTCAGATTCGTGCATTGGGAGAAATCGAGTCTGTCGAAAGAAGAGCTGATACGGTCGGGGTAGGAGAATGCGTACTGGATGGGCAGGCGCATATCTGGCATCCCAAGTTGTGCCTTGACAGCTCCGTCTTCAAACTGCACCATCGAGTGGATGACTGATTGCGGATGCACCACCACTTCGATCTGGCTGGGCTGAACACCGAACAACCATTTGGCTTCGATCACCTCAAAACCTTTATTCATCATGGAAGCGGAGTCGATTGTGATTTTTGCTCCCATTTCCCAGTTGGGATGTTTCAAGGCTTGCGTCTTTGTGACGGATTTCAGCTGTTCCAAGGTGCAAGTGCGGAACGGACCTCCGGAGGCTGTCAATATCACTTTCTCGATCGGGTTACCCACTTCTCCCGCTAAACACTGAAAAACAGCAGAGTGTTCAGAGTCTACCGGCAGAATCGGAGTGCGATATTGTTGTGCCAACTGATTAATCAGTTCGCCCGCTACTACCAATGTTTCTTTATTGGCCAACGCAATCGCTTTCTTGGCGCGGATGGCGTTGATGGTTGGTTTTAGTCCGGCATAACCGACCATGGCTGTCAACACCATGTCGATGGGGCCTGCTTCTACAATCTGACAGATAGCGTCTGTGCCTGCGTACACTTTGATAGGCAGGTCGCTCAATGCTTCTTTCAGTTCGGAATACTTTTCTTCGTTGGCTATCACTACCACTTCCGGCTGGAACTTCCGTGCCTGGGCAATCAGTAGTTCCACGCGGTTGTTGGCTGTCAGCGCATAGGCTTCGTACAGGTCGGGATGTTCTTCGATGACTTGCAGAGCCTGCGTCCCGATGGAGCCTGTTGAGCCTAGGATAGCTATTTGTTTTTTCTTTTTGTTAGTCTCTATATTCATTTTTCTATTATCACTTAAAATACGATGTATTTTTCGGGATTTACCGGATGACCTTTATACCAAAGTTCGAAATGGAGGTGCGGCCCTGTACTAAGTGTGCCGCTGTTTCCTACCAGAGCGATGGCTTCGCCTCCTTTCACGCGTTCACCTTCCTTTTTCAGGAGGGAGCCGCAGTGTTTATAGATTGAAATTAAATCCTGGTTATGTTGTACGCCAATCAGATAACCTGTCTCGGCGGTGTATGTACTTAGGATGACGGTCCCGTCCATGGTTGCCAATACACTTTCGTTGGGATTGGCGGCGATGTCGGTGCCGTAATGTTTCTTCTCGGCATTGAAGTGGTCGGACACCATACCTCGTGTCGGACGGTATAAAATGAGTCCGGTCACGTCCGGTTGGGAAGTGATGGAGGTCAGGTTATATTTTTCATTCTCTTCATACTGACGGCGGAATTCTTCTTCCCGTTTGGTACGTTCCATCAGTGTGTCTTCGCGGGCAGTGGTCAGTGAATCGAGTGTCTGCACGCTGTCGATGGATACTTTTCCACTGAAGATATCCTGAATGTTCATGATGTAAAGATTCTGCTTGTTGAGCACTTGTTGTAAAGAGTCTACACGCAGGGCATTGTCCACGATTTGTGTACGGACTTCACTGTTCATGTATCCGGGGAGGTAGTTGCGCAGCGGGGTGAAGGTGATGATGCAGGAAGCGATCAGGAAAAGTACCGCCAGCACGCAAAGTAATACGGAAAGTCCATTGAGCTTGGATACGCGAAGTCCGACAATTTCTTCAAGTGTATTTTCATTAACGATCGTTAGTTTATACTTGAACTTGAAATTTTTCCAGAAAGCTTTACTTCGTCTTCTCTTTGGCATCTCGGGTATTTACTGTTTTTACGATTTACTATTTACTATTTTCAGTGGATGAGCGGCTCATCGTTTGATTCGTTCTCACCGGTCATCTTCCAATTCCTCCAGATTGAGCAACCCTTCGGGAAGTTCCACCGTGATGAGTTTCTGTTTCTGGTCTATTCCTACGATAAATTCCTCCTGGGCGGGAACGAGCAGTTCCTCTTCTTCCGCTCCTTCAACCACGAAAAGGGTGTTTACCGTAGTGGTATCTACATCTATGACTTCTCCCAGAAGTCCGTGATGGATGTCTTCCATTTGGAAACCGATGAAGAAGTTCCAGGACAGTTCGCCATCTTCCGCTTCTTCGGCGTGTTTCACGGGGAAGTAGACTTCAATGTTGGTGAACATTCGGGCACGTTCGGCACTGTCGACTCCTTCCAGTTTCACCAAGGCGGTGGAGTCTGAACGGAAGCGGTATTCTTCGATGAAGAAAGGCACGAAAATGCCATCGAGCAGGCATATCAGGTAATCACAGTCCACACGGTCGAAAATATCGTCCGTGAAGGTAAATTGCAATTCGCCGTGGATGCCGTGCGGTTTATTGAATAATCCTATCTTGTATACTTCTTCTTTCTTTATCATATCCGGGTGATTCTAGCTCCGATAGCGTTCAGACGTCCTTCGATGTTCTGATAACCACGGTCTATCTGTTCGATGTTACTAATGGTACTGGTTCCTTCGGCGCTCATGGCGGCAATCAGAAGGGCGATACCGGCACGTATATCCGGTGAAGTCAGGCGGGCGCCGCGCAGCTTGAAGCCGTGGTTGTGTCCGATGACTACGGCGCGGTGAGGGTCGCAGAGAATGATCTGTGCACCCATGTCGATCAGCTTGTCCACAAAGAACAGGCGGCTTTCGAACATTTTCTGATGGATCAGTACGCTGCCTTTGGCTTGTGTGGCTACAACGAGCATCACACTTAGCAAGTCGGGAGTCAGTCCCGGCCAAGTGGCGTCGGCTATCGTCATGATGGAGCCGTCGATAAATGATTCTATCTGGTATGTTTCCTGTGCGGGAACGTAAATATCGTCTCCTCTTTGTTCGAGCTTGATGCCCAGACGGCGGAAGCTCTCGGGGATGATTCCAAGATTTTCGTAAGAAACATTCTTGATGGTAATTTCGCTTTTCGTCATTGCCGCCATGCCGATGAAGCTGCCCACTTCAATCATGTCGGGCAGTACGGTGTGTTGCGTGCCGTGCAGTTCTTCCACGCCTTCGATGGTGAGCAGGTTGGATGCGATACCGCTGATTTTGGCTCCCATCCGGTTGAGTAACCGGCAGAGTTGTTGCACGTAGGGTTCGCAGGCGGCATTGTAAATGGTGGTCGTACCTTTGGCAAGTACGGCTGCCATGACGATGTTGGCTGTTCCGGTGACAGATGCTTCGTCCAGTAGCATATAGCTTCCCTGAAGTCTGTCGGCCGTTATTTCGTAGATACCCCGCTCTTCGTCGTAGCGGAAGTCGGCCCCTAAATTCTGAATACCTACAAAGTGAGTGTCCAGACGGCGGCGACCGATTTTATCTCCTCCCGGCTTGGAAATCAATGCCTTGCCGAAACGTGCCACCATGGGACCTATAAGCATCACAGAGCCTCGCAGACTGGAACATTTCTTTAGGAATTCATCGCTTTCCAAATAAGCCAGGTCTACATTTTCTGCTTTAAAACTATAAGAATCAATGCCTTTCTTTGCAACCGTCACTCCCATCT